>Ga0209542_10004803_pt1 | contig 27500 bp, 25 predicted proteins | sample RifCSPhighO2_01_FD_184028 | JGI IMG/M metagenome (GOLD analysis project Ga0209542, IMG submission 184028) | Soil microbial communities from Rifle, Colorado - Rifle CSP2_plank highO2_0.1 (SPAdes) (version 2) | ecosystem: Environmental > Terrestrial > Deep subsurface > Rock core/Sediment ...
CCAAAAAATTCTTTTCCTATTAACAGTTATGTTATTCAGGCAATTTTGTTTCTTCTTGTAAGTCATCTTATATCTTTTTTCATGAATTATATTGGCAAAGGCGAGTACAAAAATACGATTATTTCCAAACAAATGAAAGCAACTTATTCCAGAATAATAATTATGCAATTTGTAATAATATCTAGTGGATTCGTAGTAAGCTTCTTTGGAAGTATAAGAATTCTTGTATTTATTCTCGTATTATTAAAAATATGCTTTGATTTATCTGCCCATTTAAAAGAACATACTATTAATATCAATTTCTTAAGGAAGGGAGATCAAGCTACTTTTAGTCCACAAAATTTTTAAACTGATCCACCCTTATTGCCTTCGACGAATTTTTAACTGACTAGTTAACTTTACAGAGTATTTTGTATTCGCAGTTTTTGCATAAAATATTTCCTGAACATTTAAATTCGCTTTTTTCTATTTCCTCAATTTTTTCAATAAGACTGTCTTCAAGCGCGTCTAAGTCGCCTTTTGTAAAGGTCATTGATTTTTTAGTATTTCCTTCAAGAAAATAAAGAGTTAGAGCAATATCTTTTGGGTCGCGGCTTAAGACATCATCTTTTATTCTTGTTGCCGCAAGGGCATACATTGCAAGCTGAAGTTCGTGTGCTTTTTTCGCCTTTGGATTCTCTTCCCCTGTCTTGTAATCTATGATTTCAATTCCTTTGCCTTTAGGATCTATGCGGTCAATCTTGCCAAAGACTTTTACACCATTTTTTAAATTAAAAGAAAATGATTCCTCAAGTCTTAACGGTCTTACAAAAGGGTTGCAATTTACTTTATAAAATTTATCAAGCAAATTTTTGCCTTGAGAAAAACGTTCCTCTTCATATTTTTTACTATCGTATCCTTGCGAAATCCATTCTTTCGCAAGAAGATCCTGAAGTTTTGCAAGTGTGGGTTTTTCTCCTTCCTGAATTTGTTTGTAAAATCTGTACAGAGTGTTATGAACAGAAATGCCAAAACTCTGAACCGCTGCCGGAGGTGTGGGGATATTAAAAATAACCTTTGCTTTATAGTGCAGAGGACATATGTCAAACATCTGAAGATTTGAAAAAGTAATATAGCTTAATTTAAGGGGAGGTTTTTCTTCTCCGCCAGCTGGCGGATTCTCCCCGTTTTCTTCATAAACTGAGAGTACCTCTGTTAAAGAAAGCTGTTGCGTCAGCGCTTTTTTCTCTTTTTCTACTTTTAAATTTGGGAGAGCTTCGTAGACGAAGGGCGAAAGTTTTCTGGGGCGTTTCCCCGTACCGTAATAGTCCGAGTAGGTAAAATATAATATATCCATAGCGCGGGTAATGCCAACATAAAAAAGTCTCCTTTCTTCCTCCATATGAAAATCCCGATCTTTCTGCGCTTTCTCTTTAATAATGCTCTCAGGAAGAGGAATTTTTTCGCTTCTCTGTCGGGACGGAAAGCGGTCCGAGACAAGATTTACCAAGAATACTACCTTAAATTCCAAACCCTTTGAGGAATGGACAGTTAAAATATTAACTGCGTTTTTATCTCTTATATCTATGTCTGCGGCAATCGGACTATCTCCCATTTGCATCATAAGCATAAGCCACTCAACTAAAGTAAATATATTTGCATTCGCCCGCTCCATTTCAAAATTTTTTATTCTGTCAAAGAATTTTGCAATATTTTGAATGCGTTGTTCTTCCTTTAAGGAATCCGAAGTTTTGAGCGTTTCAAAAAGTTTTGAATCAACCAAAAAATAATAAAGTATTTGTCCGGCGGTTTCTTTTTTTGTTTTTTCAAGATGGCGCTCTGCCATTTTTCTGAAATCTTCAAGTTTTTCCGCAGTAGCCGGTTTTAAAAAATCTAAATTTACATCGTAAAGCGCTTCAAAAAGTGAAAGGTTGTTTTTTTTTGCAAAATTAAGAAGAAAATTCAATTCAATATATGAAATATTAAAAATATCCATAGAAAGGACTCTAAAAAGAGAAACAGAATCTGAAAGGTCGGTTAAAAATGTAAGATATGCAATTAAGTCTTTTATTTCCTCCTTTTGGAAAAGATACCCCGGCCCTAAAAACTGATATGGAATTCTGTGACGGGACAAAGCAGTGGTTATTCCCTGCGAATGATTATTTGCCCTAACCAAAATTGCAATATCTTTGTATTCATAAGTTTTGGATAGCGTCTTTATTTCCTGGGCAATCTTGTCTGCTTCATCTTCCAAACGGATTTCATGGATAATTCTTATCTCCTCCTCCTCAGATAGAGAGTGACTCTTAAGTTTTTTGTTTATATTCTCAACCACTTCAAGTCTGTTGGGATTATTATTTTGAATAAGCCGGTGAGACGCATCTAAAATTGTCTGGGTAGATCTATAATTATCGTTTAGAGTTACTATCTTGGCAGTTGGAAAGCTTTTCTTAAACTGAAGAACGTTTGAAACCGCAGCCCCCCTAAATCTATAAATTGATTGATCATCATCTGCAACTACTGTAATATTTTTACCCCTCCCCGAAAGCAGAATAGCTAATTCATTTTGGGCAAAATTGGTATCCTGAAATTCATCGACTAAAATAAATTTAAACTGATCCTGATATTTTTTTAAAACATTCGGTCTTTTGCGAAACAACAGTAAAGTATTTGAGATTAAATCTGAAAAATCCATCAGAGATTCTTTAATTTTTAAGTCTTCGTATTTTTGATAAGAATCTGCGAGTTCTTTATACTCCCGTTTTTCTTCTAAATTTTTTTGTTTTTCTGCCCACTTTATATATTCTTGGGGAGATATGTCTTCGTCTTTGAGTCTTGAAAAATGAGTCAAAAGCGCATCCAAAAATTTTGTAGGATTTGAAAGGGGTCTGAAATTTTTAAGCCCTAAGTTAAAAATATTTTTTCGCATAAGAAGAATTGATTCGGATTCGGAAATCAATTTGTATGAAGGGTCAAGTCCGATTGTGTGCGCTTCATCGCGCAAGATTCTGTCGCAGAAAGAATGAAAAGTGTAGATCCAAAGATTGGTATAGCCGTAAGGCATAAGAATATCGACTCGCTCTTGCATCTCATATGCTGCTTTGTCGGTAAAAGTTAAAGCTAAGATACTTGCGGGATTATAATTTTTGTCAACAATAAGATGCTTTATTCTTTCTGTGATTACAGTGGTTTTTCCGGTACCCGCACCCGCAATAATCAATAGAGGTCCCTTTTCGTGTCGTACGGCCTGGAGCTGTTCTTTATTTAAAATTCTTTCATCGGCCATGAAGGTATTTTAACACAACAACAATCACAAAAATAATAGCCTTGTTAAAGGATTTGTTCAAAATAGAGTTGGTTTCGGTCTACTCAACAACAACTGTTCCAGTTCGGCTTGGATTCAAATGGTCGTGGTAGTTGTACGTACCAGGTTTATCGAATACAAGCTGAACAGATGATCCATCCGGAAACTCGCCTAAGTTAAGTGGCGGATATACCTGATGGGTTGGATGAACAGCAGAATTTACTGTTGCCGCCGCTCCGCTTTTATTTATCCAAATCACTCTTGTACCTGTTTTTATAGTTACTGTTTTAGGATCAAATCCCGAGCTTGTTAAATTTACATTGACAATGGTTTCTTTTGGAACTGTTCCTCCTGTTCCTTGCGCAGGAGTTGATGGTTGACTTGTCACACTTGACGGTTGAGCCGGTTTATTGCCTAATTTTCCTAAAACAACTACAGCTGCACCAATTAGAATTAAAGTAACTATTATTGCAATTAATGTTTTATTATTCACTTAATAATTCACCTCCTTTTTTTGAAATTTGTGCTATCTCCTGAATTTTTTCTTCTTCAAGTGATCCCGCAGATTGTATTTTATTACCAAGCTGTAAAAATCCGCTTGTAACGTTTGAAAATTGGGAAGAAGCGTTGTTAATGTGTTTTCCTAAAACCCCCATGTTTTCCTGCACCTTTTCGTAGTCTATCTGAAGTGCCCGCAAGAGTCTCAAAACCTGCCTTGATCTTGCTTCTATTTTTTTGCCTTCAAAAGAAAGAAGTATTGTCTGAAGATGAGCATACAAAGTGTTTGGAGAAACTATATATACTCTTCCCTTTCTTGCGTACTCAATTATATCCTGCATGTCTGCAAGCTCGTAAAATACGGATTCACTTGGTAAGTACATTAATGCAAAATCCATTGTTCCTTCATCGGGAAGTATGTATTTTTTTGAAATCGCATCAATATGTTTTTTAACGTCCCGAACCAATTCTTTTCTAAAATCCTCCTTCTCTTTTTCGGTTTTTGCTTTTACCATTTTTTGGAAATTCTCCATTGGGAATTTGGAATCTATAGGCAAAATTCCAGCATCTGTTGTTATAGCCGCATCAACACGTTCCCCGGATTTAAACTGGTATTGAAGATGAAAACTGTTTTTTGGAAACATTTGAGAAATTAAATCTTTTAAAACCTGCTCTCCAATATTTCCCCGCAGTTTCGGACTCTTTAAAAAATCCTGAAGTTCCTGCATCGATCGTCCAATCTCACTCATCTGTCCCACTTCTTTCCCTACATCTCTTATGACAGCCGCTGCTTTATCCAATCGATCGTTTAATTGTTTTGAATTTTCCTGAAGAGTCTTAACCATATTGGAAGAACTTTTGGAGAGGGCGTCATTTAAAGTTTTATTGGTTGACTCAAGTGAAGATTGCATTGATTTGAGCCATTCCATCAAAGCTTCATTTTCCTGCGGTTTCTTAAGTTCGGTAAACTTTTTATTTAAAAAATAAAAAATAATTGCAAAGCCTGCAACAACAGCGGCAATTAAGGACAGTTCATTTGGCATAAACTCTATTTTACCACAAAAATTATTATTTTAAATCTATGATATAATTGCGTTCAAAATGTCCAGAGAGATAGTGAGATTGTCAGGGTTAGTTGATACACATGTTCATCTAAGAGAACCCGGAGCAACTCAAAAAGAAGATTTTGAAACCGGGACAAAAGCCGCAATTGTCGGCGGGTATACTGCTGTTTTGGATATGCCAAATAATCCCAAGCCCGAGGAAACGGTCACTCCTCAGTCTTTGCAAAAAAAAATAAGTCTTGCAAGCAATAGAATCTACTGTGACGTAGGATTTCATTTTGGCGGAATCGGAGAAAGCAGTCAGTATTTTGAAAAAGTGAGGAATGAAGTGTTCGGTCTAAAAGTTTACATGAATCATACCACTGGAACTCTTTTAGTAGAAGATCCGCAAGATTTACAAACTGTTTTTTCAAGATGGCCAAGAGGAAAGGTAATTATGGTTCATGCGGAAGGAGAAACATTACAAACCGCTTTAGATTTAGCAAAAAGAAATAGACAAAGACTCCACGTTTGCCATGTTAGCCAAAAACAGGAAATAGAAATGATTAGAGATGCAAAAGAGAAAAGATTACCCGTAACTTGTGAAATAAGCGCTCATCATTTATTTTTGACAGAAAATGATGTTCCTGCCCTTGGTTCATTTGGAATTATGAGGCCGCCACTTGCAACCGAAAACGATAGACAAGCCTTATGGGACAACTTAGATGTTGTAGATATTATTGCATCCGATCACGCCCCCCACTCAAGGGAAGAAAAAGCATCCGAAAAACCACCATTTGGCGTGCCGGGACTTGAGACAACCTTACCTCTTTTGCTTACCGCTGTTGCCGATGGGCGATTGACCTTGTATAGACTTTCTGAGCTGATTTCACTCAAGCCAAGACTAATCTTTGGACTAAGACAGAATCCTGAAACATATACAGAGATAGATCTTAAAGAAAGTTATATTATTGATTCATCAAAACTTAAAACAAAAGCAGGATGGACTCCATTTGAGGGAGTAAGAGTTACTGGCAGAGTTATAAAGGTAGTTTTAAGAGGAAATGTTGTATACGATGGAGAATCAATAACAGAAGATCCAAAAGGCAGAGTTATTTATCCGACTGCTTGATGAAAAAAAATGATTATGTTAACATTACGCAAATACTGCCCGAGTGGCAGTTTTTATGTATAAAGAAATAATTAGTCCAGTTCTCAAAAGATTGGATTCCGAAACGTGGCATGTAAGAGCACGCGAGGCTCTGCATTTTGCAGAAAGATTTCCCTTTACATTAAGAGTTTTAGAACAGTTTGCATATGGAAGGAAAAGATTTACAGATGAGAGATTAAAAGTTGTGCTGGGGGGGGTCCAGTTTGATAATCCGGTAATGGTTGGTGCAGGGTGGGATAAAGCAGGAAGAGCAGTAAAGGGGCTATATACTTTAGGTTTTTCCGGCGTTGAAGTTGGATCAGTTCTTGCGTTTCCTCAGCCCGGAAATGATAAACCCAGGCAGTGGATGTTGGGGCCCGGTGTTTCTCTAAATAGATTAGGATTTAATAGTCCGGGAGACGAAGCTGTCGCAAGAAATTTGAGAAGGTATAGAGATAGCGGGATTCCAATAGGAATAAGTATTGGCAAAAATAAAAACATAGCTGATAAATTCGCTCCGGAAGCGCACTCCTTGGTAGTAAAACATTTATATCAAGATGCATTTTATTTCGTAATAAATGTATCATCTCCTAATACTCCTGGACTTAGAGACCTTCAGGATAAAGCGCCATTAACCGATATTGTTCAGGTGGTAAATCATGCAATGGATGAAATGGGAGGGAGGAAACCTTTATTTGTAAAGATAGCCCCCGAACTTTCAAATGAAGCGGTTAATGACGTTATAGAAGTGGTAATTGATAGCGGTCTTACGGGAATTATTGCAACTAATACAACCGTTAGTCCTGATTTAAAAGCAAAATATGGTGAAAAATGGAGAAATGAAATGGGTGGATTAGCAGGAGATGATCCGGAATATAGAAAGATGGCTACTGAGAAAATTGCACATATCTATAGAGAAGCGGGAGATAAGTTAGAAATTATCGGTGTCGGCGGAGTAAGGGACGCAAGAACTGCTTTGGAAAAAATTCAAGCAGGAGCAAAAGTTGTGCAAGTCGTAACAGGAATAAGAGGAGAAGGCACAACCTTGCCGGGAAGAATAAACAAAGGACTGGTAGAATTTATGGAACAAGAAGGAATTGAAGATTTAAGCGAGTTGGTTGGTGTAAAAGCAAGAGATTATTAATCAAAATACAGCTCGGGGTTGGCGGTGATTTTTTGCCACGGAATCGGTTTATAATTGTAAAAGGCTGCTGCGGCGATCATGGCGGCGTTATCGGTGCATAAGTTTTTTGATGGCACAAAAAACTTAATTGACGATTGACGATTGACGATTGACGATTTAAATGCGTCTCTTAATTTTTGATTGGCGGCTACCCCTCCTCCTAAAAGAATGGATTTTACTTTATACTTTTGTGCCGCTTGTAGAGTTTTATAAATTAGAACATCAACAATTGCTTCCTGGACAGAAGCTGAAATATCGGAAATTGTTTCATTGCTCAACCGTTCTATTGCTTTAACTTCACGAAATACTGCGGTTTTAAGACCAGAGAAACTGAAATCAAAATCAGAAGAATCAATAAGCGGTCTTGGGAATCTAAAAGCTTTCGAATTACCATTTTTTGCAGCTTTTTCAATTGAAGGCCCTCCGGGATAGGGAAGTCCCAAAAGTCTTCCGACTTTATCGAAAGCTTCGCCTGCCGCATCGTCTCTTGTTCCGCCAAGCCACTTAATGCTGCCGTGATTCTTTATTAAGACTAAATCGGTATGGCCTCCAGATACAATTAAAGCTATGGCTGGAAACTGAACATCGGCAGCAGAATTATGAATTATGAATTCTGAATTATGAATTTCGCTAATGAAATTAGCATAGATGTGACCGAAGAGGTGATTAACAGGAATAATCGGAATCTTATAAATATAAGAAAGAGTTTTTGCGGTTTCAACTCCTACCAAAAGAGATCCAATGAGTCCCGGTCCAACTGTTACTGCAATAGCATCGATATCACCAATTGTTAAATTGTTACATTGTTCAATTGTTTTATTGATTACGGGGATTATGTATTTAATTTGTTCTCTTGCGGCAGTTTCGGGAATAATTCCGCCTGTTTTTGAGTGAAGAGTTAGTGAAGAGGCAAGAACATTTGAGATTAATTTTACTTTTTTATTTTCTGACCCCGATCTAATCGGGGTTGATTCTTTCTCAATTACTGCTGCTCCTGTTTCATCGCAAGATGTTTCGATTCCTAAAATTCTCATCCCTCATTTAAATATTATTTATACTAATCTTATCCCCTTCTTTTAAATTATATTTGCTGGAGAGCCCTGCGTTTATTTCCAAAACCATATTGGAGGGAACTTTCGGTTTGTAAATCAAAAGTCCTTCAGTGGCTTTTTTTGGGGGAGACACATTCTTATATATGGTGACTATTTTCCCGTCTTTAATATATATAATATCTATTGGAAATTTCATCTGTTTCATCCAAAAAGAATAATAATCCGGTTTTTCAAAGGGGAAAAGCATGCCCACATCTTTTGCTAAATTTTTGTATTTTGAAAGCCCAATCTCTTTGTCTTCTGCAGTCTTTGCTATATAAAGTTTAAAAGTATAATTGTTAATTTTGGCAGTTGGAGATTTTTTTGAACTTTGCCAAAGACCAAGGCCGATTAGAAAAATTGCCAGTATTAAGAAACCAGCTAAAATTTTGTTCATAAAATATTCTACCCAGAGATTAGTCTTGCCAGTTTTGTTGTTGATTTATTTTTAACCCTTTTTGTAACGATTTTTAATTTTCCCCCAACTAATTTTGCCTGCCTTATTTTATGCGAAATATTCGGGTCATCTTGTGTTGTTCCGATAAAAGCAGGTTTTATTTGGGTTATAAGTTTATCATAATCTTTATCGGTTTTCATCGGCGGAAGCAAAACAACGTAGTCGACTATAGAAAGGGAAGACAAGACTTGTGCTCTTTCAGTCTGGTTATTTATCGGTCTGTCTTTTCCTTTAAGTCTCAAAACAGATTCGTCGTTTTCTAAAAGAACAAAAAGACAATCGCCAAGTTTTTTAGCACTTTCTAAAAACTTAATATGGCCTAAATGAAGAATGTCAAAACATCCGCCAACTAAGACAATTTTTTCTCCCTGCTCCCTAAGTTCTTTGCTAATCCTTAAGACTCGATCAATTTTAATAATTTTATTCATAAATTTCTAATTTCTAAATCCTAAACAAATTCCAATTAATAATATTTAAATTCAAAACTGTTTGTTGATTTTGGAAGTTGGACATTATTTAGAATTTGGCATTTTGAATTTGAAATTTCATCTCTTACTCTTTTGTTCCGCGAAGATATATAGCCTGCCATGGACGAAAATTAGAATCAAACCGATCGGCTATTATTACTTTTCCATTTTTTGTTACTTGTCTTGTAAAGTAAACACTAGCGCCGGCGGCTGCAAAATCTACTTGTTTTACCTGTCCTTTTGGCAGAGTCGGATCATCCTGAAAAACGTCTGGGGGCGCAGGGGTTTGGTTTGTTACAACAGGTGTTGTGATTGAAACTTCTCTGCCATCTTTTGTGCCATACAGTTCAAATGTTAGCCGTTGAATATTGGGATCAATATAAGATTGAACAAGTATATAATTTCCGGTATCATTTTTAAATTTTAAATCTACGCTGGGTACGAAAACTGTTGCATCAAGTCCCGGAGGAGAATCCTGTTCGTAATAGCCCACTCTATATGCATGGGCATGCCTTTCTATAATAGGTAATCCTGCATTTAGAAGAGCTCTAAAAAAAGTTGTAGAGACTTGGCAGACCCCGCCGCCGTCTCCTAAGATAGTTTTTCCGTTTTGTATAACATATGCCTGCAGATAACCTGTAAAAGCTGAAACATCTCCCAAAGCCTTTCCGAAAGAAAAAACTTCATTTGGTGCGACAAGGATACCGCTTAATCTGGTTGATGCAAGTGAAATATTATAAATTCTATTGGGTATGGAATGCTGAAAAAGAGACGTTCCGCTTGCCAAAAGCTCTTTGATGCCCAGGTTGTTTGCCTTATCTGTTGTTATTTTTGGTTCTAGCACCTTAACCGGCATCTCAATTACTAATGTTTGCGGTTTCGAAGAAGATACAACAGTAAAAAATTTAGAAGACATTTGGCTTTTAAGTTTTTCTGTATCTACCGTCTGCCCGTCTTTAGATGGTTTAAAAACAGTTACTCTGCCACTGCGGAAAGTAAATATAGAGTCGATTGGTTCTATGTAAAGTTTTTCTATAATCGGCGAAAGAATTGTAATAAACTTGGTATCAGAGTAATGATAGGCCGGAGGAAGATTTAGCCCATTTATATATGCCTGAAATATTAAACTTATGTTTGTAACAACATCATTTGATCTGCCAAGACTAAAAGCTTGCTTTCCCAGTAAATCCTCGTCGTATCCAAAGTTTATTTCTTTTGCGGAAACAGTTGCAATTCCAGCCTCGCTTGTAAATACAAATCTTGTGTCCTGAATTTTCTCATTTTTTTTTGCAAAAAATTCTTTAATTTGTTTTTCCGTTTTTCCTCCAAAGTCAATTCCGCTGACAGAAACACCAGGATAGATAACATCTCTATGAAGACTTTGAAAAATGATAAAAGCAAAGTTTATAAACAGGAATAATCCAAGAAAAGCCCCCACCAGAAACCAAAACAAAACCTTTCCTATCTTGGGTATTTTTTTCAAAAACTTAAACTTAAATCGTGGAGTTTTCATTGATATGCGGTCTGTTTGGTATTATACTATATTTATGGAAGAAAATACTGTTTTTCAAAGTCCGCAAAATCCTAATCAGGAGGCACAACCGAATCCATCTCAAAATCCAACGATAAACCAAACTTCCCAAGTGCGACAACCGACGCAGGGACAAACACCTCCCGCGCCGCCCCTTCAAAAACAGGGAAGTCCTCCTCCTGCCTCTTCTTTTCCCTTGAGAACAATTATTAAAGTTGTTATTGGTTTAATTGTTGTGTTATTTTTTGCATTTGTTGTGTTTGGACTTATTCTTCCACGATTTCAAAAAAATTCTGATGTCAAAACGGAAATCACTTATTGGGGGTTATGGGAAGACTCAAGTATTATGCAGACTGCAATTGCCGATTTTAAAAAGCAATATCCAAACATTACGGTAAATTATGTAAAACAGGATATTAGGCAATACAGAGAAAAACTTACGACGAGAATACAAAACAATACGGGTCCGGATGTCTTTTTATTTCATAATACATGGCTTGCGGTATTTTCGAATACTCTTTTGCCAATTCCGGATAATATTATCTCCAAAAAAGAATTCAACACCTCTTTTTATCCGGTTGCTCAAAAAGACTTAACAAAAAATGGGGCAATCTATGGCATACCAAACGAGATCGATACGCTTTCTTTATATATAAATGCCCAATTATTCCAGGCTGCAGGAGCGGAAGTTCCGGATAATTGGGAGGATTTTATAAGAGTTGCCAGATCTTTGACGGTAATAGATGAAAACGGAAAAATAAAAACAGCAGGAGCCGCGCTTGGTACATTTGACAATATAAATCATGCCCCGGATATAATATCTCTTTTATTCGCGCAAAACGGAGCAGATATAAAAAATCTTTCGTCTACTTCAAAGAGCGCCGCTGATGCACTGACTTTTTACACAACTTTTTCAACAGGAGATCAAAAAATTTGGGATGACACTTTAGATCAATCCATGCTCTTCTTTGCAAAAGGAAATTTAGCGATGTATTTTGGATATTCCTGGGACTATTTTAATATAAAGGCAATAAACCCTGACCTTTCTTTTCAGATTCATTCGGTTCCGCACTTGCCCGGAAGAGATATGACAATAGCAAGTTATTGGGCATCGGGAGTTTCTTCAAAAAGCAAACATCAGAAAGAAGCCTTATTATTTCTTGGATTTTTAGCAAAAAAAGAAACAGCGGAGAAATTGTTTACAGAAGAATCTAAGACAAGATTATTTGGAGAACCGTATGCGAGAGCAGATCTTTTAGAAAAATTAAAAGATAATACAGTAGTATATCCATTTGTTTCGCAGGGCAAAAATGCAACCTCCTCATTTTTTGCAGGTGATACCTACGATAATGCTCTCAATTCGCAGATGAATAAATATCTTGGAGACGCAATCCGCTCTGTTAACTCAAATAATGTCTCATCACCTGAGACTGCAGTTTCGACTCTTTCCCAAGGAGTTTCTCAAGTATTAAAGCAATATGGACAGTAGCGAAAAATTAATTGTAAAGACACTTCTCTACAGCGATATTTTTGATTTTCCTCTTTCGGAAGAAGAAATATGGAAATATCTTATCTGCGAAAAAAAAGTTTCGGAAAAGCATTTTGCCAAAAGAATAAAAAAAATTAATTCTGTAGTTTTTCGAAAAAATAACTATCTTTTTACTACAGACAGGGAGAGCATTGTAAAAAAAAGACTTAAAAGAATTAAAGAAAGCAAGATAAAATTAGAGATAGCTCAAAAAATCATAAGTAAACTTTTTTTAGTTCCTACGGTTATGTTTATGGGAATAAGCGGTAATCTTTCCATGCTAAACTCCGATAAAAAAGATGACATAGATATTTTTGTAATTGTCAAAAAAAACAAAATTTGGATAACAAGATTTTTTCTCATCGCGATGCTAAAATTAATGGGAGTTTACAGGAAAAAAGGAGAAAAAGTTGTGTCGAATAAATTTTGTTTAAATATGCTGGTTGATGAAACAAGTCTTAAGCTTTCTTCAGGCTTTCAGAATCTCTACACGGCTCATGAAGTTTCTCAGCTTATGCCCATAAGAGAAAGAGGAGGGGTTTATAAAAAGTTTATAGAATCAAACTCTTGGACTTCTGATTTTTTGCCTAATATAAAAGACGAAATAGATAAAAGAGAAGTAGGGCATCATACAGATAGGTTGTTTGAAAAATTATTCTCCGTAATTTTGTTAATTCCATTTCTTGAGTTTTTTGCAAGAGCATTTCAGCTTCATTTTATAAATAAAAATATAACATCGGAGACCGTAAGAAATAATTTTCTGGCATTTCACCCAAGAGATTACAAATCGGAAGTTCTTTTGCAGTATAATAAAAGCCTCTTAAAATATGGGCTCTCCTAAAAAATTCAAAACCGCAGTCTTGGGCGGAACATTTGACCATTTTCATAAAGGACATAAAAAACTTATAGCACACGGTTTATCTGTTTCCAAAAGATTAGTGATTGGCGTAACCTCTGACGAATATGTTAAAAATCTCAAATCTCTCCATTCGGCAGGCTCAGGACAAGAAATCTCAAATCTCAAAAATATATATCAAAACTCAAGATCTTTCGAAAGTTTTATAGTCAGGAAAAAGAATATCGAGGACTATCTAAATCAAAACGCAAAGAATAGATATAAAATTGTAAAAATTGATGATATGTTCGGGACGACTCTTGATAAAAATTTTCCGGCGAATGCTATTGTTGTTTCCAAAGAAACATTAAAAGGAGCAAAAATCATTAACATGCACCGACAAGAAAAAAATCTTTCTCCTCTTGAAATTATTATTCAAAATCCGGTTATTGCCCAAAATGGAGGACCAATCTCATCTTTTAGAATAAGAAAAGGGGAAATAGATAGGGAAGGAAAATTATACATCGACCCTGATTGGTTATCAAAGATTTTATATCTTCCTGCGTATCTACGGACAGAACTTAAGAATCCATTGGGGAAACTTTTTGAAAAAATGAAGACCGCCGATTTTAAAAATAATTTTTTTATTACAGTAGGAGATGAAACAACTAAAACATTTAATAAATTATCTAGAAGTCCTAACATAGCAGTGATTGATTATAAAGTAGCCCGCAAAAAAAAATATAACAAATTAAAAGAGCTTGGATTTTCAGGCAATCAGAGAATTTATGAAGTTAAGAATCCACCAGGATCACTTTCGAAAGAGTTATTTAACTTAATCAAGAATATTTTCGAAAATATAACTTGTCAGGATCATATAATTATTCAAATAGACGGAGAAGAGGATCTTTCTGTTCTCCCCTTAATTCTTGTTGCACCTTTAGGCGCTTCTATCTTCTACGGCCAGCCGAATAAAGGGATAGTAGAAGTTCGCATAGAAGAAGAAACTAAAGCAAAAACCCGTTTTTTACTCAGCAGATTTATTACTAGAGGTTATTGACAAAAACTTCAATTTCCTATAATATTTGCTTTGATTTGTAAAACATCCCTCAGTTTAAATATAGCCGAGGGATTTTATTTTAAGAAGAAGTATGGACGATAAAAAAATATACCTAACAAAAGAAGGACTTGGAGATCTTAAAAAAGAATTCGAAGATCTTTCTAAGATTAAAAGACCAGATATATTAACAAGAGTTTCTCAGGCAAGAGATCTAGGGGATCTTTCCGAAAACGCCGAGTACGTTGCAGCCCGAGAAGAACTCTCTTTTATAGATGGAAGACTTGATGAATTAGAAGAGCTTTTAAAACAAGCAGTTATTATAAATGGTGGAGGAAAACCTGGAAGTATTGTTAAATTAGGTTCGACCGTAACTCTTCACATTAAAGGAAAAAAAGAAATTTTTACCGTTGTTGGTGAATGGGAGGCAGATCCTAAGGAGCGAAAAATTTCCCACGAATCACCTTTAGGGAAGGCCCTTATTGGAAAAAAAGTAGGGGACAAAATCGAAGTAGAAGCCCCGGCAGGAAAACTTCTTTATTCCATCGTCTCAGTCCACTAATAATTTTTTTGCATGGAAACTTTAGATTCGAATAATATGGTAACTGAATCAGCTTTAAATATTTCTCCCGCAAATAAAGATGATTTTTTAGAGCAAGTAATGGAGGTCGAAAGAAGTGCCTGGCCTCCCGAACTTCAGGCATCGAGAGCAAAATTTGAATCGAGGCTTAATATTTTTCCGCAAGGATTTTTTGTTGTAAGACTTGACGGGAAAATAAAAGGAGTAACAACTTCTCAGACAACAGCTTATGATGAGTCTTCGACGCACACTTGGGATGAAATAACCGATAACGGAATGATTGAAAAAACTCATAACCTTCATGGAGATGCACTATATGTTGTTTCGGTTGGTGTAGGGACAGATATGCAGGGAAGGGGGGTTGGCGGTAAGTTGGTTCAGTCACAGTTGGAGTTGGCGAAAAAACTCGGGTTAAAATATCTTTTTTTGGGGGCAAGAGCACCAGGATATGATGCATATTGCAAGGAGCATGGAGATGTTTCTATCGAAGAATACCTAAAATTAAAAAAGGAAAATGGAGATACGCTAGATCCAGAAATAAGATTTTATCAAAGGCAAGGACTCAAGCCCGCAAAAATTATTCCGAATTTTGAACCAGATCCACAAAGCCGAGATTTTGGAGTAGTAATGGTTTGGGAAAATCCTCAAAAGTAACTTCTGTGGTTCTATTTTTCCCTCTTGTTGTATAATAACCTTATGTTTTGGGCGGATCAGCTACTTCAAAATCGAAAAGGAACAGAGTGGATAAATGATGCATGGACTCCATCGGGAATTATTCACATGGGTGGACTTAAAGGTCCTGTAATTCATGACGTTTTGTTCAAAATCCTGAAAGGGCAGGGGAAAAAAGTAAAATATACTTTTGGATTTGACGACATGGATCCAATTGATGGTTTGCCTTCTGATCTTCAAAAATCCCACGAAAAATATATGGGAGTTCCCATTTGTAATGCGCCGGCACCTTCCGGCAATGGTTCATTTGGCGATTATTACGGAAATATAATGCGAGATCTTTTTAAAACACTTGATATTCAAGCAGAAATATACCTTGCCTCGGATTACTACAGAAAAGGAATTTACAATAAAGCAATCGAGCTTGTTTTAACTCATGCGTATAAAATTCGTAAAGTCTATTCAGACATGTACAAAAAAAAAGTTGCCGGTGATTGGTATCCCTTGCAGGTTATTTGTCCAAAATGCGGAAAACTTGGAACTACAAAAGTTATCGGCTGGGATGGAAAAGAAGTTTCATTTGTTTGTAAAGTTGATTTAGTCAAATGGGCAAAGGGATGTGGCAACAGCGGAAAAATTTCTCCATATGGTGGAAATTCAAAAATGCCTTTTAAGGTAGAGTGGGCAGCAAAATGGTGGACATTTAATGTGACAATTGAAGGAGCGGGAAAAGATCATGCATCAGCAGGGGGAACCTATGACGTTGCAAGAAAAATCTGCAGGGATGTGTTTGGCCAGGAACCACCCCTCGCCCTTCCATACGAGTTTTTCTTAATGAATGGTAAAAAAATGTCATCATCAAAGGGACTGGGTCTTACAGGAGAGGACTTGCTTGAAGTTCTTCCGCCTCAGCTTGTAAGATTTCTTATGATTAAGGCTTCCCCAAATCAGGCAATTGAATTTAATCCAAGAAGTCGTGATATTATTCCGAGACTCTATGATGATTATCAACAGGTTGCATTAGCACGAGATTATAACCATCGCGTATTCGAATTGTCTCAAACAGAAAAGATAGAGAGGATACCGGAGATTCGCTTTTGGACTCTTGCTCAATGGGTACAAATGCCAAACTTATCTGCCAGAATAAAAGATGAGGGGCTTTCGGAATGGGAAATGTATGCAAAAGTTTGGGTCAAAAAATACGCACCGGATGATGTAAAATTTGAAGTTCAACAAAAAATTCCTGAAAAAACTAATAAATTAAGCGTAAAGCAAAAAGAATTTCTTAATAAAGTTTCAAAAGAACTTAGTAGGCAATGGAATGCAGAAGAGTTCCAAAAAAAACTATATGAATGGGCAAAAGAGATAGGCATCTCTTCTAATGAAGCGTTTCAATCGCTTTACATTTCTTTAATCGGAAAAGATTTTGGTCCAAAAATTGCCTGGATAATTTTTGAAAACAGAGAATTTTCAAAAAAAAGATTTGAAGATGTTTCCTCCATTTAATGAAAACGCTTCTCATTGCTACAAAAAATCAGGGTAAGTTAAAAGAAATTTCGCAATTTCTATCAGACTTACAGGTTAAAGTACTTCTTTCATTGTCAGATATAGGGATTGAGGATGAATTTGAGGAGAAAGGAAAAACCTACAAGGAAAATTCACAAAATAAAGCAATTTTTTATGCAGCAAAATCAGGACTTTCAACTATTGCAGATGATGGAGGAATAGAAATTGATGCGCTCGGCGGAGCACCCGGAATAAAAAGCAGAAGATGGTTGGGATGGCAGGCAAGTGATGAAGAATTGGTCGAGCATATGAAAAAAATCGCAAAAGAACTTCCTAAAAATAACAGAAAAGCATACTTTAGAACAATTGTTTCCCTTGCGCTTCCAAATGGAAAAGTATGGAGCAGTTTTGGAGAAGTTGAAGGAGAAATTTCAGAAAAACCTCATCTAAAGCTTATAAAAGGGTATCCTTATCGATCTTTTTTTTATCTTCCAAAAATAAAAAAATTTTATCATGAGAGCGATCTATCAGACAAAGAACAAAAGTTGTATAATCATAGATACAAAGCGATAACCAAGTTAAAGCACATTATAATACGAGAGATGGGGCTTTAACTTAAATTTCTAATTTCTAATTCTTAATTTCTAATCAATCTCTAATGAACAAATGCTTAAACATTTAAAATTATTATATTTAGGTTTCATTAAAAATTTTAAATTTCAAATTAAAAATTAATTCTATGTTGGATATTAAGTTTATTAGAGAAAACCCAAAGGTTGTTGAAAAGGGAGCGAAGGACAAAGGGATTAAGATTGATATTAATCAGATTTTAGATAGCGATAAAAATTATCGAAAGCTTTCGGAATCGGTACAAAAATTAAGAGAAGAAAGAAATAAAGCAGCTGAGAAAAAAGATATAGAAAAAGGAAAAGAAATAAAGGAAAAACTTGATAAACAAGAACAGGAATTAAGATTAGCAAGGGAAAAATTAGATGATCTTCTTCTCAAAATTCCAAACCCTCCGTTAAAAGATGTTTCCATAGGAGATGAATCAAAAAACCAGATAATAAAAAAAGTAGGAAATCCAAAAAAATTTGATTTTATTCCCCGCGACCACCTTGAGCTTGGAGAAACACTTGATATTATTGATGTAAAAAGGGCGGCAAAAGTTTCAGGGACAAGATTTGGATATCTAAAAAATGACACAGTGCTTTTGGAGTTTGCATTAATTCAGTTTGTTTTAGAGAAATTAACTAAAGAAGGATTTATTCCGATTGTTCCACCCGTTTTGATTAGGAAAGAGATTACAAAGGAATTAGGTTACTGGCACGGGATGAAAAATGGGAATACTAACAATGAAGAATATTATTGGTTACAAGATCCGAAGGAAAATCAAGAAATGTATCTCATAGGTACCGCAGAACATGCGATTGTACCGATGCATAAAAATGAAACTTTCAGCGAGAAGGAATTACCGAGAAGATATATTGCTTTCTCATCTGCGTTCAGAAGAGAAGCGGGAAGTTATGGAAAAGATACAAGAGGAATATTTAGGGTTCACGAGTTTGATAAACTTGAAATGATATCCTATGTTATGCCCGAAAATGACGAGGAAGAAAGAAAAAAACTCTTGCAAATCGCAGAGGGCCTTGTAAAAGAACTTGGGTTTTCTTATCAACTGGTAAGATTAGCCAGTCAAGATATGTCTTTTCCGGCTGCAGAAACTATCGATATAGAAACATGGATTCCTTCTCAAAAAAAATATAGAGAAACACACTCTATATCAACAACAACGGATTTTCAGGCAAGAAGATTAAATATTAAGTACCTGTCTGCCGGCGGAGAAAAAAAGTATGTCCATATTTTAAACGGTACTGCTTTTGCAATCGGTAGAACAATTATCGCAATTTTAGAAAACTATCAGCAAAAAGACGGTAGCGTAGAAATTCCAAAAGTTTTGCAAAAATATATCGGAAAAACTTCAATAAAACCCCAAAAATAGCATCGTGATTTTTGCCGCCTTTACAATCTAAATTGTAATTTTTGAAGCAAAGTAAATTTCTTGACAAATTAAACAATATTATTCAACATTAAAATATATTTTGTGAAGGGAGGTGACTCCATAAATGGCAAAGAAAAAGAAAAGAAAGAAGTAAATTGGTAAGCAATTTGGAGCATTACCAATTGATCAGTTGGTAAAACCCTGCCAAAGAATTTTATATTTGAGGCAGGGTTTTTTATGGCTTGAGCTTATGTTAAAATAGACAGACTATGGCATTTTTTGGTAAATTATTTGATTCGAATGAAAAAGAGATAGAAAAACTTAAGCCTATTGTTTTGGAGATAAATTCTCTTGAGGAAAAAACAAAAAAACTCAAAGACGAGGCTTTCCCAAAAAAAACTCAGGAATTTAAAGAAAGAGTATCGGAGGGAGAATCCCTCGAATTGATTCTGCCACAAGCCTTTGCTCTTTCCCGCGAAGCCGCTCGTAGAACCATAGGACAAAGACATTTTGATGTACAGCTAATGGCAGCAATAACTTTGGCGAATGGAAAAATCGCCGAGCAAAAAACAGGAGAGGGAAAAACTTTATCTGCGGTTCCTGCGCTTTATCTAAATAGTTTAACCGGGGAAAATGTGCATTTAGTTACAGTCAATGATTATTTGGCCCGAAGAGATGCGGGATGGATGGGTCCAATTTTTAAGCTCCTGGGACTTTCCGTTTCTTCACTAATAAATGAAGAGTCGTTTATTTACGATCCGGATTTTTCCCAAGATAAAGCTTGGGACTACAGACTTTCCCATTTAAAACCAATCACAAGAAGGGAAGCATACGATGCAGATATTATTTACGGAATAAATTCAGAATTTGGTTTTGACTACTTAAGAGATAATATGGCTCAAAGCTTAGATGAAGTTGTTCAAAAAGGACATTCCTTCGCAATCGTAGATGAAGTTGATTCGGTACTCATCGATGAGGCAAGAACTCCTCATATTATTTCTGCGCCCGATGAAGCGCCTGCTCAAAAATACTACGAGTATTCAAAAATTGTAGAGAAGTTAACCCCGGATCTTGATTACAAACTTGACGAAAAATTAAGAACAGCCCATTTAACAGATCACGGAATTAGTAAAATAGAGAAACTTTATGGAATATCAAATATTTACGAAAAAGATTTTGATACAGTTTACCATTTAGAAGCAGCGCTTAAAGCAAGGACCTTATTTCAAAAAGAAAAGGATTATATTGTAAAAGACAATCAGGTGATTTTGGTGGATGAGTTTACAGGAAGGCTTATGATTGGAAGAAGACTCTCTGAAGGTCTTCACCAGGCATTGGAAGCAAAAGAGAGCGTTCCCGTACAAAAAGAGTCAAAAATTTTAGCAACCGTATCGCTTCAGAACTACTTTAGAATGTACAAAAAACTTGCGGGAATGACGGGAACTGCGGTTACAGAAGCAGAAGAGTTTCACAAGATTTACAATCTTCCGGTGGTAGTTATTCCTACAAACAAACCAATGATAAGAGAAGATGTTGCGGATTCTGTTTACAAAACCGCAAGGGCAAAGATAACAGCTGCCGCAAATGAAATTGAGAAAGCCTACAAAAAAGGACAGCCGGTTTTAGTTGGAACAACATCAATTGAAAAAAACGAAATAATTTCTCAGCTTTTAAGAAGACGGGGAATAAAACATGAGGTATTAAATGCAAAAAATCACGAAAGAGAGGCAGAAATTATTGCAAAAGCCGGAATAAAAGGAGCAGTAACTGTTGCAACAAACGTTGCAGGAAGAGGAGTAGATATTATTTTAGGAGGAGACACTCCAAAAGGAGAAAACGGTAGAGAGTACCGCGATACAAGTGAATGGAAAAAATGGGAGGAAAAACATAACGAGATCGTAAAACTTGGCGGACTTTATGTTGTTGGAACAGAAAGGCATGAGTCGCGAAGAATAGACAATCAGCTTAGAGGAAGATCGGGAAGACAAGGGGATCCCGGAAAATCACTTTTCTTTGTAGGGCTTGATGATGAGATAATGCGGCTTTTTGGAGGAGATACAATTGCCGGAATAATGACCCGATTTAATATGCCCGAAGATGTACCTCTTTCGCATGGTATTGTGTCCCGTGCAATTGAGCAGGCGCAATCGAAGGTGGAGCGGTTTAATTTTGATATTCGAAAACATTTGGTTGAATATGATGATGTTTTAAATAAACAGAGAGAAATTATTTATAAAAGAAGGAGAAAAATTCTTGAAGCATCAAACGCCCCAAAAGAGACTTTCTTAAAAGACGAAATAATAGAAAAGATAGAAAATGCAATCTTTAATTTGGTGAATATAAATTCACAGGAATTTTTAGAAGATAAAAAAAGCCCGCAAGAGCGAATAATCGAAGATTTTACCACAATTATTCCTTTTGATGATGTGTCCAAAAAGCAGCTTATAAATCAGTTGGCGCAACTTAAAGAACTTGCGGAAAAAGCAGAATTTTTGGGAAATCTTGCAAAAGATGTTTACAAAACCCGGGAAGAACAAATGGGACAGGATTTAGCCCGACAAGTTGAACGATTCGTAATGCTTTCGGTTGTAGACAATCTTTGGATAGATCATTTGGACGCGGTAGAAAATTTAAGACAGGGAATTGGACTGCGGGGTTATGGACAAAGAGACCCGTTGGTCGAGTATAAAAATGAAGCGTTTGCTATGTTTGAAAAGCTCATCGGTGCAATTGATGATGAAGTAGTTCACAGAATTTATAAAATTCAAGTTCAACAGGCGCCACCCGTTGTTCATCAACATCAGCATGTGGTAGCTCAAGCCGCAGGAGATACCTCGATATCAGAAGAACTAAGGACAAGAGAAGTAAGCGAAAAACCAGCCCCGATTAAATCTGAGTCAACAAATAACAACCAACAAATAACCAACAACAAGAGAAAATTGGGCCGCAACGACCCCTGCTGGTGCGGATCTGGTAAAAAATACAAAAAATGCCACTACCCTGACGTTTCATAGATAAGCTTGTCTTTTAAACGTGAATAAAGTTGCAAACTACATTACTCGCGCTACAGAGCTTACTGCACTAAGTGTTTCCATGCTCATAAAAGAAAAAGGTTTTACTCCGCAAGATTTATTAACAGAAGAAGAATCTATTAAAAGGGAAAAATTAATAGATCAGGTAGGTGTTGATGCTATGAGAACAGCATTAACTGATATCCCATTTGTTATGAAAATTGTGGGTTCTGAGGGCAGAAAACACGTCCATCAATATGGGGAAGCATTGCCTACCTTGGAAGGAGTTTTTGGTCCGCCAGCTGGCGGAGGAAATTTAAAATTGGATATGGTTAATGATGTTGTGGAAGGATCGAAAGCTGCTAAGCTAAATTCCCCCGGAGCCGTTTCTGTTGTAGCTGTCTCTTCCAGCAGGGGTTTAATGGGAACACCAACTGACATAGATTATATGGATAAATTATTTGGTCCGCCTCAGCTTAAAGGTAGGATTTCTATAGAAAAACCCGTTGAAGAAAATCTGGCAGAAATCGTAGATACTTTTAAGGTTGAGCCATCTAAAGTGAATGTAGTGGCAATGGATCGTGACAGAAATGCACATTATATAAATGCCTGTGGGAAATTTGGAGTTAATTTAATCAAAATTTCGGCTGGGGATTTTTTGCCATCCGTTTTATCTTGCTTGGATCCTGGTACCCATAAAAAGGGAATACATTTAGTTTTAGGAAGCGGAGGATTTGAGGAAGGGATATTGGCAGCGGTAGCCGGGAAAGCTTTGGATGCTGTAGTTGAAGGGAGAGGATGGTCCGCAGATAAAAAGATTCAGTCAGGGTACACAAAGGTTTGGAATATTGATGACTTGGTTTCTGGGAAAAAAGCGGACTGTTTTGTTTCAATTTCTGCTATAACTTCGGAAAATAAATGGTTTGATCTTAAAGGAGTTAAGAAAGAGAGGGGTGGGCATAAAGTCACAACCTTGTCTGTTTCTGAGGCTGGCATAAAAATAACTAGAAAAATTCACCATTAATGTGATAAGGTAAGAATTATGGATATAGCAATTTTAAAATCTACTGCTCAAACCATGATGGCAAATGGAAAAGGAATTTTAGCAGCTGATGAATCTTCTAAGACTATACAGAAAAGATTTGACAAAATTGGTCTAAAGTCTAATCCTGATACAAACTTATCTTACAGAAAAATTCTTCTTACTGCTCCTAGCGTTGAGAATTATTTATCCGGAGTGATTCTATTTGATGAAACAATCAGGCAATCAATCGACGGTATTTCTGTCCCAGAATATCTTTCAAACAAAGGCATATTGTCTGGAATCAAGGTAGATAATGGGGCGGTGGATTTGCCAAATTTCCTTGGAGAAAAAATCACAGAAGGTCTCGATGGGTTAAGGGAAAGGTTAGAGGAATATGCACAAATAGGAGCAAAGTTTGCCAAGTGGAGAGCAATAATAACAATTGGGCAGAGTATCCCGACTGATACTTGCATTGAGGCAAATGCAGAAACTATGGCAAGATATGCATCTTATTGTCAGGAACAAAATATTGTTCCCATAGTTGAACCTGAAGTATTAATGGACGCAGACAACACTTTAGAAGTTTGTAGGCAAGTAACAGCCAGAACTTTAAAAGCATTTTTTGCAAAATTATTAGCACATAAAGTTATCTTAGGAGGAATAATTTTAAAGCCAAATATGGTAATCTCAGGCAAAAAATGTCCAACTCAAGCAAACAGCAAGGAAGTTGCCAAAGCAACAGTAGAAACATTTTTAGAAGTTGTGCCAAAGGAAATTGCCGGAATAGTATTCTTATCAGGCGGACAAACTCCTGATCAGGCAACGGAGAATTTAGCCCAGATAAATATGATTGCGGGAAGCCTTTGGCAGTTAAGCTATTCATTTGGAAGAGCTTTGCAAGACGAAGCACTAAGTGTTTGGGCAGGGAAAGATGAGAATGTGGAATCTGCCCAAAAAACCTTTTTAGAAAGAGTTAAAAAAGTATCCGATGCTCGCTCCTAGCACCTAGCTTTCTAAAATTTTTATTCTGAGCAAGCCGAAGGGCCATTGGCAGTATTGATCTAGAAAGATATATTGACAAACCCCTTTTTATCTGAAATTATATACATATGGCAAAATCTGCAAAAAATAACTCAAGCATCGATCCCATATTCTTGGCAGTGTTTATTCTTGCGCTCATCGTTCTGAGCCTCTCTCTAATCCTCAAGTTCAAGTTTGGTTTTTATCTTCCTGTATAGTCTTCGGCTTTCATTACCAAGATAATATCTCTTTAGAATACTAGTTATAATAATTCTTTGTGCTAAAATACTATTCATGCAGAAGATTAGATACTTCTTGCTTTTTCTAATTACTCATTGTTTATTTACTTCAAATGAGGAATCAACGCAATTCAACAAAAATAATTAAACTCTTAGGGTTCGTCTTCACAACAATATTTGTTATGCTTATTGTATTAAGCCAATTTGCAAAAAAAGAACAAAATGAGAATCAGCTAATTTCGCCCCTGTCAGATGTAGTATCTTTTGTTGCCTCGCCTTTTGAGAATGGTGCTTTAAAAAATATTGTCCAAGGTTCTCTTATAGGAACAAAAGGAACATACGGAGTAGTCATTAAGAATTTAAAGACAGGAGACTTTTATGCCATAAACGAACACGCGATTTTTGAGTCGGGAAGTTTGTATAAAATTTGGGTTATGGCAGTAGCAATTGATCAGATCCAAAACGGAAAATTAAAAGTAGATGAAGAGTTAAGCGAAGAAATAAGCGTATTAAATGATACATTTAAAATCTCTTCCGAATCAGCGGAATTAACTGAGGGGAAAATATCGCTTACAGCTAATCAGGCTTTACAACAGATGATCACAATTTCCCACAATTATGCTTCTCTCCTTTTAACTAAAAAAATAAGACTAGCAAGTGTAAAAACGTTTTTAGAAGAAAAAGGTTTTGGGGAGTCAGCAGTAGGAACGGGCGGTGGTCCACCTACATCTACATCGTCTGACATAGCGCTCTTTTTTGAGAAATTATACAAAGGAGAGCTTGCAAATCCGCAATATACAAGTAAAATGCTGGATCTCTTAAAAAGACAAAAACTTAACAATAAATTGCCTAAACATTTACCATCAGAAACTATAGTTGCTCATAAAACGGGTGAATTGGGTTTGTTTACGCATGACGGGGGTATCGTTTATGGCCCCAAGAGCGATTACATTATAGTGGTTTTATCCAAGAGCGATTTACCCGCTGCCGCAGAAGAACGAATAGCAGACATATCCAAAAAAGTATACGAATATTTTCAAAAATAGGCTTAGATTCCGCTGGCCGAAAGTCTGACCTTGACAACTCAGTCTATAAGGTATTTACTTAGGCTAAGGAATTATCCTTATGGCGGTATCCGCCGAAAGAAGCGTTTATTATCAGACACCGCCCCAGCAAGATGGACGACAACCCCTTATTAGGGAAGTAGGGGTTATTAGAGAATTTGCTGAACTTCCATTTAGTTATATTTGGCGCGATTCCGAAATTCCGCGCGGAGATGGAGATCCAGTAATTGTAATCCCAGGTCTTTTCCGTACCGATGGAGACACGTTTTTCCTAAGAACCTGGCTTAATATGCTAAATTACATTGCTTTATCCTCGGAGACTGTCTTTCCAAGCACGAATCCTAAGGATGATGGAGAAAGAATAGCCGATAAAGCCCATAAACTTAAAAAAGATATGAAAAGAAGAGTCCATTTAGTCGGTCACAGTCTTGGAGGAATCGTTGCCAGATACGCGGCGGTTATAGATCCAGAATCCGTAGCGAGCGTTACTGCTTTAAGCAGTCCTTTAAACGGTGATCCAGAAGTGGTTGTTGACTCTTTGGTTATGGGGGTCGGAAAATTCCTAATACCACTTCTTAACGATAGGAAAGCACTTATAGAAATAATGGAAGAATTAGAATGTCCTTTGGATCAAAGAATAAGGCAAACTAATATTTTCACGAAACAAGATGGGGTAGTTGACTGGCATGCTTGTTTAGGCACTGATCCAAATACAATGAACATAGAAGTACTAGGAACACACTCGGGATTAATTTATAATCCTCAGGTATACAGGCATCTTGCTGAACGGCTTCAAACAAAAAGTTTTAAACATGCTGTTGTTACTTCTCGAGTTTCTTCAGGATTTGCAGAATAAGTTTTTGCTGATTTTCAAGGTGCATTAAGATAGTTTCTGTTTCTTTCTCGACTTTACTGTCTGTTTCAAAATAGTGTTCTGCCCGAAGGTGTGCCCATTAGTTTTTAAACTGGTAATTGTCTAAATTCACAAAATTTTCATCAAAAATAATCCCTTCCTCTTCCAGTTTTTCTTTCTGTTTTTTCATTCCACCGAAAGCATAACCTACGGCGAGTCTTCCGTCGGATTTAATAACTCTATGGCAGGGAACTGTCGATGGAAATTTATTTTGATGAAGGGCAAAACCTACGAATCTTGGGTTATTAATCTTAGCAAGTTTTGCAACTTGTCCATAAGTCATAACCCTGCCCTTTGGAATTTTTGCAACAACAGAATAAATTTTATTATACTGTTTCATCATTTTTTAATATATTTTTCTTCGATCTTTTTTAATTTATCACCGACTGCTCTCTCTATGTCTACTCCTGTTACAAGCGCTAGCTGAATTGTGGTTATTATAACATCGGCAAACTCTTCATAAATGTTTCTTTTATCAAATTTTTCAAGCTTTGCCCGTCTTTGGAGTTTTAAAACAGAAAGAATATCATTGCAAAGTTCTCCGACTTCTTCATTAAGCTTTACAGTTTTTGTAAGTATTTCTTTTTCTGCTTGCGAATAAAGTTTATAGTGAGGACTTGTCTTTTCGTTTAATACCTTTATTTTTTCTTGAAGATTTTTAAGATTCATAACTAAATTATACCACTTCCGGCTTACTTTTATTGCAAAAGGATTTATTGTAGCCTACAATAATTTCATGCAAGAAGTAAAATTTGAAGAGTCCTGGAATAAAAAAAGAATTTCGATAGCACTTCTTGCGCTTTTTGCCGTAGGGGGAGCATTTTATGCACTTAGGGGAAGCATTTTTCCTCAATCTTTTCTTCAGAATAATAAGAAAGAAAATCCTTCAAAAGAATCGGTTTTGTCCACAAAATCCGAGCCTAATGTGCAAGAAATTTTGGAAAAACAAGTAGAATCAATAAAAAAAGAAGCGGGCAATATCAATATTGAGGAGATTGCCTCATCATCTTCACAAGTCCAAAAAATAATAAACGACATTAAAAATCTGCAAAATTTACCAAAAAACAAGACAAAAGAAGCTTGTTATAATATTTGCGAGGGTTTGTAGAATGAAAAAGATTAAGAAAATTTTTTCTATTTTAGGACCGGGATTTATAACAGGAGCATCAGATGACGATCCATCGGGAATTGCTACTTATTCTCAAACCGGAGCAATTTTTGGATTTGCTCAAGCGTGGACAGCTCTATTTTCTTTTCCTCTTATGGCGGCAGTTCAGGAGATGTGCGGAAGAATAGGTCTTGTTTCGGGAAAAGGTCTTGCCGGAGTAATAAGACTTCACTACCCC
>Ga0209542_10004804_pt1 | contig 27496 bp, 34 predicted proteins | sample RifCSPhighO2_01_FD_184028 | JGI IMG/M metagenome (GOLD analysis project Ga0209542, IMG submission 184028) | Soil microbial communities from Rifle, Colorado - Rifle CSP2_plank highO2_0.1 (SPAdes) (version 2) | ecosystem: Environmental > Terrestrial > Deep subsurface > Rock core/Sediment ...
TCGCTTCGCTCGGCGACTAATTTGTATTCAATTTTGGGGGTAAAAACGAATTCACGATTTCGCATTTTGGGGGAAGAAAATTTTTTAATCCTTAATTTCTAAAACTTATGAAATACATACTTTACGCTCGTAAATCTACCGAAGAAGATGACCGACAGGTTTTAAGTATTGAAGCGCAACTCGTAGAGTTGCAAGAGTATGCCGCCAAAGAAAAACTTGAAATTGTAGCCTCTTTTCAAGAGGCAAAAACTGCCAAAGAACCTGGGCGAATTAAATTCGCAGAAATGTTGGCAATTCTCGAATTCGGAAAAGCAGACGGGATAATTTCTTGGCATCCGGACAGATTGGCACGCAATTCCGTAGATGGTGGAAAGATTATTCATTTTGTGGATCGCGGCTTGATTAAGTCCCTCAAATTTCCAACCTTTTGGTTTGAGCCAACGCCACAGGGTTTGTTCATGTTAAATATCGCTTTCGGTCAATCAAAATATTTTGTAGATAATTTGCGAGAGAATGTGAAGCGAGGTTTGCGGCAGAAAATCAGAAATGGCGTTTGGCCCGGCTGGGCTCCGGTGGGCTACCTAAACAACGCTAAAACTCGTGGGATTGATGTTGATAGCGATAAAGCACCGAAAGTCCGCAAATTGTTTGAAATGTACGCCACCGGAGCATATACGCTTAACTCTCTCGCAAGTTGGTGCAAAGAACACAACCTGCGCGGTAATCTCGGCAAAGAGGTAGCATTGAGTAATGTACAAAGTATTCTACAAAATATTTTCTATATCGGGCTCATGAAATATGGTAGCGAAATTCATGAGGGACAGCATGAGCCGTTGATTTCAAAGAAACTTTTTGATTCTTGCCGAGAAGTGATGACGAAGCGCGGCAGAGTTCACGAAGTGCACAGAAACAATTTTGCTTTTCTTGGCCTGCTAAAATGTGCTTCTTGCGGCGCGAGCATAACTGCCGAAAAACAGAAAGGCCATAACTACTATCGTTGCACTAAGAAAAAAGGTTTGTGCCAAGAAAAGCATTATCTCCGCGAAGAAGCACTGACCGAACAAATCACCTCCTATCTTCAAAAAGTTTCTTTGTCGAGCCAAGACACCGAAAAAGTTTTGGCGGCGTTAGATAGTGAACAAGATAAAGCGCGACAAGACGCACAAGCCGAGGCTAGTGTCTTGAAAGAGCAGCTAGCGAGTATTGAAACAAAACTTCAAAAGCTGTTGGACATCTATCTTGCCGACGCTTTATCCACAGAAGAATACGCCGCCAAAAAACAGAGTTTGCTGTCTCAAAAAGTGTCGTTGAGCGAGAAAATCACCGACTTTGAACAAAAAGGGTTGTCTTGGCTCGAACCGGCTCGTGAGTTCGTAAAATCCTTAAATCAAGCCGCTAAATTAGTTGGAGAGAATAATCTTTCCGAATTGCCAACATTTCTGAAAAACATCGGCTCGAACCATATTTTGCGAAATCGTGAATTCGTTTTTACCCCCAAAATTGAATACCAATTAGTCGCCGAGCAAAGCGAGGCGAACCAAAACTCTTTGACTTTTCCTTTCTGGTGCCGAGGGGGAGAATCGAACTCCCGACGCCTTGCTCTTCCAAAAAATTGGACTATATCATCACCCCGCAACTGCAGGGGCCGGGCGCTTCCCCATCCTTCGCCTAAAGCTATGGAGGGTACTCCCCTTAGAGATAGTCTCTACACCTTCCCCGACCTGGCATCGGGGCTTGGCTCGGGATTGTCCCGCCTAAGGCGGGAGTTCCCCCGAATTCACCCGGTTTTCATCTCCGAATTACTCCGGAGCGGCCCGAAGATTCAGGCAAGCGCTCTGCCACTGAGCTACCTCGGCAATAGCAAAAGTATATCACAAAGAACTTTCGGTGGGCGCGCCCCGATTCGAACGGGGGACCTGTCCGGTGTAAACGGACCGCTCTGGCCAACTGAGCTACGCGCCCATTTTTATCTTTGTCCCCTCGGAGGGAATCGAACCCCCATATGCGCCTTAGAAGAGCGCCGTTCTGTCCATTGAACTACGAGGGGGAAGTTTGCGCTCGGAAAAATTATAACTCTAAAACGGGCTTTCTACAAATGGAAACGTTGGATTGTCCAGAAAGGATTTTTCTTCGCGGAGTTTTGCGCCCGCCCTTTCCAGATTGATTTTTTTGAGCGCGGAGCCGCCGCTTTCCATTGTCACCGTTTTCTTTTCCAAGACGAAATTTTTATAAAGCAGAAAATCTGCCCAAAGCGCCGCCAAAAGCAAGGCGAGCGCCGCGATCACTCCCGCTGTCCAGATGCTGGCTATGGTCATCGGCCCCCGTTTTTTTGGCATCCACGCTTTGAAATTCATAAGTTGTAGTTAAAAATTATGTAATTTACTTTGGCGGTGACCTCCCCGGTGCGTTTTTGTCCTTGGTCTATTTTTGGAGAGAACGCGACACTCTCCACGAGCCCGGCGTAGGGGACTCGGTCCAAAAGCGAAATGAAATTAAAAACTGCCCTGAAATTGCCCGTTATTTCAAAAGTCAGATCGGCCTTTTCTTTGGCCGAAGCCGGAAGGCGGGCGTTTTGGGCGGAAAACTTGACGCCGGTTTTCCGCGCCGCGCCTTCCAAAAGCTCAATAAATTTTACAAACGAGCCCTCGGACAAAAAAGAGCTCTCCAAAAGTGTTATCTCTCCTGCCAAGTCTTTTGTGTTCGCTTCTGAAGCCGCGAATCCCCGCTCTTTTTGCTCCAAAGCCGCTATTTTCGTCTCCGCCTCGGAGATTATTTTTGAAGCGGTGGACATTTTTACGTACGTGAGCCAGCCGAACCCCAAAACCGCCGCCAAAGACAGCGTCTCCAGCGCGACCGCGGCCCAAAACCATTTTTTACTCCTCTGCATATTTGTAGCGTTCGGGCTTAATCTTAATGTCCAAGAAAAAAGACGCGCGGTTTTCTTTAAGCAGATTGGTAACCGGCGAATTTACTGAAGCGAATTCCTCCATGCTCCGCAGAACCTTAACGTATTCCAAAAGGTCTTCGCGCGAGTCCGCCTCCCCTTGGATTCCGAAGCTGAAAATATTTCTTTCTTGGCTGGTCCGGCCGAAATTAATTGAGCCAATCCTGATTTCGGGCGGCGTGTTAAGGACAAGTTTTTGAAGAAGCGGAGAGAGCGCGTGTCTTTTGGCCTCGTTTCTTTCAAAAGCAAATATCTGGGAGTTGACGCGAGCCATTTGCTCTTCCAGATTTTTAAATTCTTTTTTGGCGAAAACTTCTTCCTCGGCTTTGAGTTGCCGCAAAACATCGTCTTTTGAAAAAACCGATACGAAATAAGAAGGAAGCATGAAAATGAAACCCGTCACGGCGGCCAATATAAGCATTGCCAGAAAACTTGTCAAAACTCTGGCGATTTTTTCTTTTCTAAACTCCTTTTCGTAAGCCGGCGTAAGCAAATACATATTATATCGTTTCTTCCTTTTCTTTAGCCGCCAATGAAAGGCCGATTGACGCTGAAAAACGCACGGCCTGCTGCCTAGTGATATCCGGCAGGTAATATTTGGGGAATTTAACATTGACCCATGGATTTGCCACCGCGGTTTCCGCGCCGAGTTCTCCCCCCAAATGCTCCGCCAGCCCTTTCATATTGGCATCGCCGCCGGAGAGAAAAATTTTCTCGGGGAATTTTTTGTTTTCGGAATGCGTTTGCCAGAAATTTATGTATTTTTCCGCTTCTTCCCGAAGCGCCGTTACGGTCGGCACGATAGCTTGAAAGACTTGCAGAGAATCTTGGAGCAGCCCGTTTTTGATTTTTAAATTTTCCGCCTCTTTCTTGCTGACGCCTAAGGTTTTCGCGATGGCCGCATCCAGCGATTCTCCGCCTATGTTTATGGTGGAGGCGAAGCGGAGGCGCCTGTCCTCAACTATGTAGAAGCTGGTGCGGGTTTTGCCCCAGTCTATAACCATCGCCGTGCCGCTGAAATTTTGGGGGATTAGCGCCCTCGCCGAGGCCGCAAGTTCCGATTCCGTAAAGGTTGGGAGCGCGCCGGCGGAATAAAAAGTATCAAGATAACTTTCCACGAGCGCCCGGGGGAAAGCGTTGATAACCACATCAAGATGATTTTTGTCTTTGCGGGCGATTTCGTGGTCAAAGAGAACTTCACTCGGAGGCATGGGTATGTGCTCTTCCAATTGCAGCTCAAGCGCTTGCCTGATTTCTTCTTCTCGGACGCCGGCGAGCTGGACGTTTTCCAGAAATCCTTTTTCTTCCGGCAGGGAAACGGCGACGAATCGAATGCCCTTTTTAAAAAAAAGTTCTTTTAAGAGCGACATAAGCACGTCCCCCTTTTTAATTTCTCCGTGTTCAATCACCCCCACGGCAATTTCTCCTTCGCCGAAATCGTCCACGACCGTCCCTCCGCGCGCTTCGCCAAGCCGCAGATATTTGTATGACCGGTCCGAAAGCTCAAAAGCGTAGATGGGGAGCTTTAAAAAATTCGGCATCGGGATTTTCATATACTGATTTTAGCATACCTGCCTGCCGGCAGGCAGGAGTCACGGCACAACCTCTCCCCAGCTTGTGATGTTCCACCCGCCCGTAGGGCCGGAGGAAAAATTGATATTTGCGAGCCCGGTTTCGTAAGTTATCTCGGCGGAGTTTTTCAAAAGAATTTTATAAGCCGTGACTTCTTTCAATGATACATTGTTTTGAATTTCAACTGACCCATGAGGGGCATAATAAATCGGAGCGGCTGAACTATTGGAAACCTCAATCGCTTCTTCGTCCCCGCCGCCTTCGGCTGAACTGTTGCGCGAAGCCATAAGGACATAAGTGTCCGGGACGGAAGAGCCGAGAATTTGGGCGCTGTTCTGAACTTTCACCCTGCTTGAAGTCGTTCTGCTTGCAGGATTATCTGCAATAACTACGCGGGAAAATTGATCGTTGGAAGCAAGCTTCAGTTGGGCGCTGTTTTGTATTGTAAAATCACCCGCCACCCATAAAGCCCCTGTCAGGGTGACGATATCGGTTCCGCTTATTTCCATATCACAGGGCACCTTTTTGGGGCCGATGGAATCACCGTTCGCTGGCCTATAAACTCCGCCTGAACAAGTAGCGCTTCCTCCAGCCGCAGCTTCTCCTTCCCATTGGTCAAGCAAGGCATTAGAAATCGGCATCGGTAAAGACGGTTGGCCGATTTGAATATTCCTGCCTACCGTCACACCAGAAATCGTGGAAGCTCCCGCTAAGAAAGCATCGCCGGTTATATTAGGATTATTGTTCCCAACTATATCTCCGTTGGAATAGACACTGCCGTTTACTCGGCTGTTGTTTTCCATTTGAAGCCCGCCGTTTCCAATCTGTATTCCATAATGAAAGGAACCCCCGCTGGCGCTGGAAAGCGTGGCCCGCGCCGCCCTGGTGGCGCCGGAATATGCTCCGACTGATTTTACTTCTTTAACCCCTCCGTTGGTGGTTATAATTGTCGGCGCCGTTGCCCCGTTTAGAGTAATGGTAAATGACGAAGTCAGATTTTTCCCGCGCTTTAATCTGTAAACCGCGTCGTCCACCCCGGCTTCGGCGGCAAAAAAGGAAAATCTGGAATTTGTGGATTTGTTGGCGGCGCGCGACTCCGTGAGCGCGACTGCCGAGGCCCCGAAAACCGCCGAGAGCATGATAATCAGCATAAGTACTACTGCTATCAATGCCGCTTGACCCCGATTTTGTGTTTCAAATTTCATGTTTCAAGATTTAATATGCGCCGCGCATTACGGCGCTGCCGTAAAAATTTTTAGTTTTTAAAAATTTCCCGCTGCCAGCCTGAAGCGCCATTTCTATTTTGATAATTTCGGAGTTGGCTGAAGCTGTTTTATAAAAAATCAGATTGGAGACGGTGACGTCGGAAGCGGTCAGATTCTCCGGGCTTCCGGCCCCGTCTTTTATCTGAAGCGTGTTGCCGGAAAGAAAAAATCTTTTTGAGCCCAGCTGGAGCGCGCCGGGGTTTGCGCCGAATACGCTGGCGGGGCTGATTGTTGTGGCGGCGCGCAGCTCTTTTATCATTGTCTCCAGCGCGACGTCTCCGCTTAACGCCAATTTTCTTTCAATCTGCGTTTTGGCAAAACTTTGGTATATGGAAAGAATTGCGCCAAGCGCGAGAACGGCTATTACGGCGAGAATGCCGATGTAGACGACCGTTTCTAAAATTGTATATCCTTTAAAACTTGAGGATTGAAGCATGAAACTTAATTTTGAAAAATATCCGATAAATAAGTGCTCACGGTCGTCGTAGAATAAACCCCGCGCTCCTGCCAGGAAACGCTGACGCGAAATTCTTTCGTGTTCGGGTCCGGCGTCCCGCCGGAACTTACAATATTGTCAGAGCCGTCGCGGCTCACGGAAGCGACGACGAAAGAGCGGATGTATGCGCCGTCAATAAGCCCGGGGTTGATGGTGGTTACGCTCCAGTTTGAACTGACCGGATTGAAAGAAAGATAATAAGTGGCTCCGGCGTTGAGAGATGCCAGATTGGCAGACCAAGATTTATCGCGCAAAGAGCGGAGAGCTTCCAGGCCCTCCTCGGCCAAAAAATTGGCGCGGATTTGGTTGGAAGCGTGAGTTTCCAGTTTATTCGCCAATAAAAAGACAAAAGCCAAAGAAAAAATCGTCCCGCTGATTAAAGACACGGCAATGACGATTTCCAAAAGCCCGAACCCTCCTTTTTTCATTGACTTTATTTTAACACATTACTGCGCCAGACCGGTTTGGGAAATCGTTATGACGCGGGTTTTTGACGAGTCGCTTTTTGACGCCAGAGTGACTGTGCCGAAAGAAGTGGTCGTTCCCTGAAGCTGCAAAAAAACCGCCTCGGAGGCGCCGCCCGCCAGATTTATACTGCTTATCTGGATCGAAGGCGGGAGAGTGTAGGTTTCGTTCGCCGGGTCGGAAGCGTTGTAGGCGGCGCCTTTGAAAAGGATAGATTTGGCCGTTTCAAAATGCACGCCGTATACGGAATTATTTTCCGAGGCGATCGCCCGGCCCCGGGCGTCTTTTATGATGCTCACAATCGTATTTTGCGCGACGCGCAAGTCGTTTGATTCGCGGAATGCTCCGAAGGCCGATGCCAAAATCCCGGCGACGACTGCGACTATGAAAAAACTTAAGAGCAATTCAATCAGCGTTACGCCTTTCATAGTTTTATCATTAAAACGCACCGACTAAATTATACATCGGGGAAATCATGGCTACGGCGAAAAATCCCACGACGGCTCCTATAATAATCATCATTAACGGCTCAATGATTGTTGAAAGGTCTTTGGTGGCTTGCGCGACCTCATTTTCATAAAAAGATGCCAGGCGCAAGAGCATCTGCGAAAGCTCGCCGGTTTCTTCTCCTATAGCCATCATTTCCCCGACAAGCGGCGGGTAAATGTCTCCGGAAGACAAAAATGCTTTCGCTATCGTTTCGCCTTTTTGGATTTTTCCGCGCGCGTCCTCCAGAACATTTTGGTAAAGATGGTTTTGCAAAACTTCCTTGGTTATGGAAATCGCCTCCAAAATCTCAACGCCCGATGAGATAAGAGAGCTTAAAGTTCTGCAAGTCCGCGCGGCGTTGAACTTTTGATTGATGCCCCCAATTACCGGAGCGCGCGCGAAAATCCAGTCTATCTGCGCTTTGCCTCCGGATGATTTTATCCAGCGGTAAGCGAGGTAGCCCAAGATAGCCGCCCCCAGCAAAAAAATGAAACCGCTTTCCAAAATTGACTTGCTTATGAAAATTATGAATCTGGTGGAAAGAGGAAGCTCAACTTTTAATTCTTCAAACGTGGAAACCAGCGTCGGGACAACGTACAGAAGCATTAAAACTCCTATGCCGACCATGGCTATGACGACTATAATCGGGTAAACCATCGCCCCGCGGACTTTGCGCCGCAGCGCGTAATCCTTCTTGAGCTGCAGGGCTATTAATTTAAGCGACTCCTCAAGTTTCCCGGACTTTTCTCCGGCGCGAGTCATCTCCTGATAAAATTTAGGGAAGATGTCCGGATGCTCGCCCAGCGCCTCCGAGAAAGTTTTGCCGCGCTTTATGATCTCTCCCATGTCCGCGATGACCTTTTTGAATTTTTCGTTTCGCGCCTGCCTTGCCATCACCTCCAGCGCCTTTGAAAGGCCGACTCCGGCGCCGATCATCACCGCTGTGTTGCGGGTGAAGTTCAGTTTTTCTTCAAGCGAGATTCTCTGCAAAAAAGCTGGAATATAATTTTTAAGCGCAATTTTTTCGCCTATGGCCGACGCTGCCTCCGAAACAAAAAGCGGTGTAATGCCCTCGGCGCGGAGAGCGTGCGCGAGGACGTATTGGTCTTTCGCCTCGCTGTTTCCTTCAATATCTCTTCCGTCTTTGTCCCGCGCCTTGTAATGATAGAGCGGCATAGATTTATTTTAACATGCTTTAAGAAACTCTGCCTTATTATCATTTATCATTAATCATCGTCAATAATAATTAATAATTAGTTTATAATAAGCGATCGCATTTTATAATCAAATACAACAATACAACAAACCATGATGCCGCGCTCATAATCTATAAATTGGGGAATTGAAGTTCTAGTTTGGCTTTATCATCAAAGTATGTTGCCTCAAAATAATGTACGCATTTTCCGATATCAAAAACTTCTGAAATAAAATCGATTTCGTCTCGGCAAGGATACGGGCTTACAAACACGCTTCGCTGCAGTTGATAAAACTCTAGTTTTTTGAGGAGAAACCGAAATGCTTCTCGCGCGCTTTTGTTTTTTTCTGGTATATCAAAAATTATTACTCTCCATTTTTTGTCCCAAGATTTTGTTTTTTTTAATTCTAGATTGTCTAGTTTGTATTTTAGGAGTCGTTTCTTGCCGGTTTCTGTTAATTGCACAACATCTTCGCCGTCTTTTTGGTAAATCTCCACCAGCCGGTTCTTTTTTAAACGCTTAATGGCGCTGCGAATCTGCTCTCGACGCCTTAAACGTTCGCGAAGACCAGCCTTTCCATCCAGGTCAAACATCTGAAGAAGCCTCGCCGTATTCGGCGCAAGCAGTAAGGAAAATAAAATTACGCCGCCGCCCAATGCTAATAGAACCTTTTTCATTAAATCCCATCGCGGATAACTTTTTTTCTCAACCAACGCGCCACTTTTGAGATTATATCTAGCTACTTTAGCTACTTTTGTCATTGTATTATAATAAGCGATCGCATTTTATAAATCAAAAATCTTGCGCCTACTCCGTAGTAACCCTAAATACCTCTTCAATCGTGGTGAGCCCCTGGACGGATTTGAAAATGCCGTCTTCAAGCATGGTCATCATCCCTTCTTTTTTGGCTTCCGCTTCAATCTGGTCGGCGGTGGCGTTTTTCATAAGCAAATCCTTAATTGTCGGCGTCATCTGCAGGATTTCATGTATGCCGATGCGGTCGGAGTATCCGTCCGGAGCTTCATCCGAATGCTTCGGTTTGTAAAATGGAATATCTTTCCAGCTCGCTTTGGCGGAAACCATTTTTTCTTTTTTAAGAAAATCCAAAACTCTTTCAAGGTCCACATTTTCTCCGAGCTGTTTTGTTTCCGCTTCCGTAAGCGCGTATTTTGTTCTTTCTTTATAGAGCTTGCGGACGAGGCGCTGGGCGATTATGACGTTCACCGTGGAGGCGATCAAAAACGGCTCAATTTTCATGTCCAAAAGCCGCGGCAAAGCTCCCGCCGCGGAGTTTGTGTGCAGGGTTGAGAGCACCAGATGCCCTGTGAGCGCCGCGTTTACCGCAAGCGAAGCCGTTTCCGTGTCGCGGATTTCTCCGACCATTACGATATCGGGGTCTTGGCGGACAAGTGAGCGCAGCCCCGTGGCGAAAGAGAATCCGATGTCCGGCCGGACCTGTGTTTGATTGGCCCGTGGCATGCGGTACTCAATCGGGTCTTCTATGGTTGAAATGTTCACGCCGGGCAGGTTTAGTAAAGACAAAATGGTGTAAAGGGTGGTGGTTTTGCCGGAGCCGGTGGGGCCGGTGGCAAGAATCATCCCCAACGGCTTTTTGATGTTTTTATGCAAAACTTCCAGAGTTTCGCCATGGAAACCCAAATCTTCCAAAGTAAAGCCGCGCGAATTTTCTGGCAGGAGCCGCATTACGACTTTTTCTCCGTCAAAAACCGGAAGCACGGAAACGCGGAAGGAGTATTTATATTCTTCCGTTTCAATTTTAAACCGGCCGTCTTGGGGGAGCCGGTGCTCGTCCAGTTTCAGATTGGCAAGAACCTTTATTCTCGCGACGATTCCCGGAGCGACCTGTTTGGGCAAAACCATGGCATCGTGCAAAATCCCGTCAATCCGGTATCTGACTACAACCTCTTTTTCCATCGGTTCAATATGTATATCGGAAGCGCGCTGCAAAATGGCGTGGCGTATCAGGGTGTCCACGATCCGCACGATCGGCAGGTCCTCGGCCGCTTTTTTAAGGTCTTCAATGCCGATGGCTTCGCCGTCAATTTCTTTTGAAACTGTTGCCAGCGCTTCGCTTTCTCCTTTGATAATTTCTCCAAACTCCGCCTCCAAGCTTTTTTGGTACTGCGCGAGGGCGTATTTCATTGAAGAGACGTCGGTGAGGCGCGGGAGAATTTTGAGGTCGGATTTTTTCTTTATAAACTCAATCGTTTCCAGATCTTCCGGGTCAAGCATTGCCACTTCCAGATTATTTCCGCTTTTTTTAAATGAGACGATATTGTGTTTTTTCGCAATCGGCTCCGGTATGACTGCCAGCACCTTCGGGTCTATTTTTTCCCCTTCCAGACTCGCGAAGGGAATCCCTAAAATATACGCCTTAAGCCGCGCCAGCTCCTCGTCGGTAATTTTTCCCAGCCCCAAAAGGACCTCTTCTATTTTTTTGCCGCTTTTTTTGACCTCGGCTTCGGCTTTTTCCAAATCAGCCTTTTTTACAAGCTCGGAATCCAGCAAAAAAGCTTTTAGTTGTTGCTGTTCAATCTTCATCCTACTAAATTACGAATAGCTGCTAATTTACTAATAAATTAAGAGTGATGATTCAGCACGGTCTCGATTTTGGCGAGAAGCTCATCCAGTTTGTAGTTGGCTTTGACCAGATAAGTGGTCGCCCCCAACGAAAGCGCGCGCTCAACTTCCGCGCTGCCTTCAAGATTGGTGAGCACGACTACGGGAATGTTTTTTGTGGAGGGGTCGTTTTTCAGTTCCTCCAAAACCTCAAACCCGTTTTTTTTGGGCAGAATCAAATCAAGCAAAATAAGGTCCGGCATCTCCCTTTTTGCAGCCAGAAGTCCGGATTCGCCCTCAACTGCGCCGAGAGCCGAATATCCTTTGGATTCCAGCATATCGCCCATGGCTTTCTGCAGAGACTCCTCGTCTTCTATAAAAAGTATTTTTCTCATAATTAAATTTTGGCTGGTAAGTTTACCTGCCGGTGGGCAGGGTGAACCAAAATGTCGACCCTTTTTCCAGCGACGAGGAAAATCCGATTTCCCCGCCAGATTTTTTTATAATTGATTTAGCGATGAAAAGCCCTATGCCGGAGCCCTCGGTTTGGTAGCGCAAGGCGTGGTCGGACCTGAAAAATTTTTCAAAAACTCTGCTTTGGTCGCGCTTGGGTATGCCCGCGCCGTGGTCGGTTATCTGCCACAAAATCTTGCCGTCCGTTTTCTTTATTTCTATTAAAACTCTCCCACCGCCGGGGCTGTATCTTATGGCGTTGTCCGCCAGATGCTCTATCACGTGCCGGGCTCTCTCTTCGTCAGCGAACGCCGGCTGGTCGCTCTCTGCGCGGAGCTCAAATTCAACATTGCTGGCCGAGGCGAAATTTTTGTATTCTTCAAGAACTCTCCGGGTTACCTCGGCCAGAGAAACATTGATCGGCCGCAGAATAAGGTCGTTGTCCTCTATGCGATTTACCTCCAAAAGGTCGTTGACCGAGCTTATCATGCGCTCATTTTGATTATACACCGTTTGCAGATATTTTTGGACTGCGCCGAAATCCGCGTTTTCCCGCTCGTCTCTGGAAAGTAAAAAATTCAACTGCCATTTTACGGCGGAAAGCGGCGAGCGGAGTTGGTGGCTCATTATGCTTATGAATTCCGATTTTGATTTGGACGCGAGCGCAACCCGTTCAAAAGCGCGCACTATCAAATTGCCGATGGCGAATAAAATTGCGGTGAGAATCAAAACCACCAGGGACGCGATTTCCGGCTCTTCGTAACGGCTGGCGACGACGTAAGTGACCAAAATCGCCGAGATTATGACGATGCCCATCACCAAAAACAAAAACTGCGGGCATTGCCAAAGCCCGACCTGATACTCCGCGCAGGTTTTTTTAAGATTTAGTCCTTGCGCCCAGCTCGCCATATATAAAAGTATAGCATTTGACACGCGCGCTTGTCTTTGCTAGGATTGAATAAGTCCATCATGATTACGATGGGCTTTTAATTTTGAGGAATATGGGCAAAATAAAAAGCGATTTTTATAAAAGAAGCGTTATAACGATACCGAGCGAGCGAATTATTAGCAGGATATTTTTAATCAGGGGCAAGAAAGTAATGATAGACCAAGACCTCGCCGAGCTCTACGACGTTAGAACCAAGGCGCTTAACCAGGCAGTAAAAAGAAACCTTGCCCGTTTCCCTTCAGATTTTATGTTTCAGCTTAGTAAACAAGAAACTGACATTTGGAGGTCACAAATTGTGACCTTAAAAAGTGGGCGCGGGCAACACAGAAAGTATTTGCCTTATGTTTTTACCGAGCAGGGCGTAGCCATGCTCTCCAGCGTTTTAAATAGTGACAGAGCCATACAAGTAAATATCCAAGTGATAAGAACCTTTACAAAATTAAGAGAATTGCTGGCAACAAACAAAGAGTTAAGAGTAAAAATAGAAAATATGGGAAAAAAATATGATGCCAAATTGAGGCAGGTTTTTGACGTATTAAAACAGCTTCTTATTCAAGAAAGTAAACCAAAAGGACAGATAGGTTTTACAAAATAATAATATGTTAGACATCAAAAATTTTAACTCGGCCCTGGACCAGCTGGCCTCCGAAAAAGGCATCTCCAAGGAGCAAATAATGGAAACCATTGACCTGGCCCTGGCCGCCGCTTACAAAAGGGACTACGGTAAAAAAGCCCAGATTGTGCGCGCCAAATTTGACCCCCAAACCGGCAAGGCGGAGTTTTGGCAAGTGAAGCTTGTGGTGGATGAGTCAATGATTAAATCCGAGGAGGAAATCGCCGCAGAAGAGGAGTCCCGCGCGGAGACGCTCCAGTCCGGCAAACTGCCCGAAAGAGAGTTTGTCTTGGAAGAGATGGAAGGGGATGCCATTAAAAGAGTGAGGTTCAACGAAGACAGGCACATTATGCTGGCCGACGCAAAAAAAATTACAAAAGACGCCGCAGTGGGCAAAGAGCTTACTTTCCCTTTAGAATCCAAAGAAGATTACGGGCGCATCGCCGCCCAGACGGCGAAACAGGTGATTTTGCAGCGTGTCCGCGAGGCCGAGCGGGACTCGGTTTTTGACGAATTTAAAGAAAGGGAGGGAGAAGTCATCTCCGGCATAGTCCAGAGAGTTGAGGGCAGGCTGGTTTTCATGGATTTGGGGCGGGCTATTGGCGTTCTGCATCCGGATGAACAGGTAAGGGGCGAGCGCTACCGCGTCGGCGAGAGGATAAAAGCGCTCCTTTTGCGCGTGGAAAAAATGCCAAGGGGCCCCAGCATTTATCTTTCGCGCTCCCACCCGAAACTGGTGGCCAAGCTTTTTGAAATTGAGGTCCCTGAAATCGCTTCCGGCGCGGTTGAGATAAAAAATGTGGCGCGGGAGGCGGGTTCGCGCACCAAAATCGCCGTCTCCTCCAAAGAGGAAGGCATTGACCCGGTTGGCTCCTGCGTCGGGCAGAAGGGCGTGCGGGTGACGACGGTCATTGCGGAACTTGGCGGGGAGAAAATCGACATAGTGCCGTGGTCGGAAGACAAAGAAAGGTTTATTTCTTCTTCTCTTTCGCCGGCGAAAGCTTTGGAGGCGGAAATTGACGAGGAGCATAAGCACGCCAAAGTCACCGTGACCGAAGACCAGCTTTCTTTGGCGATCGGCAAAGGCGGGCAGAATGTGCGGCTCGCCGCCAAACTCACCGGATACAAAATAGACATCCGCTCGCGCTCCGGCGAAACCGTCGCTGAAGCTACCAGCGAAGGCGAAGTTGTGGGCGAAGGCATTGTGGCTGGGTAAATTTTGGTTTTTTCATAAAAAACATTATACTACTAATCAATGACCATTGAATATTTTGCGATAGGGACGGGGGTTGTTTCCATATTATTCGCTCTTATTTTAAGAAATTCCGTAAAAAAGGAATCGGAGGGAGATGACAAAATGCGCGAGATTGCCGAGGCAATCCGCGAGGGGTCGGGCGCGTTTTTAAAAAGGCAGTTTAAATCCATATTAATAGTAGGCGTAGTTATCGCCGCACTTTTGTGGTTTTTTCTTGGCAAAAATATCGCTATTGGTTTTGCTGTCGGCGCTTTAGCTTCTTCCCTCGCGGCTTATTTGGGAATGAAAACGGCCGTGATGGCGAACTCGCGCGTTGCCGAAGGCGCGAAAGCCGGCTTAAAAAAAGCTTTTTCGCTGGCGTTTAAGGGCGGCGCGGTGACTGGATTTTTGGTTGTGGGTTTGGGGCTTTTGGTTGTTGCGGGGTTCTGGCTGTGGGTGCGGGATTTGGCCTCGCTTTTGGGAGTCGGCTTCGGCGGATCTTTGATTTCCGTTTTTTCGCGCTTGGGCGGAGGGATTTACACGAAAGCGGCTGACGTGGGCGCGGACTTGGTCGGAAAAACCGAAGCGGGAATTCCGGAAGACGACCCGAGGAATCCCGCGGTGATTGCCGATTTGGTCGGAGACAACGTCGGCGACTGCGCCGGAATGGCCGCCGACCTTTTTGAAACTTACGCAGTGACATTAATTGCCGCGATGCTTTTGGGCGGCGCGGTTTTTGCCGGAGCGGATGCCGCGATTTTGCTTCCTTTGGTTTTAGGCGCGCTCGCGATTTGGGCTTCCGTCATCGGCTTTTTCTTTGTAAAAATTTCTTCAGGCCTGCCTGCCGGACAGGCGGGAATCATGGCAGGGCTTTACAAGGGGCTTGTTGCTTCCGGAGTTCTTTCAGCGGCAGTGTTTTGGTTGGCGATAAAAGAACTCCGGAAGCAACAAGGGGAATCTTCCGGCTGGCAGTTTTTCGGAGACGTTGTTCAAATCCCCGGCTCGCCGGTCTGGTATTTTCTCTCCGCGCTGGTGGGGCTCGCCGTCGTTTTGGGAATTGTTCTGATTACGGAATATTACACTTCAAAAAAATTCCGGCCGGTTAAATCAGTCGCTGAAAGTTCAAAATCCGGCCACGGAACGAACATAATAATGGGGCTCGCGCTTTCTATGGAGTCAACCGTTCTGCCGGCGCTCTTAATCGCTTTCGGCGCGGAGCTGGCTTATTTTTTCGCCGGGCTTTACGGTGTCGCCACTGCGGCCGTCTCAATGCTTTCAATGACCGGGATAATTGTCGCGATTGATTCTTTCGGACCGATTACCGACAACGCCGGGGGCATCGCCGAGATGGCCGAGCTTCCGAAAAGCGTCCGCGCAGTCACCGACCCGTTGGACGCCGTGGGCAATACCACCAAAGCGGTCACCAAAGGATACGCCATTGCTTCTGCCGGGCTTGCCGCGATGGTTTTGTTTTCCGCCTACGCTTCGGAATTAATTTCAAAAGGAGCGGGCGCGGTTTTTCAGCTTTCAGACCCCCTAGTCATCACCGGCCTTTTCATCGGCGGGATGCTTCCTTACCTTTTCGGCTCTTTGGCTATGCGCTCCGTCGGCAAAACGGCGGGAGCGGTCGTTTTGGAGGTGCGGAGGCAGTTTAAAGAAATACCCGGAATTATGGAGGGAAGAGAAAAACCGGATTATGCCGCTACCGTGGATATTGTGACGCGCGCGGCGCTGCGGGAAATGATTTTGCCAGCGCTTTTGCCGATTTTAATTACAATTTTGACCGGATTTTTCCTGGGTGCCGAAGCATTGGGCGGGCTTTTGATAGGAGTGATTATTTCCGGATTTTTCATTGCGATTTCAATGACTTCGGGAGGGGCCGCTTGGGACAACGCCAAAAAATTTATTGAAGAAGGCAATTACGGAGGCAAGGGGTCGGACGCCCACAAAGCAGCAGTCACGGGAGACACAGTCGGCGACCCCTACAAAGACACTGCAGGCCCGGCCATCAACCCGATGATTAAAGTCGTCAACATCGTGGCCCTGCTTTTGGCGCCGTTTTTAAAATAATAGAGAAAAAAGCTTCCATTTTGATTTATATATGCTATGTTCTGATTAGAAGTAAATCTTACGCCTCGGGAGGGTTGGCCATGGGAGAGGTTTTATTGTTTGATCCTTCCAAAAGGAAAATAATAAAGTGCGAGGAGTGCAGGTTTTTCCGTAAAGTGGAGCTGTTCGCGTGCGGCCGCGCGGTTTTTTACCGACTTTGCGGCGCTAGGCCCTTTCCTAAAAAACCGGATTCGCAGGGAGTGATGCGTCCGTGGCGCAGGGCGGATGCCGACGGAGCGTGCTATTTTGTCCATGACGAACATTTGGCGTACGAGCGCTGCTGGAGCATTAACCATAACGGCCAATGCGTAATTTTTAAACACAGGTTTCCCGACAGATTCACAAAAGAAAAGCGCCTTGCTTAGCGCAGTGGGCCGCCAACCGGCGGTCGTTTTTTTGATTGAAAAAGGAAACTAGACCTGATAGTATTGTTGTTATGGAAGACGAAATGTACAACACCTATTTAATCCCCACGGTCATAGAAAAAGAGCAGTTCGGCGAGCGGGCTTACGACATTTATTCGCGGCTTCTCAAAGACCGCATCGTTTTTTTGGGCGGACCCATCATTGACCCGGTGGCTAATACGATTATCGCCCAGCTTTTGTTTTTGGAATTGCAGGATCCGAAAAAAGACATATTTCTTTACATAAATTCTCCCGGCGGCTCGGTATCCGCGACTTTGGCGGTTTACGACACAATGCAGCATATCAAGCCGGATGTCGCGACTTTGTGTGTGGGATTTGCGGCTTCGGGTGCGGCGATACTTTTGGCCGGAGGGGCAAAAGGCAAGCGCTATTCTCTGCCCAACGCGGAGGTGATGATTCATCAGGTTTTGGGCGGCACAGAGGGGCAGGCCTCGGATATTGCCATAGACGCCAAGCACATTGTGCACGTAAAAGAGAAAATAAATAAAATTTTGGCGCGCCACACCAGCCAGCCGCTTTCGCAGATAGAGCGCGACGCCGACCGCAATTTCTACATGGACCCAGACGAAGCCAAAAAATACGGCATCATTGACGAAATCGTAAAATCAAAAAGCATCTTGGGTAAAAATCACAAAAAGTAAAGCGTTCGCTTGATTCACTCAATTAGATTTTTATGCGCGTTTAGCTCAGTGGTAGAGCGTCACATTGACATTGTGAAGGTCGCAGGTTCAATCCCTGCAACGCGCAATGTAAGTAAAATCTAACGGGGCAAGTGCGAAAGGCCGGAAGTTCAATCCTTCCTGGGAGCACCAGAAAGGAAAAGTCAAAGAGTTTTGGTTCGCCTCGCTTCGCTCGGCGACTACCGACTTGTTGACTTTTCCTGCTTGGTGCAGTATTCTTGAATTAGTCCGAACGCATTTTTCCGGAAAATTCCCCCCGCGAAAATTCGGAAAGGCGGCGGAGCCGCACCGCTCAAAACCGCAAAAGAACTCGGAGAAAAACATCGGCTCGAACCATATTTTAATTTTGGGGAAAGAAAATTTTTTAATCATAAAAGTCGAAAAATAATTATTAACTGATAAATATATGTCAATCAAAAGAGTTTTAATATTATTGGGCATTGTTTTGGGTGTTGGTGTTCTTGGCGTATTAGCGTTTGTCGCATATAAGGCACCTCAAGCGAAAGTGGAATTACATGAGAAAGTAAATGATGCGTTGGCAAGAGCCGTAAAGAGGCAGGCTTTAACAGCTACGGAGATTTATTATGATGACAAAAAAACTGTGCCATTGAAGTTATCTGATTTACTTTCTTATCTGCCTCAAAACACGCCTGGGCTAGAACTTATCGAATATCGTTATGTTGATTCCAAAAACGCAGATGTGTGTTTAGTGTTTGATTCGCCAGTCGAACAGAAATGTCAGAGATTTACTGGTAAATAAACAAACATTTATGGACCAAGTTAAACCACAAAAAAGTCAATTCTGGATTTGGACAACTTTATGGCTAACCACGATTTTGGACTCGGCACTAATTTTCTTTGTCTTTTTTATTGCTCTCGCGGGGGTAGCACAATTTGTTAAAATTCCTGCCGTTTTATTTGTGCTCGTTCTACTCGCAAGAATTTTAGCACTTTGGCTCGGAGCATATGTAGCCGTTAAGTATGTGATGAAGAAATCAATTATTTTCAAAAGAGACGCGCACAAACTTGCTTTCCTCGCCATAGTCATACCGTTGTTAGGAAGCATTGTGAGTATCGCTCTTTCAACTTTTGATTTTCAAAATCTTGCTGGCAACATATTGAGTGCAATAATCGTTCTCGGAATTACCTACTACTCCGTCAGGAATTTGATTTCAAAGTACGGGACCGAATAATTTAATGCCGCCAAAGAAAAACTTGAAATTGTCATTCGTGCGGCGGAGCCGCACCGCTCAAAACCGCAAAAGAACCCGGAGAAAAACATCGGCTCGAACCATATTTTCTAAAAGCAGAAAAGAAAAATTTTTCAAACACTCCCAAGAGGCGGCAAGCGCCGCCCCTTGACTTTTGTGGTCTAAAATGCTAGACTTAAGCATTATCGGAATCATAGACCGATAGTCGCTGTCCGCATGGTGCGGCAGTGAAAACAGCACATTAAGGAGGTAAATGCGATGAATGCACCTTTTATAAGTTTTGAATTAAGAATTTTCATAAAAAAATTTGCCGCCAAAGCTGAAATTCAAAAATAAAAAAGACGTTGGCGCTGCGCGCCCAACGTCCCGGTTATCGTTCTACGGATACGGATTCGGCACATTTTCCAGAAATCTTCTGCCGCCTCTTCCGCCTTCGCGCTTCATCATGCGCCTTAGTTTATTCAGCCCCCTCCACTCAATCTGGCGGATGCGCTCTCGAGTTAAGCCAAATTTCTCCCCAACCTCTTCCAAAGTTTGGTCGTATGGGACTCCTATGCCGAATCTCATGCGCAGCACTCTTTCTTCTTTTAGAGAAAGCTGCCCGAGATGGTAATCAATCCGCTCCCCAAGGAGCTTCTCCGCAACCGCATTTTCAGGCGACGGCGATTTAATGTTTTCCAGAATATCTCCCAGAGTTTTGCCGTCTGCGTTTCCGTCACGGTCCCATGGCGCCTCCAGATTTACGGGCTCTCGGACAATTTTTTGTATGTATTCAACTTTCTTCTTTGCCCACCCGAGCTTTCTGGCCAGTTCGTCCGGAGCTGGGGCGCGGCCATGCTCTTGCACCAAAACAAGAGTAGCGCGCTTCAACTTCCTTATTTCCTGTGTTCTGCCGGCGGGGACGCGGATGGTGCTCCCCTTATCTACGGCGGCGCGGTCTATGGCCTGGTGTATCCACCAAGCTGCGTAGGTTGAAAGCTTGTAGCCGTGCCGGCACTCAAACTTGCCCACTGCCTTCATAAGCCCGATATTCCCTTCCTCAATAAGGTCTGGCAAATCCAAACCCTTCCACTCCTTTTCACGCGCAATAGAGACGACCAGGCGCCAGTTGGCTTCAATAATCTTGTTTCTTTGCGCGATGGCTTCGCGCTCCGCCGCGGCGAGCTTGGCGCTTTTCTCTTTTTCAGGCAGAAGCTTCAGCCACAAAAGAAGCGCGTAAAGTGAGATGCCCGATACATTTTTGCGTCCTCGCCATTTTGCGTGCTGCAACGCTTCTTTCAGCAATTTCTCTTTCCTGTCGTCCAGCTCGACGAATAAATCCATTTCTTCTGCGCGGCTGGGCGTCCGAGCCCGGCTCATTTCTTGGAAATAAATGCCGAGCAGGCCATTGCCATCTTGTCCGGCGGGATTATTTTTTTTGCGCATCTGCGTCCGTTGCTCCTTTCCGTTAAGTTAAAGAACGTTACTTTCACAATCTAGCTTTTTTGCCAAAAATAGTCAATTTTGCTAGCATATTTTTACGCCGAGGTAGCTCAGTGGCAGAGCGCTTGCCTGAAGAGCAAGGCGTCGGCAGTTCGATTCTGCCCCTCGGCAAATTAGACTAGGAGTTCCGTTTTTGCTAAGCTTTAAAAATAAGGCCGAGGATTATTATTCATATAATTTTATGGAAAAGGAAATTGGCAGAATCACCCACTGGTACGATAAAATTGGCGTGGCTGTGGTTGACCTGAAAGGGGCGCTGAAGATCGGCGACCTTATCAAGGTCAAAAAGGGAAACGAAGAGTTTGAGGACAGCGTTGTTTCCATGCAGATTGACCACAAGAGCGTTTCTTCCGCCAAAAATGGCGACGAAGTCGCGCTCAAACTTTCCCAAAAGGCCAAAGAGGGCGCGGTGATTTGCAAAGTTGACTAGCATGTCTAAAGAAGCAAGATTTTACGGAGGCGGCGAGGAGCGCCGTGGCAAACCTTCGGAGCATTTCCTTTTGGGGAGTCTACGCTCGGAAATTAAAATGTACGTGCCTTATGATGAGGCGATAAAGATTGCCAAAGATTTGCAGAGGGAAGACCCAACCAACCCCAGAAAACTTTTCTTGAAAGATTTGCGCCTTGCGGTGATTGACGCGCTGGGGCTTGTGGACGAAAAAGCAATGGACCGTGTAAAAATTTACACGGCCGTTGATTCCCCGCTGGATCACTGGCACGGCATTGATATGTTTATTGAGTTTGAAGATGAAGACGGAAAATCTTCCAGGATTGTCACTTTTGACGCTTCCATAAAAGACGAAAAAATAGAAAGCGAGAGGGGAGCGGTTAAAAAAGAGCTAAAAGCCGACGTTTTGATAGACAAAGTCCCGGACCCGGACGTTGACGGCATTAAGCCTTATTTGGAAAAAGTGGAGGAGATCGCTAAGCTGGCCGCGGAGGCGCTGAAAACCAAGCTCTCGCTTGGCAGCCGAGCGTAGTTTCAAAATAAAATATGGTGCCTATGGTGTAACGGTTAGCACGGCAGTCTGTGGCACTGCCGGTTCGGGTTCAAATCCCGATAGGCACCCAATAAAAAGCGTATAATGGATATATTAGCAAGCGGTTGATATGCCAAAGAAAGGATTTTACATAGGCGATTTGGTTTTGGGTGCGAATGACGGGATTATAACTTCTTTTGCCGTCATCTCCGGCGCGGCCGGCGCGGGGCTGCCGGCTTTTGTAGTCATTGTTTTGGGCCTGGCGAATCTGGTGGCCGACGGAATTTCTATGGGCCTCTCCAATTATTTGTCTTTGCGCTCCACAAAAGAAGCGGAACTGCGCGTCGGCATAAATGAAACCCGGCTTGACCACCCTTCACGGCACGGCCTCGCGACCGGTTTGGCTTTCGTTTCGGCCGGAGCATTGCCCTTAATTCCTTATTTTTTCAACACCTCTCCGAGCGCGCGATTTTCTGTCGCGATTGCGGCAACGGCAATTTCCCTTTTTGTTGTTGGGGCGCTGCGAACTTTGGTAACGGGGAGCCACTGGCTGCGGTCTGGCCTGGAGATGTTGTTTGTCGGAGGCATCGCTGCTTTGGCGGCCTACATCGTCGGGGCGGCGGTCAGAGCATTTTTCGGAATAGCCGTTTAGCGGTATAATAAAAGCATAGGGCCGCTTTATTAAAAATTAAATTTTATTTTTATGACGAACTTTCAAAAACTTTCTCTGTTTTTGTTGAGAGTGGCGATGGGGTGGCTTATGTTTTACGCGGGCATAACGAAGGTTTTAAATCCAAACTGGTCTGCGGCTGGCTACATGAAAGGAGCAAAAACTTTCGTATGGTTTTACCAGTGGCTTCTGCAGTCGAACATTTTGCCAGCAATAAATTTTATGAATGAGTGGGGGCTTACACTTTTGGGCGTTTCTTTGATTTTGGGGATTTTTGTGCGGCTGTCATCAATTCTGGGCGCAATCTTGATGCTGCTCTACTATTTCGTTGTTTTAGATTTTCCGTATCCTAACCCGCATTCCTACATAGTGGATGAGCACATTATCTACGCGCTGGTTTTGCTTTATCTCGCTGCCGCGCGCGCCGGAAAAGTTTGGGGTTTGGATAAACGTTTCAATCAGCCGTATCTTGGGTGATTCTCGCTAACGCCGGCTTTTTTATTGACGTAGCGGGCCAGCGCAAAAAGCAAACTGGAGAGCCTGTTTAAATATGCCAGCGCCGCCGCGCTTAATCTTTCTTTCCCCGCGCACGCGCGCCTTTCGGCAAGCCGCGCCATCGCTCTTGCAAAATCCAGCCGCGCGGAAAGAGAGTCGCCGCCGGGGATGGTAAATTTGGTTATTGGCCCGACGAAATCGCCGAATTCATCAATTGTTTTTTCAAGCGCCTTTATTTTTTCTTCGCCGAGGGCAATATTTTTAGCCCCTCCCAACTCCGCCTGGATTGTAAACAGGTTTTCCTGGGCTCCCCGGAGCGCAGATGCCACTTTTTCGTCTTTGGCCAAAGCCCGGCATACTCCAAGATAAGAATTCAGTTCGTCCAGCGCGCCTAAGGCATCAAAAACCGCGTCGGTTTTTGAAATTTTCTTGCTTTCTCCCAAAATAACGCTCTCTCCATTATCTCCTTGCCCGGTGTAGAACTTCATATATAATATTCTATATGAATAAAAAATATTTTATAGCTTTTACTCTCGCCGGCTTCCTCGCGGCTAACGCCATTTTCGCGCACGGCGTGGATTTGGGCGTTGATCCCGGCACTTTGCCCACAAGCCCGTTTTATTTTGTTAAGGAATGGAGGCGCGCCATCCAGCGCGTGTTTACTTTCAACGCCGTCAAAAGGGCGGATTTGGAACTTAACATTTTAAACGAACAAGCTGCCGAGGCGCAGAAGATAAGCGAAGACGACCCGCAAAATATTGAAGCAGTGAAAGAAGCGCTGGCAAATTATTTAAGCGCGCACAGCCGCTTGGCGGTGCGGCTCCGGGCTCTTAAAGAAACCTCCCAGAATCCGAACGTGGATAAGCTACTTGACAGGATAGTTGAAAAAACCACGAAGCACGAAATGCTTTTTGAAGACATTTCCGAAGAGTTTGATGACAAAGACGAAATCAAGAAGCTCGCGAAGTCCGCTAAAGACGATTTAGACGAGGCGGCGTCTTTGGCTTCTGAAAAGGACGACGTGAAAAAATTTGCCGAGCGCCTGAAAAAAGAAGCCGAGAAAGAAATTGACGACAAAGAAGACGCAGCCCAAAAAGCGGCGGAGCAGATAAAAGAAGCGGAGGAGAAAATAAACGAACTCTCTTCCAAAATTACAAAAGAGGGAATCGCCGCGGAAAAAGCAAAAGAGATGCTTAACCAGGCCCAAGAGCATCTGACGGCGGCCAAGAAAGGTCTCGCAGAGAAAAAATACGGGGAGGCCTTCGGGCAGGCGCGCGCCACCGAGGTTTTGGCCAGAAACGGGATGAAAGTTTTGGAACGCGAAACGGAAGACAAAGACGGGGATAAGGATGGGGATAACAATAAGGTCTGCACTCAAATTTTTGAGCCGGTTTGCGGGGCGGATGGCAAGACTTATTCAAATGAGTGCTTTGCCAAAAATTCTGGAGTTAAAGTGAAGAGCAAAGGAGAATGCAAGACTCCGGAGGCCGTAGAGATAAGCGCGACCGTTGTGATAGACGAAAATGGAAACTTTTCTCCTTCCGAGGTAAAAATCAAGAAGGGCGGGAAAGTCACTTGGACGAACGAAGGATCGCGCCAGGTTTGGCCCGCTTCGGCAGTCCATCCGACACATTTGGTTTATCCGGGGTTTGACGCTTTAAAAGGGCTTAACGCCGGAGAAAGTTATTCGTTCGTTTTTGAAAAAGTTGGAGAATGGGCTTACCACAACCACCTAAATCCCAGCATGCGCGGGAAAGTGAAAGTGGTTGAATAATTTTAAAAGTGAGGCGAAGCTTCAAAGAAAAAGTCCTTAGCGTTGTATCAAAAATCCAAAAAGGCAAAGTTTTGACTTACAAAGAAGTAAGCGGCCGAGTGGGCAGATATAACCGCGAGGCGAAAATTAAGATAAAATTACTAAATGCGGAAGGTTTTAACTCAAAAGTTTTTTAAGAAACCCGCCTTAAGAATCGCGCGGGAGCTTTTGGGAAAATTTTTATGCCGCAGAACCTCACTTGGATGCCGGACGTCCAAGTGCTTCATGATTACTGAAACCGAGGCCTATGACGGGTTTTTGGACAAGGCCTCGCACGCGCGGAGCGGCAAAACCGCGCGCAACTTCCCGATGTTTGGGGAAGCGGGCAGATGGTACGTTTATTTTACCTACGGTATGCACTGGATGCTGAATGTTGTGACCGGGCCGAAAGATTGCCCGGCGGCGGTTTTAATCCGCGGAGTTCAGGGAATAAACGGCCCCGCGCGCGTTACTAAAAAATTAAAAATAGACAAGCGATTTAATAATAAGCCCGCGAATAAAAAAACCGGCTTGTGGATAGAAAACCGAGGCATAAAAATAAAAAAATCGCAGATCAAGCGCGCCTCGCGCGTCGGGGTGGCCTATGCCGGCAAATGGGCAAAAAAACCGTATAGATTTTTATTGCCCAAGCAGTGAGTTAATCAGCGCGCGGGTCTTCGGGCCCAGCGCGCCGACTGCTTCCAAGGCGTTGGCTTTTTGAAATTCCGCGAGCGCGTTTTTTGTAAGAGAGCCGAAATAACGGCTCGTCGGCTCATCTTTCGGAAAATATCCCTGCTTTTTTAAAAAATCCTGCAAAATTTTTACCTGCCCTCCCCAATAGCCAAGTTTCAGCGTCATGGTGAGTTTGCCTACGCTTAAGTTTGTCGGAGGAGGGGGAGTGGGAGTGGGTTGACTGATCGTGTTTTGCGGCTGTTGCGCCACTGCCGGGACCGGAGGCTCTCCAGTCTTTATAGAAAGGTCGCGCACCAATGTCGGCAGAATCTGGTAGGCGTTTGTGGATTTGTCAAAAGAAAGCTTGCCCGCAATTTCCAAAATATGCTTTTCAAGGACGTCGCTAGGAAAAATTTTTACCCCATAAGCCGACTCAAATTTTATATAGGGGTCGTTGAGGTCAATCGGCACAACCCATTTCATATCCCAACTCTTTACGGTGTAGAGATTCGCGGTATGCCTCAAAAAAAGCTCGGCGTTGACCAAACGCGCCTGACCGTCCGGCAAAATATGGATTTCCTGCGCCGGATTATCCGCGTAGGCAATGCCGGCAAAAGCCAGCCAGCAAATAAATGTGTATAAAAAGCATTTCACAAAATTATTATATGCTATGATTAATCATATGGCAAAAAAAGTAACTGTTTATTCAACTCCCTGGTGCGCTTACTGCAAAATGGCCAAAAAATTTTTTGAAGCCAACAAAATCGCTTACGAAGAGCACGATGTGGCTTCGGACGCTCAACGGAGAGATGAAATGATTCAAAAAACCGGGCAGATGGGCGTTCCTGTGATAGACATAGGAGGAAAAATCGTAATCGGTTTTGACCAGCCGAGAATAAAAGAGCTTTTGGGGGCAAATTAAAGCGCGGTTAGGAAAATTTAGCCCTGTCTTCAAGCTTGACTTTCAAATCAAGCTCTTTGCCCTTTCTTAAAACTTTAAGTTTAAGCAAGTCTCCGATATTGCAGGAGTCCAAAACGTCTTCCAAAGTTTCTTTTTCGGTGATATCCTTGCCGTTCGCCGCCAAAATTATATCGTGCTCCGCGAGTCCGGCCTCGTAGGCGGAGCTTTTAGGCAGAACTGCCGGCAGAGAGGCCGCTGCTCCGGGCAGCCCTTCGCGGACAATAAGCGCGCCGTGCTCAACGGGCATTTTAAAATGCCTGCCGATGTGCTTGTTTAAAAGAACGTAACGGATCCCCAAAAACGGCGAGCGCACATGGCCGTATTTTTTGATTTCTTCCAAATCTTTTTTGGCGCGGTCAATGGGTATGGCAAAGCCGATATTTTGCGCCCCGAAAACTATCGCGGCGTTGATTCCTATGGCTTCGCCCAAAAGATTTATCAGGGGCCCGCCGGAGTTGCCGGGATTTATCGCGGCGTCTGTTTGGATGAGCCCGCGCAATCTCTGTTGGTGACCTTCCATATCGGTAATTGCGGAAAGAAACCTGGATAAGCCCGAAACGATGCCGGTGGAAACGGTGTTTTGAAATTCTCCCAATGCGTTGCCGATGGCAATCACCGTCGTCCCAAGCCGGATATTTTTTGAGGAGCCAAGCGGTATCGCCGAAAGATTTTTCGTGGGGCGGACGATTTTAAGTATGGCTATGTCCGAAAGCGGGTCTTGCCCTATAACTTCAACGTCATATTTTTCTTGTCCCGCCTTGCCGTCGGGCAGGCCGATGACAGCTTTGTAGCTCGCCTCTTTGTCTTGGATTACATGTTTGTTGGTGAGGACGATGCCAGAGGGGTCAACAATAAACCCCGAGCCGCCGGAGACGGAGATACTTCCTTTTTCATCGGCTTCTCCGAAAAGACGCTCTTCAAAGGCTATTGGGTCCATTCCCATTTTCATTAAATCTTCTTCCACCAATTCAACGTTTTTTGAGGCGGCGATGCTCACCACCGCCGGCAAAGCGCGCTCAATGACCTTGATTATTTTTTCTTCTTGGTCCATTCGTTTATTTATTATATTTAATATAACACGCGCTTGTGCTATAAAGAAACCATTGCCCCCATAGTTCAAGGGATAGAACGAGGGACTCCTAAGCCCTAGATCTCCGTTCAACTCGGAGTGGGGGCGCTACTTAAAAATAAAAAACAGGGGAGAATTCCAGTCTCTCCCCTGGCTAGGAGATGCCTCAATGGCATCTCGAACGATATTATCCGGCGTCCGCATTGTTGCGGCCGCGCTTTCCTGCTCCATCCTCGGTCGCATTTTTGGGCGTGGGCTGGCGGTTTTGAGCCGTCTGGTGGCGGCCCGTTACCATAAAGGTACGCCAGTGCGACCTTACCCGAAGTGCACCAGTGCCTGTTACCAGATGATATCCGCGATGGTCTCCGTTTTTCCATGCGTCAGTGCCAGCCGAAGACCCGCGTCGGGCGCACGTATGCGCTTCATAAAATCACCTCCTTCCGCTTTTAATTTTAGCAGTTTATCAAACGCAATCAAGTTTGATATCCACAGCGGAAATTGATAGAATTTTAATTATTTTAGGTGGGCCCATAGTTCAGTGGTAGAACGTGTCCATGGCATGGACAAGGTCCGAGTTCGATTCTCGGTGGGTCCACCAAATTTGATTTGCCGAAGAAGTTGCCTCGGGGCTTCGCCCCTCGGCATTGGTTTCCGCCAAGAAATTCCAGGGGGTTTTGAATTCCGCCAAAAGAAT
>Ga0209542_10004805_pt1 | contig 27495 bp, 30 predicted proteins | sample RifCSPhighO2_01_FD_184028 | JGI IMG/M metagenome (GOLD analysis project Ga0209542, IMG submission 184028) | Soil microbial communities from Rifle, Colorado - Rifle CSP2_plank highO2_0.1 (SPAdes) (version 2) | ecosystem: Environmental > Terrestrial > Deep subsurface > Rock core/Sediment ...
TAGTGCTGCCGACCCCGATGCCAATATCAAATTTGGGGCGACCATCCGCGAAGACCTCGGTGAGAATATCAAGATCTCCGTCATTGCCACCGGCTTCGACGAGAACCGCCGCCGGATGCAGGGCTTCGTCTCTCGCGGTAATCCCAGCTTTTATACCCGTCCCCAACCGGAAACCGTCGGCGATGAAATCGTCGACGGACCGGAAGATCAAGAACCCGCGCCCGCTTTTGAAACCACCGAGGAAACCCCCACCCCCAGCCTGCGGGACAAGATGAACATCAAGCACCGCGAAGTGACGATCGAAGACGACCTCGACATCCCCACCTTTCTCCGCAAGCGCTAATAGTTTGCACTATAAGGTTTCACCTGATATAATCACCACCATGAAAGAAAAAGATATCCTTGCCGCAATAGAAGTGATCGGTGAGGACGAAACTAGAGCCTTACTCCGCGATGAAGTTTGGGGTGAACCGATCATTAAAGCCGGAGTCGCCTGTGCCAAAAAAGAAGAATACTTCACCTTGGGTGCCGACTACACTGATTTTGAGGAAATGGATCCGGCTATTCGAGCTCTTTTTTCTCGCGCAGCGGAATTGGGAGTATATGACCTCGCTCTCTTTGAAGCGGGAACAGGGCTATTGGTCGGTCTTCTCCACTGGTATATGCCTCCGGCCAGACCAGATGAAGATCCGGATCCGGAGTATCAGGGCGAAGTTATCCTCGTCGAGGTCTCACCCCAAATTATCTTTCTTGGCCCCACGGTGGACCCAGAGGAAACCGGTAGAAAACCGGAGTTGGTGGTCGAATTTGCGAATCTGGTCGGTTGTGTGCCTAAAAAGGCTGACCTGCTTGAGACCCTTACCGATAAAGAAGAAAAATCGCCTACAGTCGAAGTTTACCTTTGGCGTAGATAAAACAAGTGCCAATGAGGTAAGATCGTTTTATGGTCAAAGATTCATTTTCCGAAGTATTTTCCGGGAAGAAAAAAGTGATGTTCGTCTACGCTCATCCCGATGACGCCGAGATGTATTCCGGCGGTACGATCGCCAGACTAAAGAAGGAAGGTTTTGAAGTAAGGCACGTCAAGATGACCATGGGGGACAAAGGCTCCCGGCAGGAAAACTATACCGAAGCAGAACTGGCCAAAATCCGCGAAACCGAAGACGAAGCCGGTTTGGAAGTCTTGGGTCTTACTCCGAAAGATAGCGTCAATCTGGATCTTGGCGACGGTGGGGTCGCCAACGACCTCGCTACTATCGGAAAATTGGTACGCGAGATCCGTTCTTTCCGCCCCGATATTATCGTCACCCATAATCCGGAAAAAGTCGTCGTAAAGGACGATAATGGTGAATTCTATATCAATCATCGTGACCATCGTCACACTGCCATCAACGTCGTTGATGCCGTCTATCCATACTCCCGCGACAATTTATTTTTCCCGGAGCAGATCAAAGATGGACTCACGCCCCACATTGTCACCGAGTTTCTTTTCGTCGATTCCTGGGGCGACCCCGACCTGGTTCAAATTGACGTGACCGAGTTCTATGACCGGAAAATCAAAGCGATCGGCAGTCACAAATCCCAGTATGGCGAGGAAAAAGCACAGGGCGCCGCCGACTATTTCGCTCCCGAAAAAGAAGGCCGCCGCTACGAACAATTCCGCTGGGTCAAAGCCGACTAACGAAGCTTCAGTAAAAGGGGATGTAAGATATACCTATGGCCAAACACAAACTTACTACACTTCAGGGTAACTATGTCCCGAGCGTTGTCGAGGAGGAGGTTCTCGCCTACTGGAAAAAGAACCAGACTTTCGAAAAGTCGGTTGAAATGCGGCCGGAAAAAGATGTGTATAGCTTTTACGACGGCCCACCTTTCATCACCGGCTTGCCCCACTATGGTCACCTCCTTGGAAGTATCGTCAAGGACGTCATTCCCCGCTACCAGACCATGAAAGGCAAGCGTGTCCGCCGCGTCTGGGGCTGGGACTGTCATGGCCTTCCTGCAGAAAACAAAGTGGAGCAGAAATTGGGTATCAATAGCAAGAAGGAAATAGAGGCCCTTGGCGTCGACAAGTTCATCGCCGCCTGCAAAGATTACGTTTCCGAAGTTTCCGCCGACTGGGAATGGTATGTGGACCACATCGGTCGCTGGGTTGACTTCAAAAACTCCTACAAAACCATGGACCGGGACTACATGGAGTCGGTCATCTGGGTATTCCACAAACTCTACGACAAGCGGCTGGTCTACAAAGGCAAGCGCGTCTCGCTTTTCTGCCCCCGCTGTTCTACTCCGATTTCAAACTTCGAGATCGCTATGGACAACTCCTACAAGGATGTCAGTGACCCTTCGGTCTCGGTGAAATTCAAGATCAAAGGGGAGAACCGCTTTCTTCTCGCCTGGACCACTACCCCCTGGACGCTCCCCACGAACTTTGCTCTCGGCGTCTCGCCCAAAGAAACCTATGTTCAGGTCACCGTTAGTGGTGAAAGTCTGGTCTTAGCCAAATCCCGTCTGGCCGCAACCTTTGATGGCGAGGTCAAAGTCGAAAAAGAATTCGAAGGAAACGACCTCGTCGACCTTTCTTACGAGCCTTTGTTCAATTACTACCAGCCAAACGCCAAAGACCACCACGTCTATGCCGCCGATTTTGTCTCCATGGACGATGGCACCGGCATTGTTCACATTGCCCCCGGTTTCGGCGAGGTAGACACCGCTTTGGGCAAGGAGCAGGGTCTGACCATGGCCGAGTCCGTCGATGAGGAAGGCAAGCTCGATCCGAAGATCACCGTTGCCGAAAACAAATTCTTCAAATCGGCAGACAAATTGATTCTCGCCGATCTAACCGCCAGGGGATTGGTCTTCAAACTCAGCACCACCATCCATAGTTATCCACACTGTCATCGTTGCGAGACGCCGCTCCTCTACAAAGCCCAAAAAGCCTGGTATATCGATGTCCAGTCGCTCAAGAAACAGATGAAGACAACAAACAAGGAGATCAATTGGGTCCCGGCCCACTTCAAACACGGCCGTTTCGAATTGGGCATCGACTCCGCTCCCGATTGGTGCATCAGCCGCTCCCGTTACTGGGGCGCCCCCATTCCCGTTTGGGAGTGCCCATGCGGCGAAATGTATATCCCAAGCAGCATCAAAGAGCTCGAAGAATGGTCGGGCAAGAAAGTGACCGAGCTCCATCGCCCGGACATCGACGCAGTCACCATCAAGTGCACTCGTTGTGAGGGTACTGCCCATCGAGTTCCTGAGGTTCTCGATAGCTGGGTCGAAGCGGCGAGTATGCCTTACGCCGAAAGGCACTATCCCTTTGAAAACGAAAAGGAATTTTTGGCCAACTTCCCCGGTGACTTCATCACCGAGTACACAGGGCAGCTGCGCGCCTGGTTCTATGTCATGCATGTCATCGGCAACGCCCTCTTTGATTCCCCTTCGTTTAAGAACGTCATCGTCCAGGGGGTGATCATGGGTAATGATGGCCGCAAGATGAGCAAGAACTTCGGCAACTATCCCGATCCGAAGGATTACCTGATCAAATACGGCGCTGACTCGCTCCGCCTCTATCTGATGGGTAGCCCGATCATGATCGGTCAGGACATCGCCATCTCCGAGTCCGACTGGCAGGAACAACTGAAAACTACCTTGATGATGCTTTGGAATTCCTACAAGTTTTTCGTCAATTACGCCGCCCTGGAGGACTGGGAGACGAAAGTGGAACTGACTCACATCCCCACCAAGCTCGACCTTTGGATCCTCTCACGTCTGAACGAAACCGTCATGGAAATAGATCAGCAATTATCCGCCTATCAACTCCCGAAAGCCGTCGCTGCCATCAAGCCTTTCGTCGCTGATCTTTCGACCTGGTACATCAGACGTTCCCGCGACCGCGTTGGTCCTACCGCCCGCGACCGCGATGACAAAGAAGTGGCCTACACCACCATGAGGACCGTCTTTGCAATTCTCTCTCAGGCCATGGCCCCGCTCACCCCCTTTATTTCCGAGTACCTTTACCGTCATCTGACCAGCGAAGAGTCGGTTCATCTGACCAATTGGCCGGAGGTCATGACCCCCGAAGTCATCGACCGGGAACTGCTCACCCACATGGAAGAAGTCAGAAAAATCGTCGAGTTGGGCCACGCTTTCCGAAAAGCCAAGACCATTCCGGTCAAACAGCCCCTCGCCAGTTTGACGATCAAAGGGGGGTCCGAGGACATTGCCTCCGATGACGAACTGGTTACCCTGATCAAAGATGAACTCAATGTTGAGGCCGTCAAATTCGTCCCGGGTGATACCCTTGCAGTCGAGTTTGACACCAAACTAACCGATCGGTTGCACCAAAAAGGTCAGGCCCGCGAACTGGTGCGCGCCATTCAGGAAGCCAGAAAAGAGGCGGGCTGCCGCCTCGATGAAGTTGTTTCGGTCACCCTGCCCTCCTGGCCGGCCGAGTTTGAAGCGGAAATAAAACAACAGACCCTAGTCAAGCAAATCGTCAAAGGTGATACTATTGCCGTAAAAAGGAGTGAATAGAAAAGCCGGTCTGTTAATTTCTGTCGGGGTACTTCTGAGTTTTGGGCTGACCACCATCTGGAGTACCGTGCCAAATTTATTTTGGGTTCAATTTTCATTCCTGGTGATCGGCCTGGTCATCGCCTTTATTTTTTACAAGCTCGATTTCACCATTGCCTTTTCTCTTTCAACCTTCCTTTACATCTTTTCCATTTTCCTTCTGGTGATCACTTTGTTTTTCGGCCAGTCCATCCGCGGCGCCAGCCGCTGGCTCGGCGTCGGAACCTGGCAACTGCAGACTTCGGAAATAGTCAAACCGCTTCTGGCTCTCGCCTACGCCGGGTTTTTGGCCAATAATTCCCTGAAAAAATTCAAGAATCTGCTGATTTTTTCCGTCCTCGCCCTGATTCCGGTTCTTTTGGTCAAGACCCAGCCCGACCTTGGCAGTGCTTTGGTCCTTTTTGTTTTGGCCGGCCTGATGGGCCTGTTCGCCGGTATCAATCGTCGTTATGTCATTATCATCGCCCTTTTATTTCTCGTTTCCATTCCTTTGGCCCCCTATTTTCTGAAAGATTACCAGCTCGCCCGGATCGAGTCCTTTCTGAATCCCTATCATGACCCGAGGGGAAAGGGCTACAACGCGATCCAGTCGGTCATTGCCATTGGTTCCGGCGGTCTGATCGGCAAAGGTGTCCGCCTCGGCACCCAGTCGCACCTGAACTTTCTTCCCGAACGCCATACCGATTTTATTTTCGCTTCTTTCGCCGAAGAATTCGGTCTTTTGGGCATCGTCCTGGTCTTGGCCGCTTACTTTTACCTGCTTTCCCGTCTTTTTGAGGTCAGTTCGAAGCTCAAAGAGCCCGACCAGAAGCTCCTGGCCATCGGCATTCTTTCTATCTTTATGTTCCAGAGCTTGATCAACATCGGCATGAACTTGGGGATAATGCCCGTCACCGGCATCACCCTGCCGTTATTTAGCTACGGAGGCAGCTCGCTTATTAGTTTTGCCGCTCTTTTGGGGATGAGCCTGCGCCTGCTTGAATTAACCCCCACTCATCGGCTATAATTGGCCCGTCATGGCTACCAAAAAGAAAGAAATCACCACCGCCGTTGCCGTCATCGAACTCGGGGGTAAACAATTCATCGTCAAAGAAGGCGATAAAGTCGAGTCCGAAAAGCTCGCCGCCAAAGAAGGCGACACTATTACCGTCAAAGAGGTTCTCCTCGTCAACGATGGTGTTGAAACCAAAGTCGGTACTCCTTACATCGAAGGCGCTTCGGTCAGTCTGAAGTACGACAGGGAGGCTTTGGGTGAGAAGGTGGAGATCAGAAAATACAAAGCCAAGTCCCGCTACCGCCGCACTACCGGTCATCGCCAAACCAAAAGCCACTTGACCGTCACCGGCATCAGCCTCAAATAATGGATTTTCTTTTTACCGTTGGTTTTAGTGAAGAACTTGCCCTGCTGGAGCTTTCTGCCGTGCTCGGCACTACACCGAAAAAGGTCGGCGAGCACCAGTACAAAGCTCACCTTTCGGGCGGACATTCCCAAATGAACTATCTCTCCAACCGCCTCGGCGGCCTGGTTGAGGTTCATGACCTCGAGGGCAAGCTCGTTTGGCGCCACTCGGCCAAAGCCTGGTACAAACGCGACCGCCTCAAACCATACTCGGATATTCACAAAGGCCTCCTTCCCCCCAAGGTCGCCCGCATGCTCGTCAACCTCGCCCTTGGCACCACCGATCCGGAAGGCAAAACCCTGCTCGACCCTTTCTGCGGCTCCGGCACCCTACTATTAGAAGGAGGCCTAATGAAGCTGAAGCTTGTGGGAAACGATCTCGACCCGGAACAGCTTTCCGGCTCCCGCCGCAACTTGGATTTCCTTGGTCTATCCGCCAAACTGATGAATTACGACGCCGTGAAGCTGTCGGAACACCTGAAAGAATCGGTCGATTTTATTGCCACCGAGCCCTATATGGGCCGCCCCGGTGTCCGGGAGGACCGTCTGCCCGATTTGGCCAAGGGCCTAGGAAAACTCTATCTGGGCTGTTTGAAAGACTGGAATCTATTTCTGAAGTCAGGCGCCCGGATCGGTATGATTTTTCCGGTTTTTGAGTATGCCGGACGCGAATACAAGACGAGCCTAATTATTGACGATACCAAGCTCATCGATTACAATATCGGGACACGCGGCTTGACTTATAGCTTGCCTGCGGCTAGAGTAAAACGGGAAATCGTTATCCTGGAAAAGAAATAAAAATCAAATATGGCACACGTTAAATCAGGAGGAGCTACCAGACAACACAGTCAGCGCGCCGGCAAGCGCCTCGGCGTCAAGATCTACGGTGGTCAGGCCATCAAGGCCGGTCAGATTATTGTCCGCCAGAGGGGTGGGAACTTCCACGCCGGGAAGAATGTCGAAAAAGGCCGCGACTTTACTCTCTTCGCCCTTATCAACGGCAAGGTCGAGTTCAAGATCAAAGAAGGTATTAATTATGTTGATGTATTGCCCGCAAAGTAAATGGCAGACGTAATTGAACAGTTACCCATCGATCAATTACAGCCCAATCCTCTCCAGCCCCGTGGTGTCATCACCCCCGAGTCCCTCGCCGAGCTAGTCGATTCCATCAAAACCCACGGCATCATTCAGCCTCTGGTCATCGCCCAGACTCCGGCCGGTTACCAGATCATCGCCGGTGAAAGGCGTTGGCGCGCCAGTAGACTCGCCGGTCTGACCGAAGTCCCCGTCAAGATCATCCAGACCTCTCCTCAGGGAATGTTGGAGATGGCCATCGTCGAAAACGTTCAGCGTTCCGACCTCAACCCCGTTGACCGGGCCAACTCTTTCGAGCGCTTGATGCGTGAGTTTGGTCTTACGAATCTCGAGATCGCCACCCGCACCGGCAAAAGCCCTTCATATGTGAGTAATTCCCTCCGTCTTCTCGAACTTCCGGATGCCTTGAAGGACGGCCTCATCTCCGGCGTCATCTCCGAAGGTCACGCCCGCGCTCTTTCTGCTATTCCCGAAACCCAGGCGATGATCGAGGCCTACAAGATCATCTTGCGCGAGGGGGGCTCCGTCCGCCGCGCCGAGGAATTGTCCCGCCGTTTCAAGAAACAAATGGGCGGCAAAACCAAAGCGAATAACGATGACATCGCCAGCAAATCGATCAACGATCTCATCGATCAGTTGAGCACCCAAATTCAGACCTCCATTGGTATGAATGCGCATGTAAAGATGCGCCGTTCCCGTATCGAGACTGCCATCAGCATTGCCCTGAAAGGCACCCCGGACCAAACTGACGAACAGCTCAAAAAGATCGTCGCCGCCCTGACTTCGGCCGAATATATTTCTTCGGTCACCAGCAAGAAGACCGTCGAGGCCTCCGAGGTGGAGGTTGACGAAGCTGAGGGCACCCCCGCCGTCGCGGCCGCTTTCAACAATCCTTTCGAGCCGATCCTCCCGATCGACAACCCCAAAGACGAATTCGAAGACTACTAACCGATTACGCTTGTTTCACGAACTCCTCGAACTCTTTTATCTTTGCATCCCGCGCTCTTTCAAACAGTCGTTGTGGAGTCCCAAGTGTCGATAGCTCGCCAGAGGCCACGACCTTTCCCAGAGTTTCTCCAATTGCCTCAGCAGACTGCCCAAAGGGAAGAAGATCGAGCAATCTTCTTGTCTCAGTCGAGGGCTCTATGTTCAGTGAAGTGACAACTGCACTGATTTCATCTCGTGCTTTTTCCCCAATCCGTTCCAAGAAAGCTGCTTTCAGTTTGAAGCCATAAGAATCCCCATTTTCACCTCCGAATTTATCGACCAACACCTGGACGACACGGGCATCCAATTCTCTCCCAAATTGGTCGGGAGAGGACGTTTCTTTTAAGGCGTGAATTGCGTTGATTGCCACTTCTCTTTGCACCCGCTTAGCCTCTTCGTAGCGAGGGTCTTCAGCCAATCTATACTTGAGCTCTAACTTACTTCTCGACTCCGCCCCACGTTGAATTCTTTGATTTTCCAAAAGATTGCCATCGACCATACTTCGATTCTACCAAAGCCAAATCATCACAACCAAAGACGAATTCGAAGATTACTAAAGTTTATTCTCCTAAAGCCACACTTTTAGCTACTGCCACTTCAAGATCGTCGTAGTCTCCAATTTCTTCAAATACCTCGATCGCCTTATTATAGTAATTTTCTGCAACTGTCATCGAACCCCCTATAGCCGCCGCTGCACACATGTCTCCATACATTACATAAACCCTTCCCAACTGTTTTTCCGCGCCCTCGATTTTCAATAGCACACCGATTGCTTCGTCCAGTCTCTCTGAGGCCGCTCTGTATGGATTTGCAACTTCCCAACCCAAAACATTCATTCCATCCTCGTTCCATCCATGGGGCTCAAAAAGTGCCCCATCCTCATTGATCGGGAAATCAAGCAGAAAATATCCGCTGACTCTCTTTAGTCCCCACCTTTCGCCCACCCCACTCGCAGATCAACAATAGGCCTTGGGAAACCCCGTCTCGTTTGAGAATAATCTGTGGGCAAGTTTCAACTGCTGTACTACCCCCGACAAGTTTTCGCTCATTGGGGGTGATTATAAGCTCACCGCCGGCCTCTACTTGGGAAAGTACAATGTCAATTCTTCGGGTGGAGATTCTCCGTAAGGTCGTCTGGTCACCAAAACCCGGTCAGCAGTAAGTGTCGCATCCCTGGAAAATGACCCCAAAGTATCTTCATGGGTAGGAGAACCGGATATTTTAAAACCCGCCTCTACGAGAGCAACTCTAAGCCTATCCCTCAGGGCCCTACTTGGCGGCCAATCCTCTCCGCCGTTTAAAATCACAGAAACACCACCCTTGCCAATAAATAGTGCTAGCTCCAAAACGAACTCTTCCGGGTTATGAAAAACAGTAAGATGGGAAAGAGTCCCGATAACCCCGTCAGAGGTCATGACCCTGACACAAGCATTTGCGGTATGTGGGTCCCTGAATTCAGAAACACTGCAAAAGTCGACAAGATGAGTTCCGCACTCAATAGGAAACCGTTCGTTATAAAATTGTGTCAGTTTCAAGTCCAACTTGCGATAGGGGAGACGCTCATCAAAACACACGCGCGTATCCTAGGGCACAATGGGCCCCTAGTCAAGTCTTACGGGGGTAGTTGTTACGGGGGTAGTTAGACTATTTCCCAACCGGATTGAGGACAATCCCGGCTTTGTTGACCGGCCAGTAGCGGAAAAAAGCGCGTCCAATGATGTTCTGGTCGGGGACCGGACCCCAGTCGCGGCTGTCTTCAGTAACTCCTTCGAACCGATCCTCCCGATCGATAATCCCAAAGACGAATTCGAAGACTATTAGTTTTTACCCCAAGCGTTCCGGGCTGATATTTTCCCTTTCTGCCTTAATTTCTCTAATGCCAGGGTTTTCATGCCGCATTATTTCTATGTCGTCTTCATCGAATAATGTCATTTCGACGCGGGCGCCTTTAATTCTCGTCAACATTCCCTTTTCACCCAAAAGACCATAAAAAGCTGACGACAAGACTATCTCAAGGTCATCAAAAACCACGGCGACATCCACATCCGATCTCAATGATGGTTTTCCTTCAGCAAAACTCCCGAACAAAAAATATTTTCTTTGTGGAAGTCCAGCCAAATTAAGTCTGTCATCGAAGGTTTTTAGTTCATAGGGAACTAGGGGCAAGATTTCTTTCTCAAAATAAGCCATCAGTTGGGGATTGGGTGCCTTGTGGGTCCGCATTTGCTACCTTTGTGTTTCTGGATTAACGACAATCCCGGCTTTGTTGACCGGCCAGTAGCGGAAAAAAGCGCGTCCAATGATGTTCTGGTCGGGGACCGGACCCCAGTCGCGGCTGTCCGAAGAATGATCACGGTTATCACCCATCATAAAAGTCGCCCCCACCGGGACGGTGAACTCCATCCCAGATTGGAGAAACTGCCCCGGGGAAGTAGTGTATTCCGGCGGCAAGTAGGTTTCCGGGAGGGGACTGCCGTTGAGGTAAACTTTTCCGTCTTTGACCATCATCCGGTCCCCGGGCACTCCAATGACTCTTTTGATAAAGTCGAAGTTTTCGTTGATGGGTGCTTTGAAAACGACCACGTCACCGTACATAGGCAAACGGGTTTTGTAGGTCACTTTGTCAGTCAGGACATACTCGCCGTCCTTGAAGGTCGGGAACATCGAGCTGCCCTTGACCTGATGCGGCTGCATTAGAAACAAGTAAACCACGACAAACATCGAGGCTGAGACTACGAACACCTCGACCATTTCATAAAGCAACGAAAAAACCCTCTTTACAATCCGTGCCACAGACTTAAGCTTAAGGCTACTGGTATAATATTTCAAGCTGGAAATCAGCATTTTGGCCTGCCGCGTGGCAAGGCTATACGCGGACCCGTAGCTCAGTTGGTTAGAGCGCAGCATTCACATTGCTGAGGTCAAAGGTTCGAGACCTTTCGGGTCCACCACGCTTCCTGTATTATCTTTCCAATGACAGATTTCAAATACAAAGTTGTCAGGAGTAGCCGCCGCCGCTTTTCTTCCTCGATTTCCATCACCCCCGAGAGGGGGGTCGTCGTCAGTGTTCCGCCCTGGGTTTCCCTCTCCGCCATCGAAAAAATGGTTCAGGAAAAGACCGACTGGATCATCAAAACCCTGGAGAAGCTGGATTCTTACAAGAGAAAGCCGGCCAAACGCTATGTAGATGGTGAAACCCATCTCTATTTCGGTGAAGAGTACCCGCTTTCGGTCGTTTCGGCAGTGGGCATAGCCACTCCCAGGCTATCCTTTCTTTACAACAAATTCGAAGTCAAAATCCCCGCTCACCACACCCCTCTGACCCAACGAAAAGAACTCAAAGAGGCGATGATCCGCTGGTATCTCGACAACGGCAAGCGGATCATCACCCAAAAAGTAGGTCATTTCACCAAACTCCTGGGTGTGACCTACAACCGGATCGTCCTGAAAAAGGTTTCCAGTATCTGGGGAAGCTGTTCCCGCAAAAATAATCTCAATTTCAACCGCAAACTGATCATGGCCCCCCACGAGATCGTCGATTACGTCGTCATTCACGAGGTCTGCCATCTGGTCCATCACCACCACCGGAAGACATTTTGGGATCTGGTGCGCAGTTTGGACCCCAAATACAAGGATCATGTCCGCTGGCTCAAGAAAAACCACTACCTCCTCACAATTTAACCCTATAGGTTGACCCTAAAAAATTTCCCTTTTACTGCTATAATCCCTCCAAATGCCTACTCTAATCGAACTGGCGGACAGACTTAAAGATCCATTAAAAAAGGATAAGGTGATGATGGATGTTGCGGACTACTATATCCACCAACCCGGTGTCGATACTGACGAACTAGTTCGTATGACTGTCATCATTCCATTTATCAACGGTCTTCGGGTGGACGTCATCGAAAAAGCGATCGATCGTTTCCAGATGGCGAATGAGATGTTGCCAAATGTCAAAGTTTTTGTCGGCAATTTTTTGAAGATCATTGGGTTCGATGGGGTGGGAGGAATGGAAACTCTGAAGGTAGCCCGCGACCTGGCTGCCGAGGAACCAGAGTTCGCCGGGATTTCCTTTAACACGATGCACCTTCTACTCGCGAGAGAGAAAGAACTTGCGGAGCAAATGAACCAACCGCTTCGAGAATTCCAGGCTGCTCTGGCACGGGTGGGGATCGAGACATGTGTCGGGATACTTCTCAACAGTCAGGATCTGGAGATCAGAAGGTTGGCGAAGCAAAACCTTCTCTATTTTGCTGATATTGAAATGCTTTCGATTGGTGTTAGAACCAACGCCTACACTCTCTCCTTTGCCAATCCGGCCAAGGTAAACCCGCGCATGCTTCAAGATGGGGGAACGATCATGCCGCTCCTGAATGTTGAAGGTGATAAAGCTCTCCGAGGCGCACTGGCTTTAGGACAACTCGAAGTCTCCGAAATTGTCTCCTCGGGAGTTCCTGGACTCAATGTCCTCCGCATCACCTAACCCCTAGAGCGGTTTGCAGTAAATATCTGGCGCTCAATGTCTTGTCCAAAGACAAATCGCGATTTATACTTCGTATATCTTTTGCCTCATCAAATCTCCGCGAGAACAAGAGATAGAAATTTCCGGCGGGCAAGCTCGTGCTGTTTCTCAACAGATTTTCGGCCAATACTTTATACCCCCCAACTAAACTGATATTCGCATTCAGCATCGACACCTTGGTTGAGTTACCTGTGCCGATAACAAGTTCCGCGTGTCTGTCTAGTTCTTTCCAGAAAACCATTATCATCTCAACCCTGTCTATCTTTCTTTCTTTGTAAGCTTTAATGGCTAGGGACGCAAGTAATTCCCTCAGTTGGCGGATCGCCATGACCCTTTTGTTTTTTGTCGCAGATCCCGATTGAACCGTCGCGAACAAGTTCTTTTTATCCCAATTTGGCCAGAGTGAATTCAATTGGCGGTAAAGTTCATCCAGGGATCTTTGCATCACCTCTTCTTGTACGCTTATTTTTATTTCTCCTTCCTCGATACTGAAATCGTATTGGTCGACTTGATTCCCCGACTCTAGCTTTCCGGAAACTGTTTCCCAAGCGGCCGAGTCATCCGCGAGGTCACCGAGGTGCAATCGATAGGAACCTGTCTCTCCCTGACCAACGACCATTACATTTAAGTCTCCATCGTTGTAGCCGGGCAAGAGGAAAATTTTTTCCTCGTCTAGATAAATACCCAAATTTTCATCGCAGATATTCTCCGTGTCACAGACCGAGACCATTCCCGGAGATCTTAGAGCGGCAATGAAGACACTCTTTCTTTGGTCTGGCGTCACGTTTGTCATGATTTTCGACTTGTCCAAACCAAGCTGATCAAAAATATTGCCGATCGCAACAGAGTCATTCACGACCCCGCCATGGTCTGCGCTCACCGTCTTCTTATTAGTAAAATTCCCCAAAGAGCTGATCGATAGAACAGAATCGTCGCCCTCCGTTGACGTCTCAAATGGATCATCCGAAATCGGCTTACCATCCTCCCACAACCCCAAGGTACGGTCGAGCCAGCCCCTTTGAGTTATTTTTACAAATCTATCCGTCGTTTTTCCATTTCCCCCATTGACGTTCACCAAGTTATCTATCAAACCAATGTTCGAGTTCAGGTTGGCGAGGGTCGTATTTTTCTGATTTAGAGAAGATGATAAGAGAATAACCCCGTCTTTTTTAAGGAAATCAAAAGTTGGTAACACATCTTTGATTCCCGGAGTTAGTCTTCTCACAGTATCGACTCTGTTTTCGCCAGTCCTTTGATTTAACTGTGTCTGTAGTTCAAGGGCAGCCTTTTGCCACCAGATATTTTTCCAAACGGTAGCCCCTTCCCAAGTGGCATATGCATCCAGAATTCCCTGATGTGGGCTTCCGGCCATAACGATCTTATTGATCTTCTCAGTTCCCACTCTCTGCCCGTAAGCCCTGGTCACCAATCCGCCGTAACTGTGTCCGACGAAATCGATTTTTTGCCCTTCTGCAATTTTCTCTTGAGCCACCAGCGAATCAATGTAGTCATCCAAGTCCGTTGCCAAACTATCCAAATCTTTACGCCAGTCGTAGGCAAAAACAAAGAGATTTTTGTCTTTCTCGTACCCCGCCTTGATCAAAGAACTGATAAGATTGTCGTAAAGATTTACGAAGCTGGGAATACTCCAGTTTGTCCCGCTCGTCCCGCCAAGTATGGCCGGAAAATCCCAGCTCGCCCCCAATCCGGGAAGGACAATGATTGGTTTCAGTGGCTCCGGTGTGGGTTCTGGAGTTGGGCTTGGTGTCGGCGTTGGAGTCGGGGTGGGCGTGGGAGAAGCATTAATACGTATGTAATCAATAAATAAATTTCCCCACACAACACCACCAGTTCTCTGGGGGTTGCCAAGCCAGAGTTGTGAAACAACTTTTGCCGATGGTTTTGATCTAAACACAAAATCACCATCGAGATGGGCAGTATAAGTGTTTCCAGAACGAGTGATCCTAACCTCATGCCAATCGTCCCAGCTCATCGTAGCGATATCTTTGTTGTAGCTATCTCCACTGCATGACAAATCGGTATCGAGACACGGTGTTGAATAGAGAAGGTACTTTCCACTAGGAATAGGCCAAAAAAGGAAAACGATTTCGCTCCAAGATAAATCTGCCGTCCTTCCGTTCAACGGAAGGACGTCCGAAAGATTAACCCCGAATCCAAAGTTGAGTGGACCAGTGAGTTTTAACCTTGTTTCGAAAATAAAATTTTCGTCGAGGTAGTCCACCGCATTATTTAGGTACATAAACGGAAAAGTTCGGCCAGGTGGTGCAGATAGTTTAAGTACGCCACCAAGAACCTCAATGGTGCCGTTATTTTTTTCGGATGTCCATATCTGAGAACTAGGGGTCGAATCGAACTCCTCATTGAGAGACTGAACTGCATATACGTAGTTGACTCGAGAGGAAATAAAAAGGAAAATCAATACGAAAATCGTCAATCTGAGCAGCTTCAAGGTCACTAATACCATCTTTCCTCTACTAATAACAAATGTCAAGTCCCACCAATAACATTTCTGTAGTAATTCTTACTTATAATTCTGAAAAACATATAGGTAAGTGTATACAATCACTTTTGTGCGAATCGAACAGAATAAAAGAAGTAATCGTCGTTGATAATTATTCACAAGACAAAACTATCGAAATCGTAAAAAAAAGTAAGAATACTATACTCATATCGAATAAAGTAAACCTTGGTTTTGCAAAAGGCACCAATGTGGGCATAAAAAAATCAAAAGGAGACAAAATTCTAGTTCTTAATCCCGATACGGTAATCTCCACAGGATCGATTGGTAAATTGTTAAACTGTCAAACTCGTTTGAATGCTGACATCGTGGGCGGTAAGTTACTAAAAAACAATGGTAGTATTCACAACTCCTTTGTCAGGAAGCCCGATTTACTAACAGGTATATTCGATTTTACAAACCTAAGAAAAATAATCCCCTTCGATTTCTTTCATAAACAACATTATTACCTTCACGAAAAGTATCCGAATAAAGGAATAGAAGTCGATGCTGTGTCGGGGGCTTACATGCTAGTTAATCGGGAAGTATTTGAAAGTATTGGATTATTTGACGAAAATTTCTTCATGTATTTAGAAGATATTGATTTTTGTGTTAGGGCGAAACAATCGGGTCTCAAGGTTGTTTTTTGTCCCAAATCTGTGATCCTTCATGAGGGGGGGGCAAGCAGCAATAACGCTGACAAAATTAATCACAAGGCGTGGTCTGATTCAAGAAAATACTATTTCAGCAAACACTTTTCTAAAGTAGAAAACATGGTAATTCAAAAGGTTTTTATATTAGACGATAACCTGACCGTTTTATGGAGAAAAATAAGATAAAGATTTCAATCGTCCGCGGGGCGTTTTTGAACCCGTTTGAATTGCAGAACTTTTATCCGCTCGCGAAGAAATATGACCTGCGGGCCGTCTCCTCGATGCACCCGATTTCCGAGGATGTGGAGATACCGCTTACCAAGACCCATGCTGTCACGGACCTGCCGAATATCCCCTTCAAATACCACATCCTGAATCGGCTTTCGGTCGATGCCCATTATCTTCTTGGCCTTGAGCAGATTCTAAAGGGAGTGGACATCGCTCACGTCGCCGAAACGTATTATCACTACACCATTCAGGCGATCAACGCCAAGAAAAAAGGCTTCGTTAAAAAAGTGGTGAGCACTGTTTGGGAGATCATTCCCTTTAATAATGAAGGGATCTGGGGCAGAAAATGGTTCAAGCGCCAGGCGTACGCCGGCGTTGATCATTTTCTCGCGATCACCGAGCTCGCCCGCAAAGCTCTCCTTGAAGAGGGGGTCAGCGGAGAAAAGATCACTGTCATTCCCATGGGTGTCGATCTGTCTAGATTCAAACCAGTCAAACCAAATCAAAAAGTCACAAACATTTTGTGCGTCGGGAGGCTGGTGCCGGAGAAGGGGATGGGGGAACTGGCCAGGGCTTTTCAGGGTTTGCGCGAAAAATATCCGAACTTGAAACTGACTCTGGTGGGGGACGGGCCGATGAAAAATTATCTTGAGAAAATCCGAGGCATCACGATTAAACGAGTCCCCTACCAACAAATTCATGAAGAGTACCAAAAGGCTGACATCTTTTGCCTTCCGAGCAAGACGACCCTCAACTGGCAGGAGCAATATGGCATGGTCTTGGTCGAGGCGATGGCTTGCGGGCTACCCATCGTTACTACCAAAACCGGCGCCATCGGGGAAGTTTGTGGCGAGGCGGTGGTGTATGCCAAACCGGGGGATACAAATGATCTACAATTGAAACTGGCGCACCTGATCGAGAGCGAATCTTCACGGGCCATTCTTCGTGAAAAAAGTATCACCCGCACTAAAGCAAAATACGACCACCTGAAAACGGCCAAGCAAATCGACGCTCTGTACCAAAAAGTCCTATGGGAATAAAAAAAACATTCATCAAGAATACCTCGTTCAATATAATGAGTTACGCCTACTTGGTGATCGCGGCAATCATCAGTATTCCTGTCCTGGTCCACGCCCTCGGCATCCGCGCTTTTGGTTTTTACACCCTCGTCATTTCCCTCGGACCGATCCTTTCCGTTTTTGATTTCGGTATCAGTCAGGCAACGATCCGTTTTCTGGCTCTCCCGGATTACGACGAGAAAAAGAAAGTCAAAGTCTGGCAGACCTCTTACTTCTTCTTTGCCCTGGCGGGAGCGGCCCTGTTCCTGATCGTCTTAGCCCTCTTCCAGTTTTATTTCTTCCGGCTGCCGATCTCGGGGATAGTGACCAACAAGATTGCTCTCATGTTTGTGGTCGCCACCACCATTTTTTTTAGTCACATCAATACTCACTTTCTGACTCTGCCGCAATCCAAGAGCCGCTACGACATTTATAGTTTGAACGCCTTCATCGCCGGCAGTACCAATACCTGGATCGCCGCGCTAGCCGCCCTCATCCTGCCGAGTATCCTCCTCATTGCCTCGGTCCGCTTGGCCGGTGTCCTTTTTACCCTGCTGACTATGTGGCTTTATTCCAGACGTCACTATGCCGCCGTCACGATCCCCAGGTTTCACCCTGAGGCGTGGAGAGAAATGATCAGTTTCGGTGTCAGAAGTTTTGCCGGCCGCGTCTTTTCCGCCCTCGAAGCTTATGGTCTGAACTTCGTTCTCGCCAGCTACATCGCTCTCCAGGCAGTTACTTATTTTTCTATTCCTCAATCACTCATCATCAAAGCCGCCGGCGGCATCTCGATGCTGACTCTCTCTCTTTTTCCGCTTTCCACCAGCCTTCTGACGAAGGACGGTATCTTCAAACTGAAGAAACTAATCATCTGGCTGCAGGCGAGCGTCCTCAGTCTGGGTCTTCTCGCGGTTGGCGTTATTTTCGTTTTCGGCAAACCGCTGCTCTTGCTCTGGCTTCGTAATCCCGACCTGGTCGAACAAGCCTATCCTATACTCCAGATCCTTTCGCTCCAACTTTTCCTAACCTCACTGACCCCAATGCCGACGGCGGTCTTCGAAAGTATGAACTTACCCCAGATACCTTCGTTTTTTGCCCTCCTGACAGTCTTGGTCGAGGTTCTGTTTATCGCCCTGCTTTTGCCTCGCTTCGGCGTGAACGGCGTCGCCTACGCTATCTCTGGCGGCGCGGCTATCACGGTTCCCATCTTTCTTTTTATTTTCTTCGACCGGTTTAGAAAATACGAGAAATCCTTGGCCGCCTAACACTTCTTCTTATAGAAATGGTAGGTCCAAAGGAGATAAAGATAGGGATAGAAGAACAGAGTGTAAATTGTGGGTAAAATATTCTTCGGGAAGGTGAGCCACTTGTTAATGAAAGTCAGTTGGCTCCTAAAACTGATCAGCAATTTGTCGGTAGGCTTTCTAAATGAGGAGGATGTTTGATGATCAACTACGACGTTATGGTCGAGCAGAATATTGAAACCGGCTTTTGTTGCCTGCAGACAATAATCAACATCCTCCAAATACATAAAATATCGTTCGTCGAGTAATCCTACTTTCCGGAAAACATCAGCCTTGATCAGGACGCAGGCGAAGGTGACAAATTCAGCTCCCGTCACCACTTTATTTACAGGTTGTTTACGAAGATTCAGATGGTTCGCTTTACCGGTTTTCCAGTCGACGGTTCCCTGAAGTCCCAAGAAAACAATCCCATTTTGTTCATGGCGAATCGTCGGTGCAACTATCCCGGCTTTTTTATCGTCGGCGAGATCAGATACCAGGGGTTTGAAAAATCTTTTTCCAACCCTGACGTCCGGGTTAATTATCAAAATATATCGACTGTCTGATAGCAGAATCTTCTTGATGGCTCGATTGTTGCCGCCGGCAAAACCAGTATTGGACGGCGAACTCAGATAATTTACTTTGGGAAATGTTCTTTTAAATTCTTTTTCAAATTTTTCCTCTGCTGAATTATCGACGATGTAGTAATCCACCTCTTGTCCAGCATCAGACTTCAAAAGAGTACTAATACAATCGATGGTATCTTCTGGATGCTTGTAGTTGAGGACTATGGCTGATATTTTGTGATGCATCTGTTATATTCTAACCCAATGACCCAGCCACTTCGTGAGGCCGTTGAAATAATTGTTTCCTGTCTCGGTAAACCAAGACGAATCTTGGAAGTCGGTTCGCGCCAAGCGATCAACCAACATGTGATGGGCAACCTAAGAAATTTGTTTGGTGAAAGCGAGTACGTTGGCCTTGATATGCAAAAGGGCCACGGTGTTGACATAGTTGCCAGTGCCGAAAAACTACCATTCCGGGATAAATCGTTTGATTTGGTTTTTTGTCTGGAAACCCTGGAGCACGCAGAAAAGCCCTGGCTTATCAGCGCCGAAATAGAAAGGATTTTAAAACCAAACGGCATCGCCATCATCTCAAGCCCACAAAATCATTCGATTCATCTGCATCCGTCAGATTATTTTCGCTACACCCCCTATGGGCTCAAAACGCTCTTTCCAAAAATAAAAAACAAACTCACTTTTGCCATCTCACCCCCTTTCAATGATGAGGTTAAACTTAATCCACAGCACGTCGTCTTAGTTGGAACAAAAGTTATTAATCCGTCACTAATCACAAAGATAAAGCGAGCTCTAAGGAACAATATCTCAAAAATTTCTGTCTACAAACCCAAACGCCATCGGCTTGAAGAAATAGCCAGACTAATGAGAAGGGCCATAAACGAAATATATTTTAGACAAGAGATCGAATTTTTTTAACTAAACGCCTTACACAGGCGCTCAAGAAAGGCCTCTCGCACCCAATGCTTTTGAATAACGATACTCAGATCATCGACGGGGCAATTATGGCTGCAAGCCACCGCAGATTTTTCCTCCATCATCTCTCGCCTATAGTCTGGCCTATTGCCGCGGCCCACAATCTCTATCTCTCCTCCAAACTAGTACAATAGGCGTTAAATGGGCTTAACGGCAGTTATTCTAACGAACAAGGAGCCAAAAGACATAGGCAAAACCCTCGATCCTGTTTCTTTCGCCGACGAAATAATCATCATTTCCGACCACATCATCGGAAGCGAGTTGAAGCATCCAAAGACCACCACTTATTACCACTCCCTAAACTCTGACTTTGCTACCCAAAGAAATTTCGGCCTCTCGAAAGCCCGCGAAGACTGGGTTCTTTTTGTCGATGACGATGAGGTCGTCAGCCGGACTCTAGCCGATGAGATAAAGAAAGCGATCCAAAATGAAAATTATTCCGGCTACCACCTCAAACGCCTCGACCGTTATCATCACCAAATAATAAGGCACGGCGAAACCGGCAAGATCAAAATCATTCGTCTGGCCAGAAAAACAGCCGGTCATTTTGTCCGCCCGGTACACGAAGTCTGGCAAATCGGGGGAAAGATCGGGACGCTGAAATCCCCTTTGATTCACGAAAGAGGGGAGCTGATCTCTCCTTTCATCGATCGCATGGCCTTCTATGGTCCAATCGACGCAGAAGAACTCACGAGAGAAGGCAAATCATTTTCTTTTTGGCGACTGCTGGCAAACCCAGTGGGAAAATTTATCGTCAATTACAAACTCAAACTTGGCTTTCTCGATGGCTATCTTGGCCTCTTCCAGGCATATCTAATGAGCGTCCAGTCTTTATCAGTCCGCGTCTTCCAATGGCAAAAACCTTAGTCCGCCTCAATTTCGCCATTCTCATCGCTCTGATTGTGGTCAACCTCCTTGGCGCCTTCATGCCCGAACTTTCTTTTGACGCGCTTTGGTATCATCTCACCCTAAGTAAACTTTTTCTGCTCAAGGGCCAATGGTATTTCCCCGGTGGCCTCTTTTATTATTCACCAATGCCCCGTCTGGTCGAGCTGATTGGCATGCCCCTCCTGGCCCAATTTGGATACGTCGGCCCAAAACTGGTCGAGTTCTTTTCCGGTCTGGCTATCTGTATCCTCATCTATCGCCTGGCCAAACGCTTTACCGGTAATGTTCTTCTCGCCTTTACCGCCGTCAATCTTTTCTACGCCACCTGGCTAGTCAGCTGGCTGTCGTCTGCCACCTACGTCGACCTCATCCGCACTGTCTTCGAGCTTTGTGCCTTTGCTCTTCTTGCCGGGGAAACCCTAACTACTCGTCACAAGTTATTGGCCGGAGTCTTTCTCGGCCTTGCCATCGGGGTGAAGTGGCATGCCTTGGGGTCACTGTTGCTTCTGTCGCTGATCTTTTCTCCCCTAGTCATTCCGACCGCCCTCCTCGTCGCCTCGCCTTGGTTTTTTATCGCCTACCACTTTACCGGCAATCCCGTTTTTCCCCTGTTCGAAAAATTCATGCAGCAAACACAGCTCGCCCAGGTCGGAGCGCATTATTACGCCCCGCTTGCCATTTTTTCCCGGTTTTTCTTCGCCCCCATATTTCTTACCAAGCCGTCCGAGGACTTCCTTTCCCCTGTGGCCGGCATTGTTTACCTGCTTGCCGTACCGTGTCTGCTTTCGGCAAACAAAATAATTAGGAAGATCGCTCTTTTTGGCATTCTTGGGACTTTCCTACTCCAGCTCACCCCGCCACCCTCGACCCGCTATTTCCTGTCCTACTTACCGGCTCTCATCATTGCCGCCGTTTATTTTCTTTCCCGCCTGAAGCGAGTGATCACTCTTTGGATCATTGGTGTCTTTACACTCTCTGCCCTTCTCATCCTTGGGATGCGTCTGTCTGCCTTTGCCAAATTCTTTCCCTATCTCACCGGCAAGTTATCAGAGAACCGCTTCCTCGCCAGTCAAAGCGCGCGTCTGCCCGATACCTTTATTGACGCCGACGATTATGTCAAAAACAATCTACCTTCAGATGCAAGCTACGTTATCAGCAACAACCTTCACAATCTCTTCTATTTTCCTTACAACTTTGACCACGAGAGCTTTGTGGATAACTCCAGGCGTTATGATTACCTCATCACCAAGAATACCCCGGCCGAGGAGGTTGACGGCGACCTCATCCACATCAACCCGGTCGGAATCCAGATCTACAAACTATGAAATACCGTCACTTATTTATTTTCTTATTTCTCTTCCTCTGGGTCTTTCTTGGCTTTTATCTCTCCCGGGTCGAATCACCAACCTTCGACGAACCGGTCCATTACCAGGCCGGCCTACTCTACCTGAAAGAGGATTACCGCTTCGACCCGATCGAGCCACCGCTTCTCCGCCGCGTCGTTTTTACTTTGGGTAAACAGATCGAGAAATTGACCGGGCCGACGCTAACTCTCTTTCCTTACCGAGCAGTGGTCGTGATTGGAACCGGAGTGGCGCTATCCCTTCTGCTCTGGCCGCTTTTCACCCGCTCTCTCTTTTCGGGACTTCTCGCCAGTGTCCTGTTTGTCTATGAACCCAGTCTGATCGCCCACAGCCATTACTTCACCACCGACGCTTTCTCTGCCATCATCTCCGTCATTGCCTCCCTGCTGATTCTTTCTGAGTCCTGGAAAACCCGAGGGCAGTTCCTCCTCCTGTTGGTCGCGGTCTCCTTGGCTTCCGCCACCAAAGTCGCCACCCTGGCTCTGATCTTGCCGCTTTTGTTAATTAAACTGCGAAGCTTGGGCAAACGCAACGCCATTCTTCTCCTTGTCTTCCCCCTTCTCTTTATTTGGGTCACTTACGGTTTCCGTTCCGAGATAATCTTCAACCGCTTTCCAACCAATGTCCCCTTTGGGGGCTACCTCCGGGCCATCAAGGAAAATATTTTGCTTGCAAGACGCGGTCAGCCGATCTTTTTTGCCGGAGAACTTTTCCGGGAAGCCCCTCCCGCCAAGACTCTTGCGGTTTTGTTTTTGAAGACAACTCTGCCGCTTCTCATCTTTGTCTTCTGGTCACTAAAAAAAGCAAAAGGGAATGGAAAATATTTGCTGATATTCCTTGTTGTATTGTTGGTAGGTTTATTTAAGCCCCTAAACTTCGGTATGCGTCATCTACTCCCAGCAGTGATCGTTCTGATCCTCATTGCCGCCTCGGTAAAACCAAAGACGATAGTAAACTGGATGGTCTTCACCCTGCTTATTCTCTGGCAGATCACCGCTTTCAAAAACTCGCTCCCCCAAACCATTACTTATACCAACGAGCTTTCCGGGAAACCCTACCGGATCTTTACCGATTCCGATTATGATTGGGGCCAGGGCCTTCTTTGGCTACGGGAAGAAATCAGCCGAAGAAACATCACCGATTATCAGCTGGCCTACTTTGGAAACATAGACCCCCTGCTTTTCTTGGGCAAATATAATCGCATCAAAGATGAAAACCCAGCCGGGTCACTTCCTGTCCAAAAGCTAAATTACGCCAAGCCCATTATCATTAGCGTCACCTGCTATTATCTTTGTGGCTATTACCAAGACCCCCTCTTGGCCGCCTATCCGAAAACATTAATTGCCCAGTCCTTCTTCATTTTCCCATGACAAACGTCCTTCTGTTTCTGGCGATTTTCGTCTGGCCCTTCGGTCAGCTCCTGCTTCTGTCCGGGTTTGATTCGTCCTTGCGTCTTCAGCTTCTTGATGTCATTTCGGTCCTCCTTTTTCTGTCGCTAACAATCTCCAAGGAATCGCGCCAAAAAACCAGTCAGGACCCGCTCTTCAGACCAATTCTTTTCTTTGCCGCTACTGCAATTCTTTCCTTGCTGCTTACTGCTCGTTCATTCCTCGGGGGGCAGCACCTCTCCGCCCTGCTTTATCTGCTGCGGTTCGTTTCCTATACTTCATTCTATTTCGCTTTTCGCCGTGAGGGCTTCAAAAAGTATTCCCGCTACTTCATATTTTCCGCCGTCCTCTTTCTCGCCATCGGTTTCCTCCAATACATCTTTCTGCCGGATACCCGTTATCTCAGATACCTCGGCTTTGACGATCACTACTACCGGCTGATCGGTTCATTTCTTGACCCGAACTTTACCGGTCTGGTTCTGGCGTCCCTGACTCTGCTCTCACCCTGGCCAATTCTCTTGATACCTCTGCTGGCCTTGGTTCTGACCTTCTCCCGCGCCTCGTTCCTGGCCCTGGCCGCCGGCCTACTATATATATATACCGCCAAGAGGCAATTCAGGCTTCTTTTACTGCTTCTCTTGCTTTCGTTGTTTCTCTATCTTGTTCCCAAACCATTTGGCGAGGGCATCAATCTCCTGCGCACTTTCTCAATCATCAGTCGTTTGGAGAACCAAAAGCAAGCCCTCAGGCTCTTCGTTAAAAGTCCTCTCTTCGGTGTGGGCTTTAATACCCTAAAGTCTTCATCCGCCTCTGATATCCCAAATCTCAGCAGCGGTGTTGATAATAGTTTCCTCTTTGTTTTGGCGACGATGGGCCTGGTTGGCTTTTCCGCCTTCATGTATTTGCTGAAAACCGCCTGGGGACTGACGAAAAACCTCGCTGCCAGGGGGGCCCTTGTGGCTATCCTTGTCCATTCTCTCGTCAACAATAGCTTTTTTTATTCTTGGATTCTCGTCATCTTCTTCCTGCTTGTAAATCTACCGGCTAAAAAGTCAGTTTGACCTTCACCGTTCTTTCGGCAGTGTTCCCCGCCTTATCCGTCGCTTTTACTGTGATGTCATTATCATCTTGACTCAGGTGAATGGTCACCGTATATTTCCCTTCGGAATCAACTCGGGCGAAGTTTCCATTTACCGTCACGCTGGCCTCCGGTTTGCTGACTTTCCCAGAAACGGGAATGTTCTGATTATTCTGCCCAAAAATTTCCGTACCATCTTGGGGTGACTCGATCGCGACCGTCAAAGCCTGCTTATCATAAATTACTGTCTTAACGACCGACTGACTTTCGTTGCCCCGCTCGTCGCGGGCTTTGACTTGAATCCGGTTCGCTCCCTCATTAAGTTTGAACTCGACCCGAAAGGCGCCCTTGTCGTCGCTTTTGTCATTCATCGCCAGGTCGTCATTCCGGAAAATGCTGATCTCTACGTTTGGCTCGGTATAGCCCTCAACCCGAATTGTAGCCGAGTTCGTCGCTTCCGGTAGGGGAAACAGGCTTGGGATTTGTGGGGGAACGATATCATCGCCGGTGTTGATATTTGTCACCTTTTCTCCCGCAGGTCCAGCCAGGATATTGATGAACCAGGACATGCCCCACTTGAACATGAACACCACAAAGAGAACTGCGAGAACTCCCCAGAGCAATCCCGAACCATTTTTCTTGTTTCGCATGGAGAATCTTGCCCCTGCCATAACTACATCATATCAGGTCACGCACGCCCCTACGTTATTGCTTCAATTTTTGGCTCGACCACCTTTTTGTAATCTTCCGATTTCATCGCCACCGAGAATCGCTTATCGCCCGCATTGAAAATTATTTTCTCGTTCTCAAAAAGGGTCGGATCGGCGATGACCGGCAAATTGAAAAGGTTTCCCAAGGGCGGCACTCCGCCCGGCTGGACTCCGCCGGTGATCTGCCCAACTTCTTCCTCGGTTGCGAATCGGATGTCTTTGGACTCAAAAAATTTCTTCACCTTAGCAATATCAAACCGCTTGTCACCGGGCAGAACCAGCATGGCAAGGAACTTTTCCGACTCCGACTTCTTCACCCGTACGATCATTGCCTTTGCTCCCTGAGCAAGGACGTAGCCGATCCTCACCTTCGCCGCCTCTTCACTGGTCCGTACCGGTTCGTGCTCAAAAGTCTCGTACCAATATCCGCCGTCCTTGAGCAAACCGACGATCTTGGTGACAACTTCGTGATATTCCATAACAAATCTTTATTCTATCTACCCCAGTCTGACCGAATCAACCAATCTCCCGTCATTATCCATACCGATGATGTCCACCCGTCCCCCCTGCTCCAAATACTCTCCAAACATTCCGTCAACTCCGAACACACCTCCGTCGACCTTCATAAATTCACTTTCGGCACCGTCCCCAAAAATTCTGGCGTAAACTACTTCCGAAGTCTCGAAAACTTCTCTCAACCGACGCCTCTGTGCAATGTGGGCGATGAACCCGTCAAACATCTCAGAAAGTCCCATGCGCCGATTCTAGCACAACGGCTTATAATATGTGGTAAAATCCCCCCATGAGTCAGGAAAAACTTAAGTTTCGGGAGGAACCAGGCATCGTCAGAAACAGTTCCGGCAGGATCATAGAAACAGGCTGGCCGGAAATTGACCCCTCGCTCTGGCCGGAAGCGCTTGCCGAACTTGAAGAAAACATCCAACTGCAGATACAGGACGAACGTTTTATGGTCGAACATGGAGATGTGGATGTGGTACGGGGGGCAATAAGGGTGGGTTCTACCGGAGTGTTCAATTTGGGAGGAATAAGATTGTTGGGTGATCTCCAATCAGTATTGGGAGAGAGGATGAAGAGAGTCGGCGAGGGTGAAGTCTTGGAGCTTAAGTAACATTTCCGGTTGCTTTTTCCGACGATTTTCCTGTTTTCCACTCATCCCATAATTTCTTGAGACTTTGTTTGGTTTTTGTTCTGGTAAAGGAGAGGTACCAGAAGAGAAACGAAACTTGTTGAGGTGTTTTCATCCCCCGGTGATTTAGCAGTTTATTTTTGAGTTGACAGTTAACTCCTTCGACGGAGTTGTTTGTGTTGGGTAGTAAATTGTGGTCAATGTGGACGAAAAATGGATACCAATTGTTTGTTAGTAGGTGCCAAGCTCTTCTTAGATTCCCGTGGGTATACCACCACCTTGATCCTGTCTTGGTAACCTCAGTTTGGCTGTAAGTTCTTTCTTTAAGTAGACAGTCGTAAGCCGTCTCCCATCTAATCAATTCTGCTTTCCATCCAGCCACTTCCTTTTTAGTTTTGATGTATGGTAATTCTTTGGCAATTTCTCTTAAGACAAGAACAGCGCGAAAAGAACTCCCCTTAGGGAGAAATCTTTTGGCTTCTCTTACGACGTGAGCCAGACAACGCTGATGAGGAATGTCCCCCAAGTAATCCCTAACTCCACTCACAATTGAGCCTTTCCAGTCACTAATGACGCCGGAGGGAAGACAATTGCTGTTGGCGTCTCCATCGGCCGTTAAGAGACCCAACAAAGCCTTCAAATCGAAGTAGATGGCAGAGTATGATTCGCTGGTGTGATACGACCAGAAGATATTTTCAGAGTGGGTAATATCTCGGTAGATCATGACCACTCCGTTACGATGGAGCCATTTACCATCAATTGCCAAGATCCAGGGATCACAACCGTTAGCCTTTGTTCTTGTCAGTATGGGAGGGAGTACCCTCCACACATCTTTAGCCGAAACAAATCTGTCAAAAAACACCTTAAACCTCACTGAAAGTGTTTTTCGACAGATTTGATTTAACTCAATTAGATTAGCTAACTTACCTCGCGGCTCTGCCGCGAGCACCTTGTAGGAAGGTGTGGAAACCCTCGGTTTCCGCATTAGAATAGGAGCATGGGCCTTGGTAGGACTTTCCACAATGTTTACGATGCTCATTACCACA
>Ga0209542_10004806_pt1 | contig 27492 bp, 37 predicted proteins | sample RifCSPhighO2_01_FD_184028 | JGI IMG/M metagenome (GOLD analysis project Ga0209542, IMG submission 184028) | Soil microbial communities from Rifle, Colorado - Rifle CSP2_plank highO2_0.1 (SPAdes) (version 2) | ecosystem: Environmental > Terrestrial > Deep subsurface > Rock core/Sediment ...
AACACCGCGCTTCCTTTGAAGACAGTGATGTTACGTTCTGATTTGTTTCCTTTTTCTATCTCTTTCGCATCAGAATCCACTATTTTTGAAACACGAGAAACTATTTTTTTCCAATTAAGCCCGGTTACTTTTGATTTAATCCCGAAAAGCGAACTGCTGCGGATAGTCTGCATAACATCTGCTGAATGGATAAGCATTTTTGAAGGAATACAGCCTCTGTTAAGACATGTGCCGCCAAATGGACCTGCTTCAACCACTGCGACTTTAAGACCCTGCTTTGCCGCATAGGAAGAGATGATGAGACCTGAACCTGCACCTATAACAAGAACGTCAAAATGCCTCTTTTTCATAAACTGACTGAGAGCTTATTCTCTTATAAAGTTTTGCACCCCTGTCCCGTGATGAATTTAACGCAAGGTTTTTAAACAGTCATTGGGCGTTCGAGGATATGGGTGTATCACCTCAAGAACAAGCGAAATCATTAATTTTGGCAAACCTTGCGAAGAAAGGATATCGTAAACTTCCGTTTGAGATATCGGTAGAAGAAAGGCACTTCGGTGGCTTAACGCAAACTTCAGTACGCATACCTTTGCTTTCTCTGTGCGATTCAACTATAGTTCCTTTTCTTCTGAAACAGCTAGGAATAGTTACAAACTGCGAGTTCAGCACTACGACCTCTTATCGCAATGGGGATGAGAACCTTGTTATTTGGTATGACTTAGGCAAGGACGCGCGTTTAGAGATAATTCGTAAAGGCGATTTAACAGATAAAGATATAGACCTTGTAGCTGATCTTTATCACGTTTGCAACGATTATGTAATACAGAGAAAAAAAGAGAAGGATAGTGATGATGATGATGCAACCGCGAAACGTGATTCAAAACTTCTCACTATAGAACAGAAATTGACTGCGGCAGGAGCAATCGTTCATCCTCCAGGAACGCTCGATTTCAACGTGCTTTCGGGCTATCAGACACTTAAGACAGAAGTTCAAGAAACGATAATTCTTCGAATGAAACATCCTGAAGTCTACGAACAAGTCATGAAGGCGACCAGACAGCGCGAGGAGAAGCCGACAGCGCAGACAGTTCTTTTTGAAGGACCTCCCGGAACAGGAAAGACAACAATGGGACGCATAATCGCCTCGATTGTCGAATGTCCATTTATTTATCTTCCTTTTGAACAGGTGCGAAGCAAGTATTATGGCGAGAGCGAGAGGAACTTCGGCGAAGTATTTGATTTGTGCGCAGATTATCCTCAATCAGTGCTGTTTCTTGACGAAATCGATACATTCGCAGGCTCCAGAACCGGCGATTCTAACAACGAAATATCGGCTCGCTTGCTTGGCGTGCTTCTTCGCAAAATGGATGGTTTCAAAGAGAATCGAAATGTTCTTGTTATAGGCACGACAAACCGTCCAACTGATCTTGACCCCGCGCTCAAAAGCAGGTTCAAACGAAGAATATACTTCGATCTTCCAAATTGCGTCGAACGCGCATACATATTCGAAGCTTATGCGAAACATCTCAATTCTGATGAAGTAGTGCATCTTGCACAGCTGACTGATGGCTTTTCAGGAAGGGACATATTGAACGCATGTCAAGCGACAGAAGAGCGATGGGCAAGAAACATCATCGAAGGAAAGGCAAAAGACCCAACTCCTGCCTATTTTGCTTATAAAGCAACTCTTGAGCAAAGAACCGAGAAAACGAAGGAAAAGTTAGGATTTTAGCCTCTAAAAAGCATACCTTTATAAAGGGGGAATGTATATTTTTTCTCAGTATATCGAATCGAACTCGTTCTTTCGATTATAACTAACCACAACGGGGGAAAACAACATGGGATTTGGAAATGATTTCGGCGCACCGCGTGAAATGCACGACGCAAAGTGCAGCGACTGCGGCGCAGAGACAAAAGTTCCGTTCAAACCAACTGACGGAAAACCAGTCTATTGCCGTGAATGCTACGCAAAGCGAAAGCCACGCAGGTTCTAAGACTTAGACCGGCTTCATTTTTCTCTTTTTTATTTTTTCAACATTTTCTCTTAATTCTTAAAAGCAGTAGATTTAAAAAGTAAACAGAGCGCTCAAAAACCACGTGCTGTCGTCGCATAACCTGGTATTGCACAGGCCTGGAAAGCCTGACCCGCAAGGGTATCCCGGTTCAAATCCGGGCGACAGCGTATATTTTCAGTTAAATAATTTTGTTCTAATCCGCTATGTTCTTAACCGCCCGGATTTGAACATCCTCGCGATATCCTTCGCGTCGTATGACTTCTGGCCACAGCGTGTAGTTTAGTCAAATAATCTCTTTTCAATTCTACTTGCAACTCTTAATCCCAAAAACCCATCTTTTGTCCTTGTCAAGCGAACTTTTCCAAAGAGGCAGAAACTCCTTCCAAGAATATGATTCGTTCGGACCGTGCCACGGGTCGATAAGATAAATCTTTGAAGACGTAATAGATTTAACAACCGCATAATGTCCCACCTTTTCTTTCGGGTCAAAGAAATTTATGATAAGTTCGAACCCGTCTTTAAGCATACGATTGATTTCACTTTGCTGGGCGTTCCTTAGAACGATATAGTCCATATTTAGTTTTTCAGCGAGTTGCGGAAACTGCTTATTCCAAGTGCCGCACATAGATGACGAACCCATCAATTTCTTTAACGCCGTCTCGGACTTTTTTATTCCGAATGACGCGAGAATCATTCGCATGCAAGCGGCGCCGCACGTGTAATCGGTTTGTTGTTTGAAGAAAGGTATTTTCATTGTCACTCTTTTTAAAAATTCATTTTCTTCTTTAAATAAAAATGTTTGGATTCAGAATTTCATTCTTTGAATAAATCAGGCACGGATTCTCTTACCGTGCGCTCAAGGTCTGCGATAAGTTTCGGGTCTTTGAACCTGCAATCCTCGCCGATTCCGAGACAATAAATGTTCTTTGTGGCAGGGAATCGCTTGAGTAACTCTTCTTTATGTCCATACTCCATAACAAATGTGTAATGCGCCCAGTTGAGAAGCTCTTGCGTCACGGGATTTCCACCATAAAGTCCCGCGGACTTCGTTGGAAAATGCCTTCTGAAAACAAGCTCTGCGGTCCTGCTTCTAATCTTATTGTAGCTGCAGATGAACAGAAGATGGCTGTTATCGTTGAAGTCAGTCATGCTATTTTGTCACCGTTTTCGACTTTTCTCTCAGGAGCGAGCAAAATAGTGCCTCTCGAATCAGCCACTGCGCCAAGGATAAGAACTTCAGAAATGAACGGACCTACCTGTCTTGGAGGGAAATTCACGACTGCAATCACTTGACGCCCAACCAACGATTCGGGAGAGTAAAGTTGGGTTATCTGCGCGCTTGACTTTTTGACGCCAAGAAGTCCGAAATCAACAAATACCTTGAACGCAGGCTTTTTGGCTTCTGGGAACTCTTCAACTTTCACAATAGTTCCTACTCGGATGTCCAATTTGTGAAAGTCTTCAATAGTTGCCATTTTGAAAAATATATGGTGGCGGTGGCGTGATTTGAACACGCGACAACCGGCTTATGAAACCGGTGCTCTGCCAGGCTGAGCTACACCGCCGTATCGAGAACGAACGATAAAGAGTGTTTAAAAAGGTTATGCCAAGGCTCGCGTTATGGCCTCTTTGGCAAAGGTCATTTCTTCATTGGTGAGCTTTTGGCTCGGCCAGTGCCTAAGGCCGTCTTTCTCAAACCGTGGAATAATGTGGAAATGAGTGTGAAAAATGACCTGTCCTGCGGCGGGCTTGGTATTGACTCCGAGATTGACTCCATCGGCTTTTACTGCGGACATCACTGCCTTGGAAATCTTTTTGGCGCGAACGATCATATCGTGCAGAACGTCATCAGGTGTTTCCAATAAGTCAGAATGGTGCTCTTTTGGAACAACAAGGGTATGACCTTTATTAACGGGAGCTATGTCGAGAAATGCGACTATCTTGTCATTCTCGTAAACAAAATCAGCAGGAATCTCTTTCCTTATTATTTTGCAGAAAACGCAGTCGTTCATTTCTTCGTTTTCAATACGGATTTGAGCGCATCGACATTCTCTTTGTAAGACGTCTGCCTTCTGGAATCCCATCGCAGGTTAAGCGAGCAGAACTTCTCGCAAGACATATCAGCTTCAACCATTTCCTTGCTGCTAAATCCCTTCGCTTTCCTTTGATTGCCACGGTGTACGACAATTGCTTGCATTTTTATTCCTCCACCAATTTAAGAACTTCTGTTAGCGTTAAAACCTTGTTCTCGAATTCACGTCTTCCTTTTCTGTCGAGAAGGTAGCCCTTGATTCCTGCTTTTTCAGCGCCCATAATATCTGTCTCGATACTGTCTCCAACAGCGATGACATCACCTTTCTTGAGCTTCATTTTCTTGAGAGCATTCTCGAAGAGTCCATCGTTCTTGAGACTGCCTTCCTTGTAGCTGATGAATGTCTGATCGACCAGGTCGGTCATCCCGAACCTTTCAAGGACAGGCTCGACATTGTTCGAAGGAGCGTTACTGATGATAGCTATCTTGATTTTCTTCTCTTTTAGCTGTTTTAAAGTATCAAGAGTGTCCGGATAGATGGATGCCATGAGGCGGTTCTTGTTCCAAACGCCGATGAGCTTATCGATAACTATTGGTATCGGACGGACATTAAAGCTGTTGCAAGCTTCAGTAAACATCAAAGCCTGATCAGCGTATTCCTTAGTCATCACAACGCGCTCAAACTGCTCGACGAACTGGCCGAACGGCACGCGAACCCTTAAAATCTTATAGCTTTGCTTAAGCGGTGAGTACGTACCGTTCTCCACCAATGTTCCCCAAAAATCAAAGAATACTGCTTTGACCATATGTTCACAAGAACAGGGTTGTTTTAAAAAGGTTTCGCCTTGCCACTCATTTTAAGGTCTTTTTGTAAGGCAAGGTTTAAATACTTGTATCGTTACCGATATGTTGTATCCGATATATCGGATACGACCTATTGGAACTAACCTATGGCTTGCCCGATGATACGCGGATATCTGAAGCTCATCGTATTGAAAGCTATAGCTGAAGGCCCAAAATCAGGCTATGCCTTGATGAAACATGTTGAAAATTCCACGGGAAGCAAGCCGTCCTCCGGAAGCATGTACCCCCTTCTTGAACAGCTAAAAACAGACAAGATGGTGACCACTCGCGGCGTTGGCAGGACAACGGAATACACTCTTTCCCATATTGGCAAAACGGCTCTTGAAGAGCTTGAAGCGCAGCGAGCCAAGATAGCTGATAATTTCGCGGACGGAATGCGAATGCTTAGCGCGCTTACAGGAGACCAAGCGCCCCAAGAGATAATCGATATGCTGCACCGCGGCGAAGTTCCATTCAAAGAGATAAATCCTGAACTTGAGAATCTCAAAAACATGCTATTCGAGCATCTTAAGGAAGGCACACTGCACGTGAACGCTCCAAGAATAAAGAAAATATTATCCAAAACCTGCAAGGAGCTCAAGACAATATGAAGCCAATCATTGAACTACGCAACGTATGGAAAACATACAAGATGGGCGGAACCCCAGTCCACGCACTTCAGGGAATAGACCTATCGGTTCGACCAGGAGAGTTCCTCGCAATCCAAGGACCTTCAGGAAGCGGAAAGAGCACAGCGATGAATCTTGTGGGCTGCCTTGACGTTCCTACAAAAGGAGACATCTATCTTGACGGCAACAACATAAGCAAATTAACAGAATCCGATCTTGCGCAAATACGCGGAAAAAAAATAGGATTCATCTTCCAAAAATTCAACCTCATAGAGACATTGACCGCGCTCGAGAACGTGACGCTTCCAATGACATTCCAAGGAGTTCCAGAGCAAGAGAGGCTCAAGCGGGCAGAAAAACTTCTAAGCCAATTTGGACTTGGTGATCGAATGGATCATAAGCCGAACCAGCTTTCGGGCGGACAACAGCAAAGAGTCGCCATCGCGCGCTCTCTTGCCATAGACCCGCCAGTCATCCTTGCAGATGAACCGACAGGAAACCTTGACAGCAAGACAGGACGCGAAGTAATGGAGTTTTTGCGCGAGCTAAACAAACATTATGGAAAAACAATAGTTCTTGTCACGCACGATGATGTTCTAGCGCACGTCGCGGACAGAATAGAATTTCTCAAAGACGGCAAAATCACAAAAACAAAAACACTACGAGGTGCGAAATGAGAATCGGGACATTAGTATTGGCGCTTCTGCTCCTCTCTGTTAGCGCGTTAGCTATCGGGGGAGCCGAAGTCACAGCGAGCATACTCAGGTATGATCCAACGCCTGCGGAGCAGGGAAACACAGTGGACGTTTGGGTCCAACTATCAAATTCTGGAACAAAAGCAGACAGAGTAACAATCAAATTTGTGCCCGAATTCCCATTCAGCCTGCCTGAAGGACAAGAGCAGGAGATAGATGTTGGAGTCATCGCGGCCACTGAAGCCAAAGTCGTCAAATTCACAGTCTACGTCGACTCAACAGCACCGAATGGCGAGAGAGACATAAAATTCCTCTACAAGTACTCCTCGACAGATGAATGGGTGTACCTTGAGACCCCACTTAGTATAGAGACGCAAAACGCGGTTCTTGTCATCGAAGACTATTCGGTCGAACCAAAACTTGTCGTGCCGGGTCAAAACGCGATGGTGCGCATGACCCTTGCAAATGAAGGCAAGATAGATGTCAAGAATCTTGACGTAAGCTTGAACCTCAACGACAGCACGTTTAGCACAATCGGCTCTGGAACCAAAAAACGAATAGATTCAGTTCCTGCAGGAAAAAGCGTCACAGTAAGCTTCACGCTCGCATCAGACACAAGCACGCAAGTGAAACTCTACTCAATTCCTGTGGAACTTAGTTTTCAGGATGAACGCAATAAAGAATATACTGACACTGCGAAAATAAGCCTTGCAGTCAACGCGCCTCCAGAACTTTCTTTAAGCGTCGATTCAACTGACTTCGCTTCAAAAACAAGCCCGGGAACAGTCACGCTTAAAGTCGTGAACAAGGGAGTCGTGAACGTCAAATACCTGAGCGTCACACTCGCTCAAACCGGCGATTATGAAATCTTAAGTCCGAGCAATGAAGAATATGTGGGAAACCTCGACAATGACGATTTCGAGACTGTGGACTTTGTCATAAAGCCGCTTGTCGAAAACCCTCGGCTTTCAGTCAACGTGCAATTCAAAGACCCATATAATCTGGACTTCGCCCAAAGCTACACTATGCCTTTGAGAATAATAACTGACAAGGACCTCGGAAAAAGCTCAACCCCAATCGGGACAATCGCAGTATTGGTCCTTCTTGCGGCAGGCGGCGCGTACTGGTACAGACGGCACAAGAAAAAGCGATAAAGCAAAAGCTGGGACTACGCAATGCTTAAAGATTATTTTGCCATCGCATACGGAAGCCTTAGGAAGAGATTCCTTCGCACCTCGCTCACAATGCTCGGCATTTTTATCGGCATCGCAGCAGTAGTCTCGCTAATCAGTTTAGGACAAGGCCTTTCTGACGCGATAAACCAGCAATTCGCGAGCGTCGGAACAGATAAAGTAATAGTACAGGGCGCGTCACCCGGATTCGGACCCCCAGGTCAAACGGCAGCAGGGAAAGTTACCAAAGACGACCTAGAACTGGTTAGGCGCGTACCCGGTGTCGCAAGAGCGGCAGGACGACTGCTAAAATCAGCCACGCTCGAATTCGCAGATGAGACACGCGTTGAATTCCTTGCCAGCCTTCCACACGATCCTGAAGATAGAGACCTTGTTGTCGAAGCCAATGGGCTCAAAGTTCAATCCGGAAGGATGCTAAAAAGCTCAGATAACGGAAAAGTCCTTGTCGGCAATAATTACGCTGGCACAGATGATTTCAAAAAACCAATAGTGCCCGGAAGCAAAATCCTTCTCAATGGCGAACAATTTGATGTCGTTGGAGTTTTAAAGAAAATCGGCAGCGGACGCGATGACAGCATAATCATGAACGAAGACGACATTCGCGAGCTCATAGGAGAAGATGAAGAATACAGCGCGGTCTTCGCCCAAGTAGGCGCAAACGAAAACCCATCACAGGTAGCGGATAGAATCCTTCGAGCGATGCGCAAAGACCGCCACCAAAAAGAAGGATTCGAGGACGTGACTGTCAGCACGAGCGAAGAACTCATCGCCAGCATCAACACTATCATCGGAGTTGTACAAGCAGTGTTCGTAGGAATCGCGGCAATCAGTTTACTTGTAGGCGGAATCGGAATAATGAACACGATGTACACTTCAGTGATGGAGCGCACGCGAGACATTGGCGTTATGAAAGCCATCGGAGCGCGCAATTCAGATATACTGTGGATATTCCTACTTGAAAGCGGACTGCTTGGAATGGCAGGAGGCGCGATAGGGGTCCTTATTGGAATTGCTCTTAGCACTTTCGTTGAACTCATAGGGCAGGGGATTATGGGCGATGTTCTCAAAGCATCATTTCCATGGTATCTGATAGTGGGAGCCTTGGCGTTCAGCTTCTTTGTAGGCGCACTTTCAGGAGTGTTTCCTGCACGGCAGGCAAGCAAGCTACCCCCTGTTGAAGCGCTGCGAGGCGACTAAAATGAAAGAACATCTTTGGCTCGCACTGCGCTCTCTTAGCAAACGAAGAAAACGCGCAGCGCTGACAATGATAGGCGTCTTCATAGGAATCGCAGCGGTCGTAGCCCTCGTGTCGTTAGGACAGGGACTCTCCAAAACCATCAACGACCAATTCGAGAAAGTCGGAGCCGACAAGATAATCATACAAGCAAAAGAAAGCGCAGGAGGATTCACAGGAGAAAACGCTCCTGGACAGCTCACCGAAACAGAACTTGACATCGCGCGCAAAACAAATGGAGTTACCCGAGTCACAGGACAGCTATTTCGCGCGATAAACGTACAGTACAATGACATCCAGCGCACCATGTTTGTGGTCAGCATGCCCCCAAAAGCGCAGGACGCAGACCTTGCGATAGCAGTCAATACCTGGGAAGCAGAACAAGGCAGAATGCTAACCCACCGAGACAAGCAAAAAGCAGTCATAGGATACAATCTTGCGAATAAGAACACTTTTGTGCGCAATATGCGAATCGGCGATAAAATACTCGTCGGCACAGAACAATTCGAAATCGTAGGCGTACTCAAGCGAATCGGCGATCCCACTGCTGATGGAGGAATAGTAATGCCAGAAGATGACGCCCGATTAGTTCTCAACGATACGGCGAGCTATTCAATGATAATCGCCCAAAGCGCGCGAGGAGAGCACCCTGCTGAAGTTGGCGAACGAATCGAGAAAGCAATCAGGCGCGATAGGCATCAAAAAGAAGGCAAAGAAGATTTCACAGTGCAGACAAGCACGGAACTAATCGCATCATTTAACACAGTCTTCAATATTATTCAAGTAGTGTTCGTTGGCATAGCATCGATAAGCTTGTTAGTAGGAGGCGTTGGAATAATGAACACAATGTACACTGCAGTTCTCGAGCGAACACGCGAAATAGGAGTCATGAAAGCAATCGGCGCTCGAAACGAAGACATCTTGACGCTCTTCTTGATAGAAAGCGGCCTTCTTGGATTCGCAGGCGGGCTTGTGGGAGTCATAATCGGAGCAGGAATAAGCAAAATGGTGGAGTTTGGCGCCAACGCGTCTTTTGGACCGGGGACAATAGTCGCAGTATATCCTTTGTGGCTCGTCCTTGGAAGCCTTCTTTTCAGCACCCTTGTTGGCGCGGTAAGCGGCATCCTTCCCGCAAGAAGAGGTTCGCATCTTAAACCAGTGGACGCTCTAAGGTCAGAATAGTTTTCCTAAATTTGTCATAACGATTAAAAAGGGCCTTACTTTTACGCGCGCTATGAGCAAATCAAGACGGATGATACTTGACTTTCAAAAAGCGAAAGGCCAAAAAATAGATGACATAATCAGCGAACTTCTTCAAGAACCCTGCAGGCAAATAAAGGAGATAGTGGTGGCAGAACTTCTTCTTGTGCGCTCTTGGCCCACCGTTGAAACAACAACCGGACAAATGCAAGGAGTTTATCTTAGCCCGTCAAGAGTGCTAACTCCAAAAGGAATCGTATTGTACGGTTCATGCGATGAAAAAATAATTCCTGAAAGCAAAAGAGAACACTTAGAAGATTATGTTAATTATTGCAAAGAAGCAATCGATGCGATACACCTTCTCCAGCAAGGCTTATAAATTCGTATTCTCTCCCTTTTTTCATGCCCGTAGCAGAAGAAAACGACATAGCGACATATCTCGTGCTAGTCAAGTCCTTGAATGCGATACTCACAAACATACGAATTGGACAAGGACCTCTTGATGTCGTTGAGAGCGTGAAAAAACAATTACTTGTACTGGATAAGCTGCCACGAGAGGATTTTGATCAAAGGAAAATCTTGGCTGAAGCTCGGCAACGTTTATTTGATTTGTTGAAGGCAGCGGCTTTAGCCAAAGACAATCGCACGGTGCTTATCGCTTACATAAGAACGCTCGGCATACTCAACGCAAATATCGGCAAGATGATGGCAAACCCGATAGTTCTTGGACAACTGCGAGGAGTCCTCACGTCTGCTATGAGCGTACTTGAATCTATGACTCCTATCGGCGCTGGAAAATAGAGTATTTTAGAATTCAAAACAGCTTGACCCACTCGACGCCTTTCATCGCTTTTATCTTATCTAGTATTTCTTGAGGCAGTTTGCCCCAAACCTCAAAAACATATTGTCCATTCACAGTCGATGGGCCAAAAGTCCTGCAAAAAAGAAGCTCAACTATCTCTTTTTTAGTCGAAGGCTCATTCATTTGGACGCGAACGAAATATAACTCTTCCTTATCTCTTTTCAATTTGCGCTCATCTAAAAATTTGTTCAGATGCTCGGGCAGTTCCAATCTGGGAAGGGTTGTGACGTCGCCTCTCCAACCGCAGAATAGGCACTCATCAATATTTCCAATACGCTTGAATCCGCCCCACAAACAATCAGGGCAATGCTCTGCGCTCATCACCAAACCTCGACTTTCTCAACGCCCTTCATGTTCTTCAATTCGGCAAGCATCGCGCTTGTGGGCTTCTTGTTCATCCTCACAATCACGCAGTCTTTGCCATCGCTAGGCGCATTGCCGCAACCATTCACGTGCAGAACGTCAATAACATCAAACTGGATGTCCGCTCCAGCCGCATGATAAATTCTCACGTAAAATAATTTGCCTGCTTTTTTTAATGCTCTATCTTGTGCAAGAGATTCAGTCACTTCTTCGGTAAGCCACGAACGGAATTGCTCATCGAGTTTCCCTGTCCAGCCGCACATCTGGCACTGATCATTACCATCCGCTTTTTTGAAATTACCGTCACTGCAGTAAGGGCAAAATACGCCGCTCATCACCAAACCTCAATACGCTCGATACCTATTATCGTTTTGGCTTTGGCAAGGCTCTCTTCGCTTGGCCTTGATTCGAGCCGCATAAGGAATCCGGAAATTCCTGCGGAACTAGAGCTAGAAGAACTGCGCGCGCCAAGAACGTGCATTAACATAAATTCACTGTCATTCGACGCATCTTTCTTCAAATAGCCGCGCACGAAAAACAACGCATTCTGCTTTTTTAAATCACGATCGCCTGAAAGCTGTTCGAGCATCTCCATAGTCGGCATTTTTCTTGGAAGGCGTTCAAAGCTGCCAATCCAGCCGCACATCTGACACTGGTCGTACGGCGATTTGAGACTGCCAAAACAAGGGCCCGCTGTTACGTGCTTGAAATCGCTCTGACCGCAGTCAGGACACATAGCTCCGCTCATAAACCTGGCTCAATATTCTTCCTTTAAATACCCTTTCAATTGAACCGAAAGCTTTATAAGTGGACTTGAGGCTTATCCTCTATAGAGATAGAAAGGTAGGCAGGTAAAAGCCTGTGTGTAGAGTCTTGTTCTTTTGAACGGGGCTCGCGTGGTACTATCTTTCTGTCCACCCGTGTCTGAAATCCGCAGAAAACTATAGCGTCTTGTACGGATTTCCGAACACGTTAGAAACGCCTTGAGCGTTTCCAACGAGTGAACCGTCGTTATGCAGGTTCGGAGAACTAAAATGCAATTCAAAGAATTAGCCATAAAGCCAGAGCTTTTGATCGCTCTTGAACAGCTCAAACTAGACAAGCCAACTGAAGTCCAAGAGAAATCAATCCCTATACTATTAAGCAGAAAAGATGCCATTGTTCGAAGCAAAACAGGCTCAGGCAAGACATTCGCCTTCCTTTTGCCGCTTTTAACAAATCTTACACACGAACAAGTGCTGCAGGCAGTCATACTCGCGCCAACACGCGAACTTGCAGTTCAAACCGACAAAGAGATACGAAAACTCGACAAGTCAGCGCGCTCAGTCCTTCTTTATGGCGGAGTCGCTATTGGGCCACAGATAGACCAGCTTGATAGAGGAGCGCAGATAGCTGTCGCAACCCCCGGACGAGTCCTTGATCACTTAGAACGAAAAACAATAGACTTCTCGCATGTCTCAATGGTCGTACTTGATGAAGCCGACCGAATGCTTGACATGGGTTTCATAGATGATGTCGAACGCATCCTTCGAGCGATGCCAACCGGCAAACAAATGATACTATTCTCGGCGACAATGCCAGACAAAGTGCAGGAATTATCCTCGCGCTACATGAACAATCCGGAATTCCTCATGCTGCAGCAAGACGAGATAACAGTCAAGAAAATCCGCCAGCAAGTATTAGGAGTCGACAGAAAACAAAAACTCGATCTATTGTTCAAGATATTGAGCGAGAAAGAAGTAGAAAAGATGATGATATTCGTAAACACTAAGGACTGGGCAAAAATGCTAGGCGACATACTTTACCGCAGACGGCTTCCAAGCACAAGCATCCATTCAGGCCTTTCGCAAAACAAGCGAAACCAAGTCATAATGGACTTCAACAGAGGCAAGTTCAAGATACTTGTCGCAACTGACGTCGCCGCGCGAGGACTGCACATAGAAGATGTCACTCACGTCGTGAACTATGACATACCGCGCAATCCAAAAGACTATGTCCATCGAATAGGAAGAACAGGACGAGCAGGCAAAGAAGGAGACGCTATAACCTTCATCACACAGCAAGATGAAAGCATGCTTCGAGGCGTCGAACAAGAAATCAAGATGTTCCTTGAAGTGCAGTATGTAGGTATGAATGGAGCTCCTCTTGCGCGACCAGCGCCTCCAGCGCAAAAAGACATGGATGAAGCGACTGCAGCAGCGATGCCTGTCGCGCACCAACTCCATCCAGGAGAAACTATCAAAGTCCACAGCCACAAACCAGAAAGCGCCTCAACAGGAGACGACTGGGGATTGGATTGAAAGCTCAGATTTACCACAACCTTTAAAAACCCCATTTCTTTCTTGTTATATGGGTGGTTTGGGTGAAAGAACTAACAATCGCAATCATAATCGCGCTGTTCGCGGCTACAGCAGTAGCAGTCAGCGCAATGTTATAAGGAGTTCTATGATTATTCGTGAAGCTATTGATTTGCTCGCGCAGTTCGGAGGAGTTTTTGCCGAAAAAAAAGGTGAAGGATACCTTAGTGGAACCAGCTTCGTATCGGGAGAATTACGCGTTCAAAAAGCGCACCTGGGTGAAACAGTCATGTATTCAGTTTGGTACGGTGGGCTTGGAGAAATCAGCACAGAACCGGTTTACGTATTCGTACAAACTCCTAACGTCTCTCAAATCCTGCGCTTTATTTCGGGAGAATGGGAAAAACAATTAGAAAAAGAATTCAAAAAAAAGTCACTTGCACTTGACAGCGGCGAGCTTGTCGCCAAACTTGTCTAAGCTTTTGTGAAGAATCTTCACCGCGTCCTTATCAAGGTCATACTCTTTTGCGAACACAGCGAGCCACGATTTTGTGTCACGAAGCTCATTCGCGACCGTCCTTATTGACTGTTTTTCAAGGCCCGACGTGTTGCACGTGATTCCCGCAAGTTCTGTTCCAAGCGCGTCCAATTCATTGTTCAGCTTTTTTACAGCCTCAGAAGAAACATCGTATTCCTGCTTTAGAACCGCAAGCCAGTTCTTCACATCACGAAGCGCGTTCGCAGCCTCAATAACACCTTTGAAATCGATTTTTGCCATATAAACACCTCTTTAAAGTTTTATAAGGGCGAGAGATATAAAAAGATTTGCGTATGATTGTACGTACAAAGGACATTTATACTGAATCTTTGTATACTGGTATATGATCAAACAAAACCTTGGAAAACTCGACAGGATTTTTAGATTCGTACTTGGCGTTTGGTGGATAGGTCCATTCGCGCCAATTTACTACACTCCTTGGCTTAATACTGTCATTCTAATAATCGCATGGATCGCGCTGTTAGAGAGCTTCTTTGGATATTGCATGCTCCACGACGCTTTCGGGATAAATAATAAGAATCAGTAACGCTAAGAAATCAGTAAAAAAATAAAAAGCATTCTTTCTTATTGTGGTAAAGCGCAGCCGGTCTTTTCAGACAATTGAGCAAAGCTAAGTTCTCCTGTTTGTCTTTCAAAGCCAAAGTCCCAAGTAGGATAGCTCTTTATGCCTTCTTTCTGGCAAATCTGCGTTTGGACATTCTGTCCTTCGATCGCGCACTCGACATAAGTCACACGGTCCCAACTGCTGCCGAACATTCTTTTTTGGTTAGCGCAGTGAGGGCACCAGTAAGCGCCATACATTTTAACGCCTTTTTCAGTTAAGCAATCAGCAAAAGCATCGTATTTTCCAGGCCCTTTTTCAGCATTCATTTGATAAACCAATAATCCTATACTTCCTACAACCGCGATAATCAAGAACCAAGTCAGTTTGCTCATGCATACCACCTCAAGTGTTACACTATGTGTAATAGTTCAGATATTTAAACGTTTTGGAACACACGTTAACTTTTGAATAGAGACAAAGAATTAAAAACGAGGCTGGCTTGATGAACTTGTGGAAATCACATCATCAAACATCAAACTTAAACCCCGCAGGAAAACTTCCCATAAGGGGCAAAATGGAATTGTCACAGTAATAGGAGGCAGCGAAGATTATGTGGGAGCTCCCGCGCTAGTTGGAATGTCCGCTCTTGCCGTGCTTCGCAGCGGAGCAGACTTAGTGCACGTAATCGCACCAGAAAAAACCGCTTGGGCGATAAACTGCATCGCGCCAGACATCATCACGCATAAATTACCGGGCAGGCATTTCTCTTTTGTTCACGTGAAACGAACGCTTGAACTCATCAAACACGCGGATGTCGTCGTAATCGGAAACGGCATAACCTTGACACCTGGCGAGATAAAGTTTGTCAAAGAGATAATCAAACGCGCAAATAAGCCGCTCGTAATCGACGCGGCTGCTCTTAGAATAACGCGAATACAAGACGTCAAAAATGCGGTGCTTTTGCCGCATGCAGGCGAACTTGAAACCCTTCTTAAAAACAGCAAACTTACCGGGGCGTCTGTTCAAAAAACTCTTGGGACAAACATACTTGTAAAGAAAGGACATCCTCGCACGGAGATTATCTCGAAACGCGCAATAGCTATCAATAAAACAGGACACGCAGGAATGACGCACGGCGGAACAGGAGATGTTCTTGCCGGAATAATCGCGGCTCTGATCGCGCAGGGCAACGAGCCATATATTGCAGCGTGCGCTGCGACATATGTGAACGGGAAAACCGCAGAATCGCTATCTAAAGAGCTAGGATTCGGATACTTAGCCAGCGATTTTATATCCGCGCTGCCACGAGTATTGAAGAAATTCCAGCACTATAGCCAATCCCTGAAGTGATGGAATTTTGCAGGGATTGGCTATCTAGCACGTTCAGCTCGGAACACTTCACCCTCTAACTGCTAAAACGGTTTCATTATTTGCTGGACGTGCTATAGTCCCCAAATATTCTTCCTTGAATGTATGCTCCTAGAAACAAACCCGCTATTCCGAAAAAAACAGGCAAATTGCCCATTCCTAAACTCGCAAGAGCGCTTCCCGGGCACAAACCTGAGATTCCCCAGCCAACGCCAAAAATGGAAGCTCCGATCACAGTTCTTTTATCAAAAGGCTGAGTGTATTTAACAAATTCTGCGCCTACAATTGGCTTTCTCATCAGGCACGGAAGCAAAAAGTATGAAGTTGAAACGATAAGAACAGCAGCACCCATCACTAAAAGCAAGCCAAAATCAGTTAGCTGCAAGAAACTCAAAACAATTTCCGGCTTTGCCATACCACTAAATGCCAAGCCAAAACCAAAAAGCAAACCGCCAACAAGATAGTGAAGCTTCATGGAGACACTCCTAAACTTTTCATTGAAAGCGCCACAATTATCGCTACGGACATAAAAACAGCAACCGCTATTAACGACGGCAGGGAAAAACTGCTAAGACCGCAAATACCGTGTCCTGACGTGCATCCTCTTGAAAATCTCGCGCCAAAGCCAACAAAAAGCCCCCCTAAAAACAAACGCCACCATTGAACCCGCGTTGTAAACCATTCGCCCATTGTCATCACAAATATGACTGCGCCAAGAATAGTACCGATTCCTATCAAGAAACGCCAGTTCCTTTGCAGCTTCCATTTTTCCTGCTGGAAATATTTAGCGCGCGACACATATGAAAGAGAAGAGCTAAAGAATGTGCTCTGGCCAACTAGCTGGCCTCCAAAAGCGTACATCAAACTTATCGCTATTCCTATTAGAGCACCGCCTAGTGCGTATTGGAAAATACCAATCGGGAAGAGCGTCATGATGATGGAAACTCATTCGCAATTTAAAAAACTATCCAACTAATGTTTGCGGCCTTTCTTCTCACCTAAATGATGCAGACCGACAATCAGGAACAACACGGCAAGAATCGCTATCGCGATGCTCGGTCCCGAAGCCATACGGAAAACGTCTTTGTTGAACCAAAGAACCAATGCCGCACCGATAATCTGAATCCATCCTAACATTTTAGCTTCCATTTTATCACCTCTGATACAAACTAAATCCTTTTTAGGCACATAAACTTCTCGCACGCACAGTACGGCATACTATACACAAGCGTTTTAACCATGCGAGCAAAGAAGAATATCAATCCAATAAGTGGGCCGAAAGGTTTTGGGGGTGGCCCTTTTCTTTTTTTATTTCAATTCCACGATTTATCAATCACTTCAAAACCAGCGTCAGAATACGCGATCATTCCGCCTTTCGCGTGATACAAATTAGTATAGCCAAGCTCCTGAAGCTGCTGGACAGCAGACGTGCTCATCCTGCCACTGCGGCAATACGTGAGAATCGGAGTGTTCTTGTCCGCAGGAAGATGGCCTGCGTGCGCTGAGATATTCTGCCACTCCTCAATAATCATATCTGTTTTTTCAAGCTTTCCTTCATAAGGAGTATGGACGTTCAACACGAACAAGCCCAGCTCTTCTTTCTGAGCCAAAAGCTCATTGACCTGCGCAGGTTCCAAGTCCTTGATTGCAGGACCACTGCAGGCAGCCAATACCAACAATAACAGTAAAATCTTTCTCATATTTTCACCCTGAATTCAACCGCTTAAAAATGTTATGAATATTGATTTCATCCTTGGGTTCGATACCCCGCAGCTTGCTGCGAAGGTGCAACCCTGGATGAAAGACAGAAATTGCCTGAAAACTCGCTATCCCACGCAGCAAGCTGCGGGGTATTACGCGAGTTTTCAGGCAATTTCTTTATTTTTTAATCAACATTTAAATAACATTTTCACTATCTTACTATTTGTGGACAAAAAACAGGAAAATAAAGCGTGGTTCGATCGTTGGGCGCAAACTTACGATAGATTCATCTTCAGAAGATTCATGTGGTATTGGCAGGATAGGACGCTGGCTGAACTTACGGCGAAAAGCAAGACAATTCTTGAAATCGCCTGCGGAACAGGAGTAGGAACTGAGAAGGCAGCAAGACTTTTTCCTCGTGCAAAAATCATTGCGACAGACTTATCGCCGGTAATGCTCACCAAAGCGCGTGAACGCCTGCGCAATAAAGCCAATGTGACTTTAAAGCTGGCAGATGTAGAGCGTTTGTCGCTAAAACAAAAGTTTGATTCAGTGTTCTGCACAGAAGCGTTCCATCACTTTCCAAACCCCGCTAAAGCAATGTCTGAAATTAGCAAGGCCACAAAAAAGAATGGACTGGTCGCGATCACAGACATACATATTCCTCCCCTTATGATAACGAATATTCTTTTCAAGTTAGAGCCAGGATTTGTTCACATGTATACTCGCAAGAAATGGCGCGCATTATTCGAAGATGCGGGCTTTGAAGTAATAAAACAAAAACGCACTGGTCTTTTCGCGCTAATGACTATTGGCAAAAAGCGATGACTTGCAGTCATAAACTGCTTCTTAGCAATAACTGTTGAATTTGACGCTCATAGTCACTGGTGATGACTTTCGTGCTCGGTCTGTGACATTCCTTCAGGAATTGCCATCGTAGAATCGCTTGTCATCATGCCACTCATATCATGGTCCATCATGCTGTTCATGTCGTGACCCATCATCTGGCAATGCGACATCATATCACTCATGTCGTTTTGAACCAACGCGCTTGTCGCAAGAGATGACGCTATCGCAGTCAGCACTATGGCAACTGCAATAATCAAATAAAACGTGTTTTGGTTTTTCATAGTAGTTACCTCTTAAATCCTCATAAATTCGCTTGATACTCCATCTTTTAGCGCATAAACCACAAAATCGCCTATTTTTTTGCCACCCATACCCGGCGAACCTGCAGGCATGCCCGGCATAGATATACCATCGATATCTGGTTTTTCGCTAAGCAATTTGTTCACAGCTTCAATAGGAACATGGCCTTCCACAAAGTAATTTCCAACAATAGTTGTGTGGCAGCTTTCCATATCGGATGGAATGCCCTGTTCTAGTTTGAAATCAGTTAGGTCATTTGATTCAACAACTTTCACATTGAATCCCTCACTGCTCAAATATTTCACATATCCTGAACAGCAGCCGCAAGAAGGTGATTTGTGAACAACAAACTCCTCTTTTGCCTGCACAGGCTTAGTTGAAGTAACGATAAATGCGCCAGCTATCAATGCGACAGCAAGCACGAATCCAACAATTATTTTCCAATTCATAGTATGGCCTCCATTATTCACTGTTTCTTTTGTCAACTGAAACACCTTATAGCAATATCGGTGAAACTAATTTCACCGCAGTTAAAACTCCTCGCTCTTGATTTGACCCTCTGATGCGCCTAATTCGCGAAGAATCTTTTGCGTTTGCTGCGCCATTAGAGGCGGCCCGCAAATGAAAAACATCTTATCCGCTTTATCAGGAACAGCTTTGTTTATCAAACTGGAATCAATCCTGCCCGTGAACTCTCCTTGCTCCTGAGTCAATGTGATGAAAAGTTTAACCTTGCCTGCATCGCTTATTTCCTGAAGCTCTTTTAGGAATATAACTTGCTCCTTTGTCTTGGCGCTATAAATCAAAGTCACGTTCGCGCCCGATTCTTTTTCAGCAGTGTATTGCAGGATAGACCTTAACGGAGCGATTCCCGACCCTGCGCCGATAAGCACGACATCCTTTGCGGAATCATCAAAGCAAAAAGATCCGTGCGGACCTCTAACTTCAATTGCGTACCCAACCGGCAGATTCTGCAAATGCTTTGAAAAATGCGGATTCTGAACCAGCTTCACAGTGATGTCAACATAATCATGCGAAGGCGAAGACGAAGCAGAATACGCCCTGCAATCTTCCAAATAATCAACCATATCATAAAAGATGAAATATTGGCCCGGCCTGAAACTCACTTTTTTTGACGGCTTGAAACGTATAGTCACAACGCCCGGCGTTTCCTGCATCTTGCCTATAACAGTCCATTCCATTTAGCTTCTTGCCTCCGCGATAACTTCACTAATCCTTGCGAACCCATCTGCTTGAATAAGATTCACAAGCTCGCGATTGATTTTCGAAATGACAGTCGGACCTTCGTAAATCATGGACGTCACCAATTGGACGAGCGAAGCGCCATTCTTTAGCTTCTCATACGCGTCTTTTCCTGTGAATATTCCTCCGCAGCCCATAAGGATTTTATCTGTGCGTTTGCTCACAAACGAGAGCGCATTGTTAGACTGAGCCTGCACGGGCAAACCGCTGAGCGCGCCCTTTGGCGAAAGCGCATCGAGTTGTTCCTTGCTAGTATTCATTCCAACACGGTTTGTGCGCAAATTGCTGATGATAAATCCAGTAACCCACGGGTGCTTATCCGCGATGTCGACGACTTCTCCAAGCTCGGCTTGGGTGAAATCGCTCTTGATTTTAAGAAACACAGGCTTTAGATGTTTCTCTTTCGCGATAGCCTTCAAAAGTAAATCGAGCTTATTCGGGTCCTGATAAGTGATGCCATCAGAAGTATTAGGACAGCTCACATTGATAGTTGTGTACGCGCCCAAATGATGCATTCTAAGGAACGCCTTGCGGTAATCCTGAATGCCCTCTTCTAAACCGAGCGAAGGGTCGTTTGTTTTGGCAACACTAAAACCGATCGGGATTTTGAATCTCGCGCTTGCCAGACGATGCGAAATCACGTCCGCTCCTTGGTTGTAAAGCCCGTAATTCACAAGAATCGATTTCTCCTGCGGAAGCCTGAACAACCGCGGCCTTGGATTACCAAGGCACGGTGCGCCAGTTATAGAACCAAGTTCTGCATGGCCAAAACCAATCTCTGGCAAAATTTTGTACAATTGAGCGTTCTTATCAAACCCTGCCGCAAGCCCAACAGGATTCTTGAAATCTATTCCAGCGACATTATTTCGTAAGGATGGGTGCTCATAATAAAACATCGCGCGAGTCAGCGCACGGCCAAATCCGGTGTTTCCAAGCGCTTTGCCTGTGCGCATCATTCTATCGTGCACGTTTTCAGGATCAAACTTAAAGAAAACAGGTTTTAGCACGTTTTTGTAGATTTGTTCTATCATTTCATCCACCTCTGTGCGCCATCGGCGTACTGAATAAGAATATGTTTATTCCGATAATTACCAGCAACAACAATGTGTGTGGCAAAACAATTTTGATAGCTCCTAGCACTGAACCTTCTTTCACAAGAGCTATCCTGTACGCGACATATAGAGTGCCTATGCCTCCTACTCCTATAAGCGCGAATTGCAAACCTGAAATCACAGGTGAACTGGCAAGAGCACCTTCAAATGCCACTTTGCCTGTCACCAAACCAGCGAATGCTCCTATGATGGACTTTCCTTCCGCTAGCAAGTGGAACAAATTGTGCGCAAGATGCCCTGCCACATCAATTGGAATGAACGCGTAACCAAAAGCCGCGAAATTCGAAGCAGTAGACCCTTTGACCGATTGCAGCCTGCTCGATATAAAACTCGTAATGCTCATAAGTAACAATGGAATCGCTATAGCAGCGAAGTAAAGTATCGTTATGGCTACCTTCTCGCCAAATCCCCAACCCATCACGACGCGTTGAAGGTCGCTCCAAACAGCAAGCATGCCAAGATTCTGGATTATGACGATACCAACCATCAATTTCGCAAAAAAACTCTCTGAGAAACTAACCTTAGCATGGCTCCAAAGCTCTGAAGCTATGCTTCGCGCTTTAAGCGCTATATTGTCATTAGGACAATTCTTGATGCAGCTGGCGCAAAGATTGCAATTACGCATACCTGCCTTAGCAGGCATCGTAGAAAAATAAGGACAGCCAGGAGCCTTGCCGCTTCCAAAAAAGCAAGCCTTTGCCTTACAAGTCGCGCAAACTTCCGGATTCTTTGTCTCTATCGAAATGCCTGAAAGCATGGAGTAGTTCCCGCTAACTCCTCCAAGGAAGCAAATGTGCTTGCAGAAAGTGCGCCGCTCGTAAGTGGCGCTGATGATGACGACTCCAAATAATATCAGGACGAACACAGATCCTGACAGCCAAGGAGTATCAACCATTCCATATAACCTATCAAATAACGTGATAGCGATGAATATTCCATCAGTAATCCAAATGCCATATTTGACAAGAAAACGCCCCGGCCTTCGCGCAGGGTGGATGAATTTTTGGACAAAATCGCCAATGATTGGAAGCGGACATATGACGCACCAAATCCTGCCGAACAATATGAACGTCAAAGGAACAAGAGGCCACCACAAAGTCCAAGCAAGAATCGAACCCGGATTGCGTGAATATGAAAGAGAACCGAAAAAGAAGAAATAAAAGATAAAAATGAAAAAGATAAAAGTAGGTATTTGGAGCATTAACGGATAAGCCCTGCTTTTCATTAATTTGTTAATAATTGAGAACTCCAAAAGGTCCTTGCCCGCAAGCCCCCTGAAGAAGAAAATGAATCCGATGAGCAGAATACTTGCTAAAACAAACGTGATTCCGGTCACAATAGGAGACTTCTCCTGAACCATACTTGAATGGTCATGACCGCCGCTATCTGCTTGTTCGCCAGTTATTACTGGCTCCTGCGCAAGCATAACGTGGCCTGTATGCTCTTCGTGACCGCTGTTGACAACTTGTTCGGCTACTATAGTATTGTTTACAGTAGTGTTCTGCATAGGCATTACGTGGCCTGTATGCTCTGAATGGATGTCTGAAACTGCCAGTACACTACCCGAAAGCAGGGCCACCAACAACCAAAACATTGTGAGTTTCGCTCGCATAACACGAGAAACCCTTGAAACACCTTATAGGTATACTGGTGAAACCAGTTTCACTGTCCTATTTCAGAATAACCGCGTTCGTCATACCCCGACGACGCCTCTCGATAATTCCTTTCGCTTCAAGCTTGTCAAGAATACGCGTAACTTTAACCTTTGATAAACCCGTCTTTTCCACAAGCTCATTTTGGAAAATCATGCCATCTGCCTTGGCTATGAGATCAAACATGGTTGATTCTTCAGAGCCCAAACCCTTTGCTGCCTTTCGTGCTTTACTTACTGCCTTTTCCTCGGGACTTTTTTTAAGAAACAAGACAAGACCAAACGTGAACAAAGCGATATCCGCGAACAAACCCGCATATTTAAGTGAGGCCAACGTGTTCAACTGAACAAACGGACAGGATCTTCCATCATCATGCGTACATTCGCCTGAAGGCCCCACTTCATGACCCTCAAGAAGCGCCTGCTCGGCAGCACTCGCATAGGCAAAACCCAGTACGAATAGAACAATAGCAGCAAACATAATGCCGATTCCGATGGCTTGATTGAATTTCATCATACTATTATAAAAAAAGAGAGTATTTAAATATTTACGTTCGCACTGGAAAATCATGAATTGCCTTGTTCTAAATCAGGGCAAACTTGGAAAATGAGGTGAGTTCATATGGAAAAAACAACAAACTGGGCTTTCTTGATTTCGGCATAATTGGACGCCTTCCAAAAGATACGCGCAAGAAGCTTTTACTAATTTTAAGCCATCTTGTGCGCAAAGAATTCGATGAGGCCATCAAGCACACATTAGAAATAGCGCAGATTTGCGCAGAATCTGACATTCAAGGGTATGAAAGCAAGCTATACGGTATCTTCACTTCTTGGTACGGTTCACAGCTCAAAGAAGGAACGCTCACAAGAGCGTTCTTCAACGCCATTGCACAAGGAATCCACCATAAAGTATATTTCGCATCTGACTTAGTTCTTTTCTCAAAAATGCTTGTAACAACAGAATCAGTCGGAGCGCTTCTTAATCCGGATTTTGACATCAGCGTTGACGCAAGACCGTTCATCGAAGAAACTATGAGAGCGGAAATGAGCCCCATCAAATTCATCAAAGGATTCATCAGGAACGCATTAGAACATGGAGAATTCATCGAGGAATTGCCAACACATATAATCAAACTAATAAAGAAAATTGAAGAACACGAACATTTCTAGGTCAGACTTATGCAACGACTTTCGGTTTTGTCTTTGAAATTTCTGCCGCGCCAGAACCTTTCTTAGCTTCGCGCATGACTACATTCCTGCCCTTGACTTTGGTCGCTGCATCTTCAACGATAATCGAGCAGTGGCACGGAACTTTGTGAGACGCTTTCTTTAGCGCCTGTCTTGCAAGAGCGATATGCTCTTTAGTTGTCTTGATTGTAAAAATAGGCTGACCCTTCTTGACTTGCGCCGCAAGACCTATTGGCTTACCATAATTGTGAGCCATACCAGTAGACAAACGGTCCGCACCAGCGCCTGACGCGAGCGGGTTCTCACGAACGATATGATGAGGATACAAACGCATTTGCATAAAATAACCGGCTTTTCCAAGAACTTTCTCGAGCGTACGGTTAGACGTCTGACGAGCGCTCTCAAGCGAAGCGTCACGAATCTGCAAAGTGTCACCTGCTATCAAGTGGACACTAAGAGGATATTGAGCCTGAGAACCACCCGCATAACGGGAAATGCGAACCTGAGGACGGGCACGAATGTAACAGAGCTTTTTATATTTCGAGAAGCGAGTATACGCCCTTTTTATACCCCTGTAACACTTCCAATTACGAAGCTTCGCCATGACTCAACGCTGGAGATTGGTCCTTTATAAAGCTTCCTATTTGCGTCGCGTTCTTGTTCTTGCGGCGTTTTCCTGCCATTGCCGCAATCTCTTATCAACCCTCGCTAAGTCCTTTTTAATAGCTAGAAGATCCACGTCTTTTTTGTTCGAGCCTTTTTTACGCCTCGCTCGAATAAATAAGCCAATCAGTCCCATAATTGCAACGAGAGCCAAAAGTTCAGATGATGCGATTTCCCAAAGACCTGCAGTTATAGAGCCAAGATTGCCCTGCACTTGTCCTGCCGCAACCGAAAGTCCAGTTGGGTTTTCAACAGTAGCTAGGAATCCTGCCGCCAAGGTTATGATTGTTATGGCCAGCGCATTCAATGTTTTACGCGCAATAGGTTTGTCCAGTTTTCGCAGCTCTATGATGACCATTCCATCAGCTATTTGTTTCACTTTGACAGTCATATCGTCCTTGCCATCATTGTCTGCGTCGATGAACGCCCATCGTTTTGGCATCAATCGCAGTTGTTTACCAGAAACGCTAAATGTGGCGCAGTTCTTTGCCACTCGCTCGATGTGTAGTTCGGTTCGAACATCATTTACCGTGAACAGCACGCGGTCTTTAACACGAAGCGCAACAGTAGTCATAACGCTTCCTGCAAGGCGGAATGTTCGAGCTCTGTGCCGCGTAGATACCTTTTCGTCTTTCTTGCGATTGTATGCCAAGTAATACGCGATGAACAGGATAACTGCCAAAACAATGAGTGAACTCCAACCACTGCCAAATCCGTTCTCCTGATCCGAAGTTTTCCTATCTAACGCGCGGCCCACCATCTCTCCTATGTCTTTATTCAACGCTCCGGCCGGAGTTTCTCTGTTTAGCACATTGGTTGCCTTAACATCATCCGCACTGTTTTTATTCGTGAAGAATCCTGCAGAGTCAGATTTTGTCAGTTCGAGGAGCAGCGATGCTTTCGCCTTTTCCACGCCAAGCAAAGTCACTTTCAAATCGCGCAAACCATCCGCGTTCAAGTCAACATCAATAGTCTGTCCAGGATATATCGCGAATTCCTGCAATGGATCCTTGGTTCTGAACCAGACAGGAAGAACTGATGATTCTAGCATTATCAATGAGAATTCTTGCTCGGGAGTCCTAATAATCACCTTATCGAGTTTGCCAAGATAGGGCGTTGTGAAATTACCTGCGCTCATGCTGTACGTTTTCGCCTGTCCGCCTGCGCCACCGCCCCCTCCGCCCCCACCAGAACGTCCAGAGCCTGCTGAAGCGCCCTGTTGGACTGAGAACGCGCTAAATGCGTTAGTTTGGATTGTGAACGTGTCAGCACTTTTGTTTTGTACTGCTGCGTGAGAACTCCATGTTCCTTCGCACGTTCGCGTTGTGAAATTCCAATTCGCACATTTAACTATGCTTAGCAAATCTTCATTCGTGTAACCAGAACCGGCATAACTTATCACCAGTTCTGCTGACGTGAAATTGTACGTGCTGTTGAAACCATACGTTATTAGGAAATCTTCAACGGAAGTAAGGTCGACCCCGAGAGTATCATTGTCAAATATCGATAGGTTGATAGAGTTCAATCTTGTGAGGAGTGCCCCTCCAAACTGAGTGTAGAATAAATCGTATACTATATCAGAAATCTCTTCAGTTGTAGTTCCGTTGAAAATCTGCAAGTCTATTCTAGTATTTGTGCTGGCCAGGAATACAGTTAAGTTTGATTCAATCCCATTAAGAGTGCTGTTAACGACATTGAAAGTAATATTCCTTCTCAAAGTACCTGCGAAGAACAGGTCAATCACAGGAACCACTCCTAGCGTTCCGTTTACCCAGTATGTGATGTTGTGCCGGCCAGGAATCACCACGGTGTACGCAGTCGGAGATGGAAGAACAATTATTGTTCCATTGGGCAAAGTAATGTTAACGAGCACCGGAACGCCATTTGCGGTCCCGTTAAGCGACACGTTTTGCCCTACAATAGGATCGTATGGGCTCGTCGTAGCGTTAATAATTGGAACACCACCTATCACGGTGATATTCGCAACGTGCGTGACATTGCTGTTGCCGGCACTATCATTTATCGTCATGTTAAGCGTATAATTTCCGGGAGTGAGATTCGCAGGAATAGTGAAATTTATCGGCAGCTGCGAACTGCTGTTAATCGTAATCGGACCCTGAACCACCGTAACATTTCCTGAGCTGTTGTATAGAATGAATGTTATGTTTATCGGGAACTCACTGCTAGTGAAGTTCACTGAAACATTCTCTTCAGACTGGTTGTTGATTATTGGTGATTGAGGACTTGTCGTGACATTCGTAATGTTTGGAGGCGCATTCTCTGAAACGTTAAACGAGGTCTGCGTGTCGTTCACATTCCCGCTCGTGTCATTTGCTATGAATGTGACGTTATATTGCCCTGATAGGTTAGGAATCAGGAACGAAGCATTATACTTGCTCCCGGCCGCAAATGAAAGGTTGATTATCTGAGTCGTGCCATTCGGAAACGTTATATTGGCAACAACTTTGTCAACCGCAACATTATCAGTCACATTCACGCTTATCTCAATCGTCTGGCTCTTGTTGAACGTAGCATTCGGCCGCGGGTCAAAAATGAGCGGAGGCATGATGTCAACAACTGTTATGTTCGCGACGTGAACCTCCACATTGTTGCCATTCGAATCGTTCACAGTCATATTGAGCGTGTAATTCCCAATGCTCAGGTTCGCAGGAATTGTGAAGTTAATAGGCAGGTCTGAACTGCTGTTCACCTGCGTTGGGCCCTGAACAACGATAACGCTTCCAGTGCTATTGTACAATATGAAAGTCACATTAATCGGGAACTCACTGCTCGTGAAGTTCACCGAGACATTTTGCTCAGACTGATTGTTCGTTATCGGCGAAGCAGGACTTGTCGTAATGTTTGTGACATTCGGCGCAGAAACATCAATTGCCACAAAGAAAGTGGTTACTGTCGCGTTCACATTATTAT
>Ga0209542_10004807_pt1 | contig 27491 bp, 31 predicted proteins | sample RifCSPhighO2_01_FD_184028 | JGI IMG/M metagenome (GOLD analysis project Ga0209542, IMG submission 184028) | Soil microbial communities from Rifle, Colorado - Rifle CSP2_plank highO2_0.1 (SPAdes) (version 2) | ecosystem: Environmental > Terrestrial > Deep subsurface > Rock core/Sediment ...
TTATTTGTCCCTGATTTACACTATCTCCTTTATTCACATTAAATTTAGATAAATGTCCATATTGTGTTACCATACCATTACCATGTTCTATTTGTAAGTTATTTCCATAACCACCACAATTACCACTACATATACTAATAATACTACCAGCAGCAACAGCTCTAACAGGGGTGCCAACAGGAACAGAAAAATCTAAACCTTGGTGAAATTCATCTTCTCTCCTATGACCATAACAAGAGGTTATTTTGGTTGCATCAACAGGTCTGATAAATCCCATAACTAAACCACCAACACTTCTTACTTTCTTACCTTCTAATTCAAGAATTATAGGAATTTTAATTTCTTCTTTACCAACACATTGCAAAGGTACATAATCATTTCCTTTTTTCACCAAACCACATTCATAATCATTAGGAATTAAAACCTCAGGATAACTACCCAAATATTCCTTAAAATATTTATAAAAATATTCTAAAAAATTCTCAGTTAAAATATTCTTTCCTCTTTCAGGAAAACAATTATTCCATATCACATATCCATTATATTCCCCACATTCTCCGTTAAAATAACCACCTTTATTTCCTAATTCAATTAATGATTTATATATAGAATATTTTCCAGCACTATCACTATACAACATAGCTCTCTCAGCCATATAACTAGCTTCTAAAACCTTCATTTGAATCTCTCCTAAATAATCTTCATATTTCTGTGGTCCTTCCTCACCAACAAAACTCAAATACAATATCAAAGCTCCTATAAAACCCAATACACTTATGATTCCAATAACAGCACCTTTTTTCATTCTTCACACAAAACCAAATTAACAACTCCATATTTCTGTTCTGAATAAGCCAAAGGAACAACTTCTGTTAAAACAACATAATCACAAACCCCTAAAAAATCTTTTTGTCCCTCTAATAGTTTATTAAAAACATCATCACCAGCATAATACACAAAAGCACCCTTTCCAACCACCCCACCAACACCACCAGCAATTGAACTAATGATATTTGTACCAAATAAAGCGCCTTTATAAGATTCAATTACCTTAGCAAGATTAACAACCCTACCAACAAAAGATCTAAATTGATTAGCCTTGAAATCTTTATCAGGAATAACAACATTTACACTCCATCTAACACCATAAACTTCATTAAACATCCCGGCACTCTTCTCTCTAAATTTATCAATCTTTTCTTCGTTATTTTCAATTTTACTTTCACTTATCAAGTCTCTTATTTCTCTACCATCACTATTCATTCTTAAATAACTTAACATCTCACTATTTAATCTAAAATTTTCCTTATTTAATTTAATCTCCCCAGCAACCTTTTCTCTTGTTTTTCCAAAAACCAAAGACATACTAACTAATATGAGTAACAATAAAAAAAATGTGATCATAAAATCTGTCCAATCCTCAACCTGTCCTTTTTTCATGATAACTCCACCCTCAAAATCCCAGGATAATTTATATTATTATCCCTAACAACCACCACCTTTTCTATTTTATTTTTAACCCAATCTTTATTCATTCCAAATTCCAAAGCATTATAAGCCATATAACTTTCTTTTTCATAATCTAAATTAACAAGAATCCTTTTCCCCTTACTTCCATAATACAAACATTTTTTCAACCTCTCACTTGCTTTCAAAGAATCTCTAAATTTCTCTGAATCTAAAACACCCACATAAACTTTTTCATCTTCAAAAGCAAAACAATTCTTGCTGTTTATTAACCTATTAACAATCAACATATCTCCAAAACCTTTTACATCATCAAAACCAGCAAACCTATAACCTCCAAAAAACACAACAGTATAAATAGCAATCATAGCTAATAAGATAGCCACAGGAATAAAATAAACAATCTTCCTTCCTAAATCATACCCACCTTTAGCAAACATACGCTTTTTCATTTTTATAATTCTCCCAAGCTTGTTTAGCTACACTACTTCTAGAATCTGTCCAATATCTATTTCTATTAGAGGGCAAAAAAACATAACCAACAGCATCATGCCATCTTTCTAAACCTTCACCCATAGCACTATTTTTAAAAGCATTAAATATTTCATCAACACCAACAAAAATATTATATCTAACATCCCAAGCAAAAGCATAAAACTGATTTTTATAACTACCTTTATCTGGAGTTATACTCAAAACACCAAGAGTATTAACATCATTAATCGGTTTCCCATTTTCCCTAAAATGTAATAAACCTGTTTCATGTTCAGCATAAGATAAAACAGCCCTCTGTGCATCTTCCTCAGTACTTCCATGAGTATCCCATCCCTTACGTTCTAATTCACCCCACTTTTTAGCAACCTCTGCCCTTATTAAATTCTCCATTTCTTCTTTACTATAATGTTTAATGCCTTCTATTTTTAAAACATTAATTGCATATTCTTTACCATTCTCACTAAGAACTTCTTGAATAAAAGAATCTGGTGAACCACTTCCTCTATATTTAACTGTTATTTTATCACCTGATTTATACAAACCTAATTTGCTTTCATCAAAACCACAACCAACCTCTCCAATTTCAGTAGTTTTAACACCCAACTCACTCATAGAACCTCCAACAATCTTAACATTATCACCTTCCTTGATTATCTTAACAACATTAGCTTCTAAAATTGTATTACCAACAAACAATTTCTCATCACCAGCAAAAACAGCCTCGCTGTTCCTATCATCATCAACTAAAACTCTATAATAATTAAATTCTTTATTCTTACCAATTTCAATATTTCTTGTTTTCTCTAAAGGAATACTAATTTCTAAATCACCTTGCACACCCATCACAGTATCCATCATCATTGCAACATCTTTAGAGATATACTGTTTAACAAACTGATCATTATTAGAAAATTGATAAGCAGAATACATCAACGTCATAACCACAACAATACCCAAAATAAATTCAGTAATCAACATCAACTGTTGAGCTTCAGCCTGACCCTTTTTCATTTTATACAAGGTTTCTCTAAACAAATACCAACAACAACCTCTCCACCAACCTCTTTTTTTTCTATATGTAAAGTAACCATTTGTTTTCCAGAAACATAAACTTGGTTATCATAACGCTCACCAACAAATTTAGTATCATCAAAAGATTCGTAATCTTTTATATCCCATTCCCCCCAACCCAATAATTTAAACAAGAACAAACAATTTTTACTTTCACATACCTCTCTCCCTTCTTGATTTAAAATAACATTAAGGTTAGGATTAGGACCTAACTGTTCTTTATTTAAACTAACCAAGTAATATTTATCATTAATAAAAATTCCAAAATCTCTTTCCTCACCAACTTTCATTTCTTTAACCACTTTAACTAACTCCTCAAAATTTTTTTCACTCATATTCTGTGCTTCAACATAATTCCAAATCAGAATAAACATAGGAATAGCAATTATTATAGCAACAACAACACCCATTAAAAAACTCAAACTTTCCTCAGCACCTCTTTTTCTCATAACTTAACTATTTCCTTAAAATTATATAAACCTTTTTATTTAACAATTTTAGAAATATTAAGTTCTTCTATTGAGCTATGAACCCCATTTAAAATATTCAGAAAACTTTCATAACCTCTCATTATTTGATCTCTAAAAACCCATATCACAATAACCAAAACAACCAAAGCTATTATAGCAACAATTATTGTCCATATGCTTCCTTCAGTTCCTTTTTTGTTCATTTTAAAAAAAGAAAAAATTAACAAGTTATTCCTATATTGTTCTCACCAATACATTTAGCGCCTAAATCAGTGCAACCAATAGGATTTTCTTTCTCAGAATCTGACAAAACACCATTATTATCTTTGTCAATTTTAAATTTTGCTGTACAATATCTAGATTCTCTTATCTGTTGTATATTATCTACAGAATCATATCCTTTAACAGTCAAACAATAACTATTACACAACTGTATAGAAACTGCCCTATCATCTATCCCCCCTCTAAATAAATTTCCTATTTTCTCAGCAATAGCAGTAAAACCTCCTGAAAAAAATGCAATAATCACGAACAAAACAACCAAAACAATTACAGCTATAACTACCATATCTAAAGAAAGACCTTGACCTTTTTTCATTATCATAACACCTCTTTGTTTATTATTCTTTATTAATATAAATCCCATATATAAGTTTTTCTATACACATCTATCTTTTTTATTAAAATCTTCTTTAAATTTGTTATAATCAAAAAAAATGCCCCATCTTCTAGGAAAATTACCCGAAGTAGTAATAGCATCACTAACAAAACAAATCTCTCCTTTCCCAGATTTATAAATCTCAGGAAGATTCGTACTATCTAACATATAAGAAAGAAAAATAAAAGGTCTAGGAGATTTAAGAAAAGTTCCTGTCTCAATTACCAAATCTGATTTTTTAAAATACGAATAAAAATTTATCCAAGAGACACAATCAATTCTATCTTCAACAACACCTGTTGCTAAAGCAAATTTATTCTTAACAGCTATTTTCTCTTTTTTAATTAACATACCAGCACCTTCTCCTTCTACTTTATAAACCTCAATCAACAAACCATCTTCTTCATTACTAAATTTCAAAGTATACTCATCAGAGAATTCACTTTCCCCCAAATCACAACCACAATCTTCCTTATTACTCTCCACACATTTCTTTATACTCTCAACAACTTTATTAAAAACCTGTTTAACCCTTAGATCTTTCTCAATTTCCTCTTCAGTAGGTTTTAAATTCAAAACCTCTTGAGCAATCTTCTTTACATCATCATACAAAGGACTTATTTGCGGATAGAATATAATAGCAACCACAAAAACAACTGCTAAAACAATTACCAATCCAACAACAATTTCCATACTTTTTTCCATTTAACCACCAAATAAATTAAACAACTTATCAATTAACTTTAACATATATTCTTTTATCTGCCCACTATAGATTATCAATAATACTAATAATAATCCTAACAAAATAATCACAGCAATATCATCCCTAAATTTAATATAATAAACCTTTTTTCCTTCAAATCTTTCTAATTTGTCATCAATACAAATCCCAAAAATACTATCGCCTTTTTGTATATAATTAAAAGTGGTTTCTCCTTCTTTACCTTTTTCAATACCATCACTATCTTTCAAAAAATTAATAAAATCTGGATCAATTTCAATACTTTTTTCAATCTCCAATGGATCAATAATATAACAAGTATAAATGTCATCACCACCCAAATTACTCTTAATATCATTTATTTTACTTTCTCCAAACATCCACCAACATTTACGCATCAATGAAGCTATTTTACTCTGCACCTCAAAACTACTTCCTTTAACACCAACCTTCTGTGGCATACAAGCTAAAGGGAAAAAATTAAAACCAAGATGAGTTTTGCTAGCAACCCTAACACTAAAAGCACATAACATATCACTCCAACCAACTTTCCCCCTTTCAACAAACATCAAAACCACACTAACAATTATCAAAAAGCTAATTAAAACCAAAATCAATTTAACCAAAACTTCAACTGTTAATTTTCCTCTTTTTATCATTTTATATTCTAAAAACTCTTTAATATTTAAATTAGTTTTCTTTTTCAATCTTCCTATAATTCTCAACAAAAGTCCTAATATCTCTAATATATTGATTAACATCACATTCCGAAGCAGGGCAATACTTAGGAATAATTTTCTCAACACTATCCAAACCAGAACCAACATAAGCAGGTCCAGAAATTAACCCATACCACGCAACAATACCATCATCCCAAGATCTATAAACACACCATCTATTATTGTATTTAGAAACACATTTCTCAGCAACATATTCTAAATTACCAATACTTCTTGTATGCTTAGCAACACCAAACTTCCCATAAGTAGATTCCTTAGCAAAAAAAGCCAAAGCAAAAGCAGGATCAATTCCATACCTAACACCATCATTAAAAAAAACATTTCCTTTACCAACAGCAGGAGACCCAGCATTTTTTAAGACTTTATCAATAGTTTCAATAGAAATACTTGGTTTTCCAACAACTTTCAAATTCCCTAAAGGAACATCAACTATCTCCCTTGGTTTTGAATCATTCAACCTCTCACCAACACCCCATCTAAAAAAACCTTTCTCATAACCTTCACTACTAATATTACTAACAGCCTTCCACACACCCAACATTCCTAATAACAATACCAAACCCAACAAAATAAAAATCAAACTATTAAACTGTCCTTTCATTATCCACCTCTCAATATCATACTGGCAAATCCCTTAAATACTAAAACACCTATTAAACTAACTAAGCAATACAACATAGTACTCCTAAATAAATTTTTACCTAAACCATATTCAACACTTAACCTATCATCACCACTTTCAATTTTTTCACTCAAAACAGTCAATATGATTATAACTTGAACAACATATAAACCAACAACTAATTGGAAAAAATAAGGAGGAATAACATTCTGTACATCAAAAGGTAAGCCTTCCAAACTAGTTCCAATAACAGGAATCTCACCTTCAAACCCCTCTGTACCCAACTCACTTAACCTACCAATAACAGAACTTATCAAAGAAGCAATAGCCACAACAATTCCAGCTATAACTGGTGTCAAAAAACCAATCTGACCTTTCATAGATGTTACAACATCCGACAACAAATCCTTCAATCTTTCTTCAACCTGCCTAATACTCTTAGCATACTCAGAAATACTAATCAAAGCTCTACTAACAACACCATAACCTTTCCTCGCAGTTTCTATCATAACTCTCATAGAACTACTTATTAAAGGACTTGGAAAACCAAGAATAGCTCCTCTTTCTTTATCAAATATTGCTCTTTCAATTCCCATACCAAATCTCAAATTAGTATCAACATTTTTAAAAAATTTTCCAGTTTCTGTCCCTTCTTTATCACCTGCAACTTTACCAACAGCTAATTCTACAGGCAAACCATCTTCTATCCTATTACCTAATTGAAATAAAGAACTAGCAAACTCCCTCTCCAATCTCTTTGTATTTTCTCTTATTTTAATTATGTCTTTGGTTTTTAATTTATAATAACTACCTAAACCAAAAGCTAAACTCAAAGGCAAAAATAAACTTAATATTAAAGGAACCAAACCTAATGGTCCAGTACAAACATCTCCCCTACATTTATAATCTAACAAACCATTCAAAAATAAATTATCAGGATATAAATAATGTAATATAATAGGGCTTAACCCAATCAACAATATTAAAACCCCTAAAAAACCACCAATCAAAAGCGCATTTCCAACATCGATTTTGAATCCCCCTTCCAACTCTCTTTCACCATAACCAGTTGGCCTTTTACTTAAAATAGAATTACCTAACCACAAAACAAAAATTGGTAAAAAAATATTATACAAAACAGCCAAATGATACCATCTTATTAAACCACCCATAAAACTTCCTATTAATGGAAATATAACCAAACCCAAGATAGGTAAAACAACACCCAACATATGTAACATTGTAATAGGATTTTTTAAATCATGTGCAAAATGCAACATCTTTTCATAAGTTCCATTAACCATAACATCCAAAGCCCTGTCTAACATCTTTAATCTTCCTTCTTCTTCCACTTCATACAAACTCCCTTCTATTAAATGAAAACTCTCTACAAAATTCTCCTCATCTTTCCATACTCTCAAATAATTATCCAAAGATTCAGCAACATTACTATACCTCCCAGTTTCCACATCCCACAAAACTTTCATCAAATCTAAATTCAAAGGTTCACCAACATGTTCAGCTGCAAACCTTACAGCATGTTCTAAATTACTAGTATGCCTCATATACATCATAATATACAAAATACACAAAACCATTTGATTCCCTGCTTTTAATCTCCATTTATTAGCTGAATAATTAGGATAATTACTAACATACACATAACTAACAACTCCAACTATTAACCACAAAGCAACAATCAGAAAATTTACTTTCTGAATAAAACTTCCCGTAGATGCATTAAATATAGCAGTTAAAAAACCACTGAACAAACCTAAAAAAATAAAAAACAATAAAACTAAAACACCTAAACTAACAACACCAACCGGTTTAACATCTAAATGCGTAACCCTAATACTTTCTTTTAATTTTTCTAAACTCTTTTTATCAGGACCGATATTTAAAAATTCAGCAAATTTACATGCTTTCTCATAAAAATTCCTATTTCTCCATATATTTTTCCTAAATTCTGTATATTCTATAGAAGGAACATACTCATTTATATCATATCTTTCAAATATTTCATCTATCTTATCCATTTTACCTTTTTTTCACTTCTTCTCCCAACCACCTTTCCCATTTACTAAAAATCATCTTATTATCCAACCCACCAACCTCTTCTAAAACTACATCACTTATCTTATGAAACATATCGTTACTCAAAATAACAAATCCTGCTTCTAATAATTCTAAATTTTTACTTTTATCAGCATATCTAACTAAAGTTTCTTTAATCTTAGCTCTCAATAGTATATTTTCCCAAACAGCATTCCAATCACCAACCCATTCCTTAACACTTCCTGCTATATTCTTCAAAACATCACTATCCCCATTTACTAAATCATCACTAATCTCTAATTCATCTTTCTTAGGATTATATTTCATCAAATCAACAAAACCTTGCTCTCTTAAAGGATCCTCTTCCCAACCCTTCCTAACTTCAGTTACTTGCTGTAATCTTTTCCAAGTATGCAAACCATCAGGACTCTTTATAGGATTACAAACAAGTATCACATCAGTTGCTTTAAAACTTGTCTTAGGAACTTTCAAATCATTAACAACCCTATCAAAAACACCATAAGGACTATCACCATGTATTGTTCCAGCAACAACATTTGCTAAAGCACCAATCCGCATAGCCTCATACAATGCTAATGCTTCTTTACTTCTTATTTCACCGACAATTAAACTACTATCACCCATTCTCAAACTTGTTCTAATCCCTTCATCAGCAGCCATTTCAGAAGTAGCTTTTGTTATAGCAGCTCTAACTTTCATTGGTTGAATATTATATCCTAATCCCCTTAATTTTTCTGTAGGCAATTCCATTGTGTCTTCTATTGTAATTATCCTGTACTTCCTCATAATTTCAACTAAACAAGCACCTAACAAACTTGTTTTCCCTGAACTCCTAGTCCCTGCTATTAAAAGACTCCTTGAACCATCAATCAAAAAACTAATCAAACCAGCACTTAAGGGGTTCAACATTTTATTTCTAATATACAAAGGCAAAGTCCATGGCATATCTCTATGTCTCCTTAAAGAATAACCCAAACCCCATGGATTCAAAGGACTTCCAACAACAGCAACTCTTACTCTAGCATCAGGTAGTATTAACTCAGTATCTAAAACAGGATTTGCTTCATCTAAAGGTCTTCCACTTAACATCCTCAATCTAGATGCCCAACCAACACCATCCTCCCTAGAAGGTATTATATTAGTAACACATTCTCCATAATCTTCATGAACAACAAACACTGGTGTTTCTCCTATTGGCCCATTAATAACAATGTCTTGTATTTTCTTATCTTTTAACAAAACCTCAATAAATCCAAAACCAACAGTATACCTAACTAACATCTCAGCTAATTCATCAATCTCACTTAAATCCATTTCAATTTTCTCTCTTTCACTTAATTCAATCAACAAATCTTTACTGATATTAAAAAAAGTTTGTCTCATCCTTTCAGGGTCTATAAATTCTTCTGCTCTTGGTTCATGTCTAGATAGAATCACCTTTGCCATATCTAATAAATCATATTTATCTTCAGAAATCAGAAACTCCCTAGGCATTATATGATACAAATATTTAACATCATTAGGAACTTCAAAAATACTAACCCTAATATTTTCAATTTCATAACTATCTAACTCTACTCCGTCTAATGGTTGTCTAGCCATTAATCTAGTAAATACAAAATTTGGCATTACACTTGGTCTAAATAATTTCTTATACAACTCCCTATTTCCTAAAACATAACCGTCTAATCTACCCTTCACTTTATTGATTAATTTAGTTTTATCCAACATAAACAAAATCTTCATCAAAACCTTCTTATATTCCTCATCAAGACTCTCTCTCAACAATCTCCTTAATTCAACATATGCACCAATAGGATCACTTAACAACAAACCCAAAACAAATCTTAAATCTCCATACATAGCAGCCATGACAGAAATATCTCTTTGTTTAACAATCTGATTGTACAAACCACTAATTTCCACCAACATCTGTGTCTGCTCATAATCATAAGAATAATTTCTTCTATGTATTAAAACAACCCTATTAACAGGTCTTCTTATCAAATTAGAGATAACATTTGCCATGCATCTGCTATCTTCCTCAAGAGAAGCACTAAAATTAGCTCCAAAACAATTTATTTTCATAACTGTTTCATTACCCTCTTTTACAATTTCGTAACTTCCTGCCTTTTTTTCCATTACCACTTTTTTATACTCACATAAATTTATTATAAAATACCTTAGATATATTAATTAATAAGCATATTAAAATAACTTTCGTTAAAATGCCACAACAAGAATTATCACAAATAATCCAAGATATAGACTCAAGAATAAGATCGCTAGAAGCAAAGAACACCTTATTAAGAGAAAGAGTAGAAAATATAAACCAAAATTCACTAAATCAAAATAAAAAATATATTTTCGAATTAAAAAAAACAAATATGGAATTTGAGAAAATAAAAACAGAAATTACTTCAATTAAAAAATTCCTAAATCAAATAACAAAAGAGCTAAAACTTTTTGCAAAAAAAGAACAGATTAAAACTCTTGAGAAATACATAGATTTATTAAATCTAAAAGAGTTTATAACAAAAAAAGAATTAGATGAAATCCTTAAAAATAAAAAATGATTGATACACCAATACAAATTGTTTCAAACATGAAAAAACAAGGTTTAAACAATAACCAAATAATCCAATACCTACAAAGAGAAGGTTATCCTCCATCTCAAATTAATGAAGCTCTACAACAATCAGAAATGACATCTGGTTATCAAGAAAGCACTTTATCTAAAAGAACACAAGAACCACTACCAGAAATACCAACACCAGAACCAATTCCAACAGAACTAGTTACTCAACCACAATTTTCACAACCAGTTTTTATTCCAGATTATGAAACATCCAATCGTGATCTTCAAGAACAAATAGAAATCATAACAGAATCAATCATCTCAGAAAAATGGAAAGAATTTCTAAAAAACATCGGAAACATATCAACATGGAAATTAAATATAGAATCCCAAATAACAAACTTACAAAAAGATTCCAAAAAAACACAGATGGAAATAGAAAATCTAAAACAAACAATCTTAAATAAAATTGACCAATATCAAGAATCAATTTCTGAAGTAAATGCTGAGATGAAGGCCTTAGAAAAATTATTCAAAGAATTACTTCCTTCTATTAAAAAACTTAAATAACCTACTTAGAACTAGCTAACAATCTCATAGCCTGACTAGCAACCAACAATAAAAAAGCTGCTCCTAAAATCTTCGGATTAAATAATATCTTACCAGCCGTTACCCCTAGACCACCAGCACCAGGTTCACCAGCAGTTATTCCTTGTATAACATCGCCATAAGCATTAGAAAAAGCAAATATCAAAATTATAATACTAATAACTAACAAAGTAGAAAACATAGCAGATGTATTAAAAAACTTCCCAACATCCTCTGCTGAAACCCCCATAAACAAGAATATCACAACCATAAAAAGAATAAAAAAGAATAAAACCACAAAGGGTCCTACCATAAATTCTATTAACTTTACTAAACCAGGAGTCAATAAAACAATAAAAGCAATAACCAAAGCAATCAAACTATTCAAATTCTGTTTATCTTTCCCTAAAGCTTTGCTTTTCTCCAAAATAGCAAAGATAACAACAAAAATAAAAATAAAACTTATGATAGGTCTAAAATATTTCAAAACCTCAATACTTATTACAGGAATTGCCATTTTTATTTAATTTATTTCCCCGTTAAAAATTTTTCAAAATTCTTTAACCCGTCCATCCAACCTTTTCCTTCTTTTTCTGGTTCTCTAACAACAAACCATATCACTAAAACAAATAGAGCTATTGTTACAATAACAGCCTTATCTGTATCGCTTAACCACAACCACACAGGCCATCCTATCAATAAATTTTCAGGTATCAATGCCCATATCAAAGCGATAATTGAAATAAATACTGCAATTATATGTGTAAAACCTAAAACATCACTGTCTTTTGAAAACAAACCAATTAACATCAAAAACATTAAACCAGCTAAGATAGCCAATGAAACTTTAGGTAAAAATGAATATAAATACAAAACTAAATCAGTTTGTGTTATAAATATTAATGATAATATAAATGCTAAGGTAATATTCAAATTTTTTCTAGGTTCGCCGCCTTTATCAGTACCTAAAATCTTAATCTTCTGCAATAAAGCAAATATCACTGTAAAAATTAACAAAAAAGGTAATACTACTTCATAACCTCCCATCCTTTCAAACCAATTCAAAATTTCACCAAAATAAGTTCCAGATCCAATATTTACAAATTGAAAAATCATTTTTTACCCTCCTTTTTATTACCTCCAACTACATAAAATATAGCACCGATGATTATAACAAAGAATATCAAAGTTGGTATTACAGTCTCATTCCAATTCATCTCTGCATAATCTACAATTTTATCTAACCAACCAATAGCATTAAAAAATATACCTAAAACCACAAAAAAAGCAATTATGAAAACCAAACCTTTTTGCCATCCTACCTCTAACTTTACCTCGCTAGTCCCCCAAAACAAACCAACCAACATTAATAAACTAACAGCTATTATCAAAACCAAAGCAACTTCAGGTAATGCCTGGTTTATTACTTCCACTAACCTTATAATACTTATAAAAATCAGACCAATAACAAAAGCAACCATGGAATTCAAATTCCTTCTTGGTTCTCCTTTTTCCTCTCCTAAAACCCTAGTTTTTTCTAATATAGCAAAAACTATGGTAAAAACCAACAAAAAAGGAAGAACTATATCAAACATACCAAATTTATGAAAAAACTCTATTGTATTAGCTAATACTGACGCCATTTAATAACCTCTTTTATTCCTCGTTTCTTTTTATATAAATATTACTAATATAAAAACTTTATTATTTATTTAATCAGAATTCTCAATCTTCTACTTCTACATCTCTCTCAGGGTTTGGAATTGCTGCTTTACTAATAATCATAACATCTCCGATTGACTTAACCAATTGATGTGGAATAACAACACCTTTAGCATTACCCAAAACCTTACTCAAAAAACTATCCCTAGTTGCCTTTACTCTCCAACCATATACCTTATTAGAAACTATAATGCCCTCATCTACATTCCCAAAATAATCCCCAGAATCAGTATAAACAGGCATATCATATAAATCATTTATCTTTCTTAATTTCAACATGCTTTCAAGAAATATTAACATATATATAAATTTTTGTATAATTCAAAACATTTATTAACACTCCACCTTAATATTGCTGCAAATGCAATACAAAAACCTAATCATAATCGGAACTTCACATATCTCAAAACAGTCCATTAACAAAGTCAAGCAAACCCTCTTAAAAACAAAACCAGACATAATAGCAATTGAACTAGATAAAAAGCGTTTTCTCTCATTAATCCAAAACAAAAAACTAAACTTAAAAGATATAAAACACCTAGGATTAAAAATATTTCTCTTAAATGCTCTTGGTTCTTACATCCAAAAAAAACTAGGAAAAATAGTCCAAACAGAACCTGGCTCAGACATGAAAATAGCAATCCAAATAGCAAAGAAGATCAACGCAAAGATAGCTCTAATTGACCAACCAGTAGACATAACTTTAAAAAAACTAACAAAAACCCCATTAAAAGAAAAATTAAGATTTGTTAAAGATATTCTAAGAGATATATTCATAAAAAAACAAAGAATAGAATTTGATCTAACAAAAGTTCCTTCACAATCTCTGATCAACAAACTAATTAAAAAATTAAAAAAAGATTATCCTTATATTTACCAAGTATTAATCAAAGAAAGAAACCAAATAATGGCAAAAAATTTATATAATCTAATGCTTAATAACAAATCAGTAGTTGCAATAGTAGGAGCAGGACATAAAAAAGAGATTTTAAACCTAATAAAATGCCACAATTCACAAAAATAGAAAATAAACACCTAATCATATCAATCCTAATTCTAACTTTTGTTTTTGCTTTTAATGACAAATCGTCCAGTTTTTACTTACCATTTTGGCTTTTAAATTTCATAAAAATCCTAATAATCATAACTTTCTCATTACTCTTTAAAGAAATAATCAAAAAATATTGGGCAGAAAAATACGGTGCTGTTTCAGAATACAGGATCTGGAATATACAAAGATATTATTTAAGAACAAAAAGTAAATTCCCATTCAAGATTCCAATAGGTATTATCTTACCTTTATTAATAACAATATTTTCTCTAGGTAGATTATTCTTCCCAATAACTTCAGAATCCTCTATCACATATTCAAAAATAAAAAGAGCAGGAAGAAAATGGGCTCATCTACCACATTGGGAAGAAGGAAAAATCTCTATTATGGGTCCATTAGCTTCTTTAATTATAGTCTTCATATTCAAAATTCTGAGTTATATAACATCTTTTTCCTTCCAAAATGTAATTTTCATTAATTCACTCCTAGCAGTCTTCTATATGCTTCCTTTCCCACAATTAGAAGGAGGAAAAGTTTTTATCGGTTCAAAAACATACTATATATTATGTCTTATGTTTATTTTACTTTCAGTGTTTCTGATAAACATCATAGGAATTCTAGAAACAATTATCCTTTCTGGAATACTTGCTTTATTAATTACACTATTATATTTTTACAAAGTAGAACTTGGTGGTAAAGTTTAACCAAGCAAACTAAAAATTCCCTTCTGCAATAACCAAACCATAAATACATATCCGATAACTAAAAAATTCCCACTTATCAAAAAATAAAAAATAAATAACCCGGTAAAAATATCAAATAAACTTAACCAATCTCCACTAAATAAAAAGAAAAATCCTTTAACAATCAAATAAATACCCACAACCAACCCTAATCTACCTAATAAACCAAATTTTAATAAAAACAAAACCAAAGCACTTAAAATATCCAAGATACCCAAAATGAATAACATCACTCCACACCCTAGCTAAAGATATTTAAACTTTCCTATTACAAACTCTAAAATGTTTCAAATTAAGAATTTCCAACCAAGAGAATATCAAAAGAATATTTTAGAAACAACTACCAGAAACAATACACTGGTTGTTATACCAACTGGACTAGGAAAAACAAAAATAGCTATTTTATTAGCAATTGAAAGGTTAAATAAATTCCCAAAAAAAAATAATAGTCTCTTAACACCAACCAAACCATTATCTTCACAAATACAACAGGAATTTATAGATTCAACAAATATTCCAGCAGAAAAAATTTCTTTATTAACAGGTCAAATAAAACCAGAAATAAGAAAAGAAATATTCAATGAATCAATAATTATAATAGCAACCCCACAAACAATTCAATTCGATCTTGAAAATAACAGGATCTCTTTACAAGATGCCTCATTACTTGTAATAGATGAGTGCCATAGATCAAGACAAAACTTCGCAAACACAAAAGTATCTCAATTTTATCAACAACAATCTAAAAATCAAAGAATTCTAGCATTAACAGCATCACCAGGTTCAACATTAAAAAGAATAAACGAAATAAAACAAAATCTAAACTTAACAGCAACAGAAATAAGAACAGAAGAAGATTCAGACGTAATGCCATATATCCAACAAAAAGACAAAGAACATATCTATGTTTCTCTACCAGAAGAAATCAAACAAATAAAAACACTTCTACAAACTGTCTACAAACAAAAATTAAAGAACTTAAAATCTATTGGATTAACAAAACCAACTAAACTAATTAACAAAAAAGACCTTCTACAATTCCAAAAATACTTACAATACGAACTTCAACAAGGGAATAAATCTTCTTTTTATGGTTTATCTCTGATAGCCCAAGCAATAAAACTAGAACATGCTATGACTTTGTTAGAAACCCAAGGTATTAATCCATTAAACATGTACCTCCAAAAATTAAAAACAGATCCATCAAAAGCAGCCAAAATAATTTTAACAGAATCAAAAATTCAAAAAGCCTCTCAGATGATATCACATTTACATAAAAACAATTTTATCCATCCAAAACAACAAAAATTAAAAGAAATTATTCAAGAAGAACTCCAAAAAAATCCAAATTCAAAAATAATAATCTTCGCAAATTACAGATTCACTGTTAATGAATTAGTTTCTTTTCTAAAAGAAATAAAAAATGCGAAACCAACAAAACTAGTAGGTCAAAAAGAAGGACTAACACAAAAACAACAATCACAAATTATAAATGATTTTGAAAACAATATCTACAACATCTTAGTCTGCACATCAATAGGTGAAGAAGGGATTCATTTAGGTTCAGCAAACCTAGCAATATTCTATGAACCAATACCATCAGAGATTCGTTCTATACAAAGAAAAGGCAGAGTAGCAAGAATTAAAATAGGAAAGATTACCTACTTAATCACAAAAGATACAAAAGACGAAGCATTCTATTGGTCTTCATATCATAAAGAGAAACAGATGAAGAGGATCTTACACGGGATGCAAGAAAAAGAGAAACAAACTAAACTTTAAAATGCCAACACTCATAATAGATCAAAAAGAAAGAGAGATCATAAGAGAACTACAAAGAAGAAAAGAAAATTTCAAAATAGAAACAATCTCAACAGATTTTATAATTCAAGGACAAGACCAAGAAAAAAACCTAATCAATATAGGCGCAGAACGTAAAACACAAAACGATTTCCTAAACTCAATTATAGATAAAAGAATCATCCATCAATTAATTTTCTTAAAAGAAAATTTCACCATACCTCTACTGATTATAGAAGGTTCAGAAAATATCTATGAACTAAGAAACTTTCATCCTAACGCAATTCGTGGAATGTTTGCTTCTATTGCATTAGATTTTCAAATACCAATTCTTTACACAAAAAACCATAAAGACACAACATCCTTATTGTTAACCATCTTAAAACGTTTAGAAAAACCAAAAAAGCATGTTTCTCTAATAAAAAAAAGAAAACCATTAACTCTAAAAGAGCAACAAGAATATATTATTGAATCATTACCTTCTATAGGTCCAACCATAGCAAAATCATTACTAAAAAATTTCAAGACAGTTAAAAAAATAATAAACACAAAAGAAGAAAAACTACAAAAAATCCCAAAAATAGGTCCAAAAAAAGCTAAAAAAATTCTAGAAGTAATTGACTCTCCTTACTCCGATTAGAATCTTTTAACAAAGTTCTTATGAAACAATAACAACCTAATCTTTCCCAAAGAGAATCCCTAAAAGTAGTTCTATCCTCTAAACTGTCTCCCTTTCTAAATCTAATACATTCATCCAAAACCACATTCCTGAATAATTGTGCTAACTCTGGTTCAACATACTCATGTTCCCCACCGCAAGAAAAAAAATCAACAGCAGGACTTAGAGGTGGACAGTATAATGGATCAGCATATCCAGTCGATGGATTTATTAATGTTGTAGATTTACTAAGGTAATTAGCATCAAGATAAGAATCCTTCACATAACAAACAGCATCATATACACAATCAACAAAAGCTTCAATAGAATCATTAACACTTAATTTTGCCATTAAAAAATAAAACAGATAGTTCCAGATTAATAAATATTTCTATACTCCATTATACTCTTCAATTACAAAATACCTTGGTCCATCTTTACTCAAAACACTTTTCACTAATTTAAAATTATCAACTCTAAACTTAAACTTATTAATCTCCAAACTTTCTAAACTCTTCAAAAATCTCTCTTTATTCTTAACATTCTTTACTCTTCCAATAGTTATATGTGCTTCAAATCTATTGTCTCTCTTAAACAAATCACTTAATTTCATATCAATATCATGTTGCAATTCAATAATTTTATTCACGGGTTCCAAACCAACCCATAAGACTCTTATATCTTTCTGAGTTGGAAAATAACCAACCTCACTCAAACTAACCTCAAAACTTTCAAATTTAACCTCATTTAATTTTTCTTTAACCATCTCAAGCTTCTCATTATCAACGTCACCTAAAAACTTAACTGTCTGATGTATTAATTTTTTTCCAACCCACCTGATCTTAGCATCATCCCCAATTTTCTCTCTTAGATTAAACAGATAATCCTTAATATCTTTTGGTAAATCAATCATAATAAAAGCTCTCATAACATTTCACCTACCAATCTAGCTGCTAATTTAACTGTTTTATTATCTTTATCTTTCTTAGGAACAACCTCAACCAAATCCATCATTTTTACTCTATCCTTTATTTTATTTAACATTGTCTTTAATTTAACCTCACTTAAACCACCTTTAACTCTATAAATAACACCAGGTGCTTCATTAGTATTAATAACATCTATATCTAAACTCAAATAAATATTTTCACTTTTTATTCCATTAACATTATCAACAAAATTAATTTTCCTTTTTTCCAAAAATGTCTTCTCAACATCATAAATTTTTCTAACACCAATCAAATAAACATCTTCATCCTTTATTAACTTCTCTTCTAAAATAACCCTCAAAAAATCCTCATGTGTGGCTGGTTTAAAATTATTAGCACAATCAACATGGGCATCAAAAATAACCAAACACCCATCTTTATATATTTCACTAAAAGCTTTAAAACTAGGATAAGTAATACTATGATCACCACCAATTAAAATTCCTTTTTTAATTTTCTTAACAACATTATAAATATTTTTATTAGTCTCTTCTACATTATCCTTATTAATTTTAATCTCCTTCCCTTCCATTCCTAATTCATTCAATATCAAATCAGGAGCTTCCTCACTACATTCCTTTCCTAAACTTCCTAAACTGCTTTTAACCTTAAAAATTTCCATTAAAATAAAAGAAAAAAATAGGTTTTTAAATCTACACTATTTTAAAATACCCATAAGCACTGCAATCATTTTTATCATCAACTCTTATTCTATAAACTCCTGTGTTCCAATCACCACCAGTTTTATAAGTCCATTCCTGTTTATCCCAATAAATTCTTGTAGCATGTCGTGGAGCAGTTAAACCAACAACACTATCATCACTATTAATTACCTTAGCAGAAGCCTTTGCACCATCAGGACCAGGTTCAACACCTATTGTTATATAATATCCTGCAGGAACTTCTAAAGGACTAACAAAAACTCTTGCTTCAGCATTACATTTTGTCACCTCTCCTGTAATTCCAGAGTTCATAAAAATCGCAACAGCAACCACTAAAACAACTGCAGCTATTAACAAATTTTGATTACTCTTCTTAGCCATAAAACCACCTCTTATTCAATAAAAATCTAACAACTATTTAAATATTTCTCATTTTCTACAGTTAAATTTAAATAAAAACAAATCTTTCAAATACCATGTCAAATTCAAAAATTAAAAAATTTGCATCTATCCTACTTTCACATTCAGTAAATCTAAAACCAAATGAAAAAGTAATTATATCAGCAGACTCAAATGCACAACCATTGATCATAGAATTATACAAACAAGCTATTCAATTAGGAGCCTACCCAACAACAAAAATCTCTCTGCCTCAAATGAGTTATACTTACTATAAATATACTTCAAACAAACAACTTAAATATTTCCCAAAAATCACATTTCAAGAAGTAAAACAAAGTAATGCATACATCTCAATTTCATCACCAGAAAACACAAAAGAACTAACATCAATAAATCCGCTAAAGATAGTATTAAGAAACAAAACAGTAAATCCAATTTCAGATTATATTGTAAACTCCAAAAAAATAAAAAGAGTTACAACAGATTACCCATCATCAGCACTAGCTCAAGACGCAGAAATGTCATTACAAGAATACCAAAATTTCCTATTCAATGCAATCATTCAAGATTGGAAAAGAGAATTTAAAAAATACCAAAAATGGGCTTCTTACTTCAAAAAAGCCAGTCAAATAAGAATCCTATCATCAGATACAGATTTAACTTTCTCAATAAAAAATAGACCTATGATCATAGATGACGGAAAAGAAAATATGCCTGGTGGAGAAATGTTTTGTGCCCCACAACACAAGACAACAAAAGGTTATATAAAATTTACATATCCGGCAATAACATCAGGAAAAGAAGTTACAGACATTTACTTAGAATTCAAAAATGGAAAAGTAACCAAATCTACAGCATCTAAAAATCAAAATTTCCTTAAAGAGATGATAAATACAGACAAAGGTTCTTCTTATTTAGGTGAGTTAGGCATAGGTTTAAACAAAAACATCAACAAATTCACAAAGAACCTCCTATTCGATGAAAAAATATCAGGAACAGTACACCTAGCATTAGGAATGGCCTACAAAGAATGCAAAGGAACAAACAAATCAGCTCTGCACTGGGATATTGTCAAAGATATGAAAAATGCAGAACTAATTGTTGATGGAACAGTTATACAAAAAAAAGGAAGATTCATTTAAAATATCGATTTTATACAATCTAAATTTATTTAAAAATCATTCTCTTATTTAAGTAAAATGTCTTTAATAAAAATTTCTCTAACTATATCCTTCATAGGTTTATTCATTATCCTTACCTTACCTTATATCCAACCAACAAAAACTATAACAATTTCAGAAATCAAAAATCTTCCATTAGACACAAAAATAAAAACCATAGCAACCATTACATCAATAAAAGAAACCGCAGGACTCTATATTCTTAATCTAAAAGACTCAACAGATTCTATACAAGCAATCATTTTCAAAAAATCAAACCTCACACTACAAAAAACCCAATTGATTGAAATTCATGGAAAAACAACATCCTATAAAAACCAAACCCAAATACAGGTTTCTCTAATCAAAAAATGATTTTACCAATAATTATGGGGACCATTGCAGGAACCATTACAGGCTTAATCCCAGGGATCCACACAAACCTAGTAGCAATTCTTCTTATCTCTATTTCACCAACATTACTAAAAATAACAACACCATTAAGTCTGGTTATTTTTATTACTTCAATGGCAATAACCCATACATTCTTAGATGCTATCCCATCAATTTTCTTAGGAGCCCCAGACTCAGACCAAATCTTATCAGTTTTACCAGGACATAAACTTTTATTAGAAGGTCGTGGCTATGAAGCAATTAAATTAACAACCCTAGGAAGTTTCTTAGGTTTAATAACAACATTATTGCTTTTCCCTTTCTTCATTTTCATTCTAAGGTTCTATGACTTAATAAAGAATTCAATCCCATATATCTTAATAGTTTGCTCATTTTTCCTAATAATAAAAGACAAATCAAAATTTCCAGCACTTTTCATCTTTTTATTATCTGGTTCCTTAGGTTTAGCCGTTTTCAAACTAACTCTATCTCAACCACTTCTTCCAATGCTTTCAGGATTATTTGGTATCTCAACACTGGTTATAAGTATTCAAAATAAAACAACAATACCAAAACAAAAAAACACCCCTATAAATCTACCTAAAAAACAAATAGCAAAATCAATTTCTCTAGGTACCTTAGCATCTACAATAACAGGATTATTACCAGGAATAGGGGCATCGCAAGCAGCTGTAATAGCATCTTCTTTATCTAAAAAATGGTCAAAAGAATCTTTCCTCGTTTTAATAGGTTCAATTAACACAGTTGTTATGGTCATTTCAATAGCAGCATACTATGTTATTCAAAAAGCCCGTAATGGTGCAATTGTAGCAGCCTCAAAAATTATTCCAGAATTAACTTTATCCAATTTAATAACAATCTCTATAGCAATAGTAATAACAGCTATTTTAGCTTCCTTAATAGCACTAATCATAGCAAAAACATTCTCAAAACAAATAACAAAATTAAATTATCAACTTTTATGTATCTCCATTATTTTCCTAGTAACAACCATTGTTTTTATCTTCTCAGGATTCTTAGGTTTACTAGTTTTAATAACTTCAACATTCATTGGAATTCTACCACCATTATTAAATACAAATAAAAATCACCTGATGGGATGTTTGATTCTACCAACAATACTTTACTTACTACTTTAAAACCATTTTCCCAATCCTTCCTGTTTCTCAGGATCTTTTCCAAATATACTTTCAACCTTCATTTTAACTAACTCTAAACTTTGTTTTAGATAAGGGGGTAAAGCATACCTCTCAGCCAAACTAATAGCAGGTTCTAAATATTTAGTAATACCTCCTTCAAAAATAGTAAATATGATATTTCCGCCACAACCACAAATTCCACTCAAAGGAGGCCTTCTAAATTTTTCATTACATTTAACACATCTAAACTGCTGCATACTAAATTTCCTTAAATTACCTCTAATATCTCTAATAAAATGTTTCTCTATCACTAATCTAGCAACATCCATTTCATTAACCGCTCTTATTTTCTCTGCAATCTCCATCTGTCCCTTAACTTTCTCCTCCATTGTTGGTAATAATTTATAAGCACTACATCTAACACCCTTATTCAAATCCTCAACATTATGAGTAAAACCAAAATCATAATATTCCTTCTCTGTTTCTAATCTATCTTTTAATTGTCTTATCTTAACTTCATAAGGATATTTATATGTTTCAGCAGCCTCATACAATTCCAAAGGATATTTCCAAACAACATCCATACCATGAACCATATCATCAACCTCAGAAGGGATAATCTTAGAAGAAATAACTAAAGGTGCATCCATACTTCTACCACCCCTTTTATCAGGCAAATATTGTCTAGAAAAATTTAACAAACCATCCATCAACAACATTAACCCAATTTCATCACCATCACAATCCCTCCTATGTGCAGCATGATACAAAGGATGTGCTAAAAATCCTTGAGTCTTACTAAATCCAATTATTCTTCCAACAACACCTGCAGAGGTATGTGGTGCTAAACTAATAACCAAATGACCAACCAAATCTTCTTTATTCTCAAGATGGTAATATGCTTTTTCTCCATAAAACATAACAAGTAAATCATCAATAAACTTACTAACTCTAAAAAAAACTTTGTCTGCACCATCCTCCAAACTTTCTTCACAAGCAGGTAAAATTACATCTTGAACCTTCAACTCAATTAATTGATCATTACTTACTAACTCTTTACCATCAACATCATTCTTATACCCCAATTCTTTCAATTTTTTAATACTACTTCCTATTTCCTTAGCTTTAAAATGTGTAAGTGCCATCTCAGTCATGTCATATCTTATTGTTCCATCTTTATTCACATAAACATTATGTAAAGCTCTCAAAATCCCTTTACCTAAATGTTCTGGTATATGATTCTTATTAGATGTTCCTCTAACTCCTTTGATTAAATCAGGAGAAAACCTTAAGTCTAAATTTTTTTTAATATTACTAAAAATCTCCTTAATATTTATACTTCGCTTATTATAAGAACTACATTTTCCATGTGTACCACATTCCTCAGTTCTGATAAATTTTTTACATCCCTCACAAAAATACAATTTTCTTGTTTTACCACCACAAAAATCGCAAACAAAAAACACAGTTTCTCTATTACATTTCTCACAAAAATAATTTGGAAAATCTCCAATTATCTGCCCTTTTTCTAAAGCACTTTGAAAACTTCTTAACCTCCCACCTTCTTTACCAACTGGAAATAAAACGTGAGGACTTCCTGTTAGTTTCCTCATCTTAGCTTTCTCAGGTCTCCCCATTCTTGCACCAATAAAAGTACCACTCTTATCCCTTAATTTTACTTCAGATAAAATATTCACCAAAACCAAAACATCTTTACTTTTACTTTCTTTCACTTTTTCAAAATCACTAATATCCTTACTATAATACCCCAATGAACACAAAAGAGCCTTGCAATCATCGCTTTGTACCACAACAGACTCTTTATTAATAACTACATGAGGGATTCCTAACAACTCTAAAACCCTCTTCACATCAATCTCTCTCAAATCACTATTAATATTAAAAATTAAAGGTAAGATTAGTCTATCCTTTTCAATAATACCTTTACTAAACCATTCTAGTAAACTTAAAAATTGTTCTTTATTAATATCTTTCCAATGATAAGTATACCTTGGATGTAAGGGGATGTCTAATTTCTTACTAAATCTTATAGCAATATCAGCAGAAATTTTCTTATTAATCGGATTTTCAAACAAGATTTCTAGTTCCTTTTCACTTAACCCCACTAACGAAGATAATTTTACAAAATCTAAACCACCAAACACCTCTGTAACTTTTTTCTTAACATCTTCAATCCACCATTCTTCACAATAACCAACTGGAACTAAAACATGATTATTTTCAGAAAAATCACCATAATTAACTAACATATCCCCCAAAAATAATATTTCTTCTATTTCAGTTAATTTATTCTTTACTATATCTAAGAATAAAACATCTCCATTTTTCAATCTAACCAAAGGTCCTTCTAAATCATCACAAACACTCAGAACAGTAGATTTACCAGGTCTTTCTACTTTTAATTGGGTTCCAATAGCAATAAAATTATTCAAAACAAACATTGTAAGAGGATGTATACCTCTAGAAGAATAACCACTCAATCTACTCCTTCCATACCTCAACCTAAAGCCTCCCTTAGCTAATGGATGAGTCAGTACAGGTCTACCAGCAACTAAATCAGAGATAAAAGTAAAATCAGGACTAATACCCTCTTCAAGTTTTTCTTCTTCACCTTTGCCAGCTTTAATTTTTTTTTGTAATTTCAAAAAATCCTTTAAAAAACCCCACTCTAACCCAAAATCCTTACCCCACTCTGCCAATCTCTTCCATAACTTACCAGATTTTTGAGCAATACCCTCTGCAATAACTAAAGCAACCCCACCTCTGAGTCTATTAGTCTCTACCCTACTCAAATCCTTATAATTACTAACCTCTATTTTTTCTGTAGGATCTCCATTAATCTCAACAGGAATTCTTTCCATCAAAAACTCAACTTCTTTTTCATTTGGCATATATTGTAAATTTGTAACCCTCTCATGATAATCTCTCAACTCTGTAACATATCTTTTGATTTCTAAATCAGTAGGATCATAAACATCATAACCCCTTAATTTTCTAACATAATCTACCAAAATAACAGAAAAAGCAGCAGCAGTTCCTCCAGCACCCCTAATAGGACCAGCATACCATGCAGATACATATTTCTTACCATCCCCCCTATCTTTTATTTTTAATTCTATAAAACCTTCTAAAGGAGCAGAAACAACACCCAAAGTTAAATATGCAAAACCGACCCTTATAGCTGTTTCCATAGCTTCTTTCTCATTTTTAAAAGAACAAAATTTTCCTTTTAAGGTCTCTTCAGCAATTTTCAAAGCAATCCTCCAATCTAAAATACCATATTCTGTTTCTAATTCTTTGATTCTTTCAGCAATACCTGAATCAAAAACCTGTCCAACCTCAACACTTACCAAGCCCTCAACTCTTTTACCAATACCAGTAGCTAAAGGAATATCCACCTTATTCTCAGGATCTAAACCTTTTTTCCTAGCTTTTCCAGCTATTTCATAAGCCCCTTTAATTACATTATCCAAAGCCAAAAAATAATCTTCCATACCTAAAATCTCAACATCTTAACTTCTCTAGTTTGCAAATTAACAATCGGTACTCGAGAAGGTTCAGGATCGTGCCCAACTTTTTCTTGAAAACTAGTTCTATTTTGCCAACAACTACTGCATATTAAGGTTACCCCATTATAATTACTAATTTTTGCTTTATGAATATGTCCAGTAACAAAAAAATCAGGAACTCTCTCTATCACCAATGGATCAATTTTAGAAGGAACATATAAAGTTGAACCATGTGCAGGAGCTAAATGTCTTTTCTGCAATAATAATTTCATAAGCATATCAACACTATCATAACCACCATTATTTCTTATCTTTTTTACCTCAGAAACATAATAATCAAAACAATAACCATGGTATAACAAAATATTAAAACCATCAAAATCCATATTAGATGAGATATTTACTAAACTTGGATTACTAACCATTACAACATTAGATAGATTCCATAAAGACCTTGCATATTTTTCATGAATAACAGGTTGTGGTTCTGCTATCCTCAAAGCATCGTGATTACCAGGACAAATAATTATTTTAATATGTTCGGGTACCATCTTTAATAACTCCGCACATTTTTCATATTGTTCTTCAACACTTTTAAGAACAAGTTCCTTATCCTGGTCTGGGTAAATACCTACTCCATCAATTAAATCACCAACAATGAATAAATATTTCACTTTTTTAGCAATTCTTCTTTGGATAAAATTACCAGACTTTCCACTAATCCACCCCAAAAATTTTAAAAAACTTTTCTCCAAAAACATATTACTCCCAACATGGATATCAGAAATAAAAACTGCGAATTCATCATTTGGAGATTTCTTTAATTCCCTAAAAGGGATACCTGGAAAAAATACCTCATTAACAAATAATATCCCATCACCCATAACACCACTTACACCAATTACTTCATCTAAAACAATCTCGTCAACAAAACCGTTGATTTCCTCTCTATTTTTATTGACCATAACATTAATTTTACCACTAGGATCCTCTAAAGTCAAAATGCAATTTCCATTTTTACTATTCCTCTTATCATAAACAACACCAATCAAAGAAACTTTTTCTCCTCTACATTTACCATTAACTTTACTAATAGACACTAAGTTGTCCATTCTTTTCCTTAACAACTCTGACAAAACATCATATCTTCTTCTAAAATAAGAAACAAAATTTTTTACTTCCATTTTACTAGACATTTCAGCATAAGAATTCAAAATTTTTACGCTACTTTCTTCTAACCTAACTTCTTTGTTGATCTCAGGAACCTTATAACCATTCAAAACACCTATAAAATTTTCATATAGTTTATTGTTCTTCCCTTTCTCTGAAAAAACTTTAGAGCTCTCAAAATCTTCCCAGTTAAGATTCAAAGAAGAATTAGATAAAGAAAATAAAACATCTCTATTTAATAACAAAAACTTATCAGTTATAATCTTCTTATCGATCAATTCTAAAACATTATCATCCATACTCTCATCTAATAAATCTGGACTAATCAAAATATTTTTATCTAAAAACTTTAATACAATTTCCTTCCTATTATCCCCAATCATAAACTTAGAGTATCTTTCAAAACCTCCTCAACTTTTAGAACATTAGCAGAAGGTAAGGCTAAAGTAATTTCTTTACTTCTTCCATATCTCCCTTTACTGATTACTCTACCAGTAATAATCCCCATCATATCTAATTCATTGATTATATCACTAACCCTCCTATGTGTTAGTGGTTT
>Ga0209542_10004808_pt1 | contig 27486 bp, 23 predicted proteins | sample RifCSPhighO2_01_FD_184028 | JGI IMG/M metagenome (GOLD analysis project Ga0209542, IMG submission 184028) | Soil microbial communities from Rifle, Colorado - Rifle CSP2_plank highO2_0.1 (SPAdes) (version 2) | ecosystem: Environmental > Terrestrial > Deep subsurface > Rock core/Sediment ...
GATTCACCGCCTTCTACTTCCTCTACAATTTCCATTGTTTCTGGGTCGAATTTTTTACCGACAGATTCTATTTCTTCAATCCCCTCTTTTTTTAGAAATTCTGTAATTTGGTTTTTGATTTGCAAAAACCCTTCCGACCATGTATTGCCTTTTATTTCTTCCGGCATTTGTTTTTGAGCTAATTCAATGCTGTCCAAAATCGGCAAAATTTTAAAAATCATGTCTTCTCTTGCATAATTTCCCAACAAGGCCATGCGCTCCATTTCATCTTTTTTGTAGTTTATAAAATCAGCAGCGCTTCTTTTCCAGTTATTCAAATACTCCTGGCACTTTTCTTTGCATTCGTCCAATTCACTTTTTGGGCTTGTCCTGTTTAAATCCGAAGGATTTATTTCGGGATCTTCTTTTTTTATTTCTTCTTCCATTTTTTTGAGTATATGGTATTTAGTATTTTGTATTACGTATACTTAATACCTAATACTTTATATTTAATACTTTCTAGAACTGCTCTATTTCCCTTAATATTTGCTCAATTAAGCTTACATTTTTATTATGCGTTGATTGCGACGGCCCGATTATTTTTAACATTTCAAAAATAGTGTCCTTGTCCTGAGCTGAGCCGAAAGATTTGCTTTCAATTCTTGTGTAGCTTAACGTTGTTGATAGGTTTGACAATGACTGGATAAGCTCTTTTGCCAATTCTAATTCCTCTTGCACTTTTTGCTGGGCTTTTTCAATTTCGTGGGAAATAAAATACGGAATTGAATCTTCGTTGGAAAAAATAGTATCAACAAAATATTTATACGCTTTTTCGGTTGGCACTCTGCCTGCTGAAGTGTGCGGCTGCATGATGTATCCTTGATTAGTTAATTCTTGAAATTCATTACGCACGGTCGCCGGCGAAACATCTAAACTATACTTTTTTTGCAAAAGGTTTGAACTTATCGGCTCGGCTAAATCAAGGTATTCCCTGATTAAATTATTTAAAATTAACTCCTGGCGCTGGGTTAAATCCATATTGACAAGATTATTCTTTAAGAGTAATTTTACTGCAAGGGATGCTTGCCACACACGGCAAGAGAGCTTGTGCTTGAGGTTAGTGCTCACCATGGGCGTATGCCCGGGCATCCTAGGCCTTGTTATGTATCTTGTTTAACGACAAGATACTAACAAGGTTTTTTATTTTTACAAAGCAATTATTTCTATAAAGCCATTCTATAAAATTAGCAGTCCCTTGTCAAGAGTGACAGAAATAAAAAAACCTTTAGAGTTCAATCCAAAGGATGTAATTACTACATTGATAATATACACATGCCCATGCTACACTAAAATAAGCTTAGTCGTAGTTTAGGTAGGAATACGGCTATTGCTTATGCCCTGCGATGTGTTCTCGTGGAATACATCAAAGGGCTTTATTTTTTTGGTTTTAAATCCAGGCAGACAGAATTTATGCAATACCTTTTTCCTGTCGGAGTTGGCCCGTCGTCAAAAACATGACCCAAGTGTGAACCGCATTTTTTGCATATTATTTCTGTCCGGCCGTCATTTTCCTGTCTTTGCTCAATTGCGCCCTCAATGGCTTTATCAAAACTCGGCCACCCCGTTCCTGAATAAAATTGCGCCTCTGAAGTAAAAAGCGGGTTGTCACAGACCATGCAAACATAATTGCCATCTTCAGTTTTGCCTGCCCGCCGAAGCTTCAGCGAAGGCGGGTGGACATATTTTCCCGTAAAAGGAATTTCAGTCCCCTTCTGCCGCAGGACTTTGTATTGTTCTGGAGTTAACTTTTTCTTCAATTCTTCTTCATTCATAAAACTAGAAAATAGAAAGATAGAAATATAGAAAGATAGAAGTAAAAGTTTTCGTATTCTATATTTCTATCTTTCTACTTTTCTAGTTTCTCAACAAATTAGCAAACTTCTCTTGAACCTTGCGTAACTTTGGATTAATCACCACTTGGCAATATGCCTGGTTTTTATTTTGTTCGTAATAATTTTTGTGGTAATCCTCGGCTGGGTAGAACGCATCTATTTTTTTTACTTCTGTGACAATAGGCGCGCCCATTTCATTTGAGTTATTCAATTCTTTAATAAACTTTTCGCAAATTTCAATTTGGCTTGTATTGTCGCACAATATAATTGATCTATATTGAGTGCCCATATCATTGCCCTGGCGATTTTTGGTGGTCGGGTCGTGCGTGGCAAAAAAAACCGTCAGCAAAGTTTCTAAAGGAATAATATCGGCATCATACTCAACTTTTATGACTTCGGCATGTCCGGTATTGCCATCAGAAACGGCCTCGTAAGTGGGATTAGGCAGAGTCCCGCCTGCGTAACCTGGTTCCACAAAAATAATCCCTTTGAGCATCTTAAAGACGGCTTCGGTACACCAGAAACAACCTCCACCAAAGACAATAATTTCTTTCATGTTATTTTTCTTCTTTGTGGTCGTGTTTAAATCCCATCCAATCACAATGGACACAATGGTTTTTCTTAGACATCATTTTTAACCCTGCGGCTAAAAACAAAATTCCCCAAAATATTGTCCATCCGCTTCCGCTTAAAATGCCCAGCGCCTCCAAAATCAACGCCAAACCAATTGCTAAAAATACAATTCCTAAAAACATACTTTTCCCCGCCAAAAATTTTTTTATTAAAAATTTTTGGCGATTATTAATTATTTACGCGCTAAAACCGAGGTAAACCAGCACACACCCAAATAACACAAATACCACAAGTCCCAATGGAATCCATTCAGTTTTACTCTTAAATTTTGCTAAACCTTTTTTAATTAAATCTGGTAAAAATAGCAAAGCTATTCCTCTTATGGTTACCAACCAAGCAAGCACAGTAATTATAACCCTCCAACTTGAATCCCAAACATTGTACGATAAAACAAGAGCAATGCCTAGCATCACATTAATTAAGCCAAACAGCAATAAATTTTTTTCGTCTTCCATTAACGAAAAAAAGAATTCTATATATCTTTGACGAATCAAAAAAGCCAAAGAAATTATTATAAATGAAATCCCCCACAATACTGCTAAAAAATTTACTATTTCCATAAATAAAAATTTTTATTTTAATAATTATACTTATTTCAGTATATCATAAAAATAGAAATCCACAGGCTTACGCCTGTGGTACTTTTCTGCCAATCCTGCTTTTAAGCAGGATTGGCAGACGTACCTTTTCCAAAGTTTTGCTTATGCAAAACTTTGGGGATTTATGTTATTTCCTCCGCCCCGCTTCGCGGGGCTCCGGGCTTGCTCTGTATCTACGGGCTTGTGCCCGTAGATACAGAGCAAGAAATAATAAAAAAGAGAGGTCAAGGGCCTCTCTTGCGCATCTCAATTATTGATACTACTTCAACTTCATCTTTAAATAAGGATAGTATGTAATGTATTGCACCAGTGAGCCCATCCAAAAGCTATCATCTATTTTTAATTCCCATATCGGATGATTTGTATCACAATGGCAGCAATGTTGCTTTTTAAATTCCGGAAAATGCAATACTACATCAAATTCAGGCGAATACAACACGCAATGACAGAAAAAAAATAAAATAAAAGTAAGTGACATTGTGCTACTAATGCTTATTTTTTCTTCGCACCGCATACCCAAGATACAAGAAAAAATGAAAAGCATCGCCATTTTAAAAATACGCCTACCTGTTTTATTTTTTTGGACTTCTGGCTTTTCCATGGCATTTACCTTTCTTTGGTTAAATTGTCAAAATGAAGAAAATTCTTCGCTACACAGTTACATTGTACTAAAAATACCAGTAATTTACCAACTGTAATTTAAGATTATTAAGTAAAAAAAATGGGGCTATGCTTTACGCATTCCCCCTGTGATTTGTTCCCGTAGCCATAATGGCTACTTTCGTGGTAACGGCCGCGGCAACGGATTGATCAATATCTTTCCGCAAAAAGTGCACTTGCCGTCTTTACCGGCATCATGTTTGTTTCCCACTTCTTCGCAGTCAAATCTTGAGAAACCAAAGACATCCAACTGCGGCCGGCGGATAGCCCACACATGGCACGCAATCAACACCGCCAAAGTCACACCCAACGCAATCATCCCGCCAAATTGCTCCACCATGGCCACCTCCTAAAAATGAGCTCCTATATTACCCGCCAACCTAGGCAGGCAATATATCCCGCTTTTTATTGTAGAATATAAAATGCTACCCTGTCAATAGTAAAAAAATACGCACCCATTGCCAACAGACAATAAGTGCGCTTGGGCGATTAGCCCTTGTTATTTACAAGAATTGGTTTGCGCATCTACTTTTTTTCGTAAAAACCGATGATTGTTTCGGCACAATCTAAAAAATCATCGTTAGCTAATTTTAACTGGTCTTTTGCGTAACCTGGTGAAGTGCAATACACCGAGCACGCTGCAAAACACTCAATGGCAGCTTGGTAATTGCTAGCAGCCGTGACCCAATCTTCTTTAAAAAACGCCTCGTTGCCGTCGTAGCGTTTATCCTCGCCGCCTTCCCACTGGGTTGTTGCAGCGTTAACATTGGTAGCGGCAAGCAACACAACTATGGTTCCTGAAAAAATCAAATCCTCGCATTCAGTGTAGTCTGCTCCCGGCGGAACCCATTTTTTTAACCGATCCATAAGATCTGCTATCCTGCTATCAGCGGCTTTAAAGTCGCTCATGACGCCCTCGTATTCCGGCTCAACGCTCAAAAGAACGTCGAGCGATACTTTTTTTAGCAAAGTGGCATCGGTTTGCGGATCGGCGGGCGCGGACGCGGCAAACGCGAAGAAGAACACAAACGTAAACAGACAAGAAACGAAACTCTTCATGACGAGCTCCTTGGAAAGAAAATACGAAATACAAAACACTGCCTTTCTTTTCCGTAATACAACCCGTGCGCAAAACGCAAAAAGCGGCGCGCCAACAACATTCTATTTTACATGACAAGCTCCTTTAAATTGGTAAGGTTCAAGGTTAAAAAGTAATGCTATTAAAAAAGATGCAGAAAGTCAACTGACTTAAAATATGGCTCTCATTGCAATGAGAGCCATATTTTAATTTTATTTTCCCTGGCGCTCTGCCCTTTTGGCGTCAATTTCTTTTAAATAAGTTTTTCTGATGCGGACATTTTTGGGCGTTATTTCCACTAATTCATCATCGCCGATGTATTCCAACGCATCCTCAAGACCCATTAATTTTGGCGTGTTAAAATGCTCGTCAGACCCTTCGCCTTTGGACCTCATGTTAGACAATTGTTTTGTTTTGCACACATTAACCCGCATGTCTTCGCTTCGTGAATTTTGTCCAACCACCTGGCCTTCGTAAATTTCAATGCCATGATCCAAAAACAAAACTCCCCTGTCTTGCACATTTATCAGCCCGTAATAATTGGTAACGCCCGATTCGTGGGCAATTAAAGATCCTTGATTTCTTTCTTTCCAATTTCCCGGGTCAGGCATGTATTGGAAAAAAGAAGTATTGATTATTCCAAGTCCTTTCGTGTCGGTTAAAAATTCGCTGCGATAACCAAAAAGCCCTTTGGTTGGAATGATAAATTCCAAAAAGGCAATGCCGTTGTGCACCCTCATTTCTTTGACTTCCCCTTTTCTTGACCCTAATTTTTGCATTACCGATCCTTGATATTGTTCCGGTGTTTCAATAAAAACTTTTTCATACGGCGTCATTTTCTGACCATTAATTTCTTTGACAATAACTTGCGGCCGCGAAACAGCAAATTCATATCCTTCGCGTCGCATCCTTTCAATTAAAATGGCCAAATGCAACTCGCCCCTTCCCGAAACCGTCCAGTTTGCCCCGCCTTCGGCGTCTTCAACACGAAGAGCTACATCGGTTTCTAATTCTTTAAACAAGCGCGCGCGAATTTGGCGTGAAGTGCAAAACTGCCCTTCTTTGCCGGCAAACGGCGAGTCGTTAACCATAAAGGTCATTTTAATGGTCGGCTCTTCAATGTTAATTAATGGCAACGCAGAAGCATTTTGGGGGTCGGCAATGGTTTCGCCAATGGTCACATCAGCAATTCCGGCAATGGCGGCAATGTCGCCCGCCTGGACCTCTTGTGCCTCAATTTTCCCCAAACCGGCAAAAGTCATCAAAGAAATTAATTTGTAATTTTTAGATTGTCCTTGCCTGTTAATATGCGTAATTTCCTGGCCGGCTTTGATAACTCCGTTGTAAATTCTGCCAATAGCTAATCTCCCCTTAAAATTATCCGGCGCAATGGAAGTAATCAGCATTTGCAAAGGTTTTGTTGCGTCAACAATGGGTGAAGGAATGTGTCGCACAATAGCATCAAAAATCGGCGTAATGTCGGTCATTTTTGACAAATCAGCTTCAAGACCGGCTTTTCCGTCTCTGCCGGAAGCGTAAATTACCGGAAAATCCAAAGAGTGATCCCCTGCCCCCAATTCCAAAAATAATTCCAGTGTTGCCTCCAAAGCAAACTGCGGCCGCGCGCCGCCTTTATCAATTTTATTAATCACCACGATAATTTTATGTCCCATTTCCAAAGCTTTTTTCAAAACAAAGCGCGTTTGGGGCATTGGACCTTCTTTGGCATCAATTAAAAGCAAACAGCCGTCTGCCATATTTAGCACACGCTCCACTTCCCCGCCAAAATCCGCGTGGCCGGGAGTGTCAATAATGTTTATTTTTATATCTCCATACATGACCGACGCGTTTTTGGAAAAAATGGTAATTCCTCTTTCCCGTTCCAACTCATTGCTGTCCATAATCATTTCTTGGGCGGCCACTTCCTTTTTCATTTGAGTTTTTGACTGATGCAAAAGCGCATCCACTAAGGTGGTTTTTCCATGGTCAACGTGAGCGATGATGGCGATGTTACGAATGTTCATATATTAAAAGATAATTTTACACTAAAAAGTGACGAATGTCAAAAAGAAAAGACCCCTGGCGAACTATTGCTCGCCGGGGGCCATGTTTGATTTTGGTTGGCTAAGAGAGTTGTTTTTCGAGCCAGTCGATGGCTTCCTCACGACTTCCGAGGATCACGGCGTTGGGATGGCGCTTGCGCAACACCTTTTCCGCCTGCTTGGAGGCCTTGAGGAACTGACCCTCGATGCCCTCGTTGTCGAAAACGACAACGGTTGTGTCGGGATGGTCATAAAGCGCCATGGTCGCTTCGATGGCCGAATAGTAGCTGAGCGGGTTGCCCGGCTGGTTTGGATCTGCGAGGTAGAAGACGAAGTGCGAGGCGTTGGCCTTGGCTTCCTCTTCATTTGCCTGCGCCTCCTCATTCCAGTTGGCAACGACGGGATTGAAAAGACACTCACGTGAAATGCCAAGATCCACCAGTTCAGCAATCAGACCGTCGCGCCAACCATTGTTAGCACACGTGCCACCGAGAAAAACAAGCTTTTTCATCCGAAATCTCCTTTTTTGAGTACTTTTACCACGACACCCTCGTGGTAGGGATTACCAAATTGCTTTAACCTGATAATAGTTAACTATAGCATATATAAGGTTTATGTCAATAGTTTGGGTTTTCACGAAACCTTGGGAGGAAATCGGTTTTAATATGTATAAATAAAACATTCCAACATTCTATAGAATGTTGGAATGTTAATTCTACTCACTGGCTTTACTCAACTATAATTTTTCCGAATTGGTTGGCTTTGGCGTGATTATGATACCCCCATGTGCCTGTTTTAGAAAAAGTAAAAGACCACGATTCCCCCGGCTTGGCGCTTTTGCATTGGTCAAGATCATTATTTTCTGCGTCCGGGCAGTGCTGTTGCAAAGTGGTTCCACTATAAACAGCGTGCGTTGGGTGCATTGCTGACCCGACCCACATTTCATGCGTGCTTTCATTTTTAAAAGTTACCGTATCTCCCGCTTTTATTTTAAGTTCTGATGGCGTATATCCTGAATCTGTATATTTTACTTCGTAATTTTTTGCTAATTGGATTTGAACATCTATTCCATTGTCTTGGCTTACATTAACCGTATTTGATTGATCAGCTGGCTGTTGGGTATTTACTTCCTGGTTTGTTGCAACAGAAGCCGGAGCTTTATTGGAGTTTTGATATAAAAAATATCCTCCAAATATTAATAATACCAAAATAACACCAATCACCATATTTCTATTCATATAATTATATAAATTAATTTTATAATCTTATTATATTCACTTAATACTGCTTGTCAAATCTATGCGAAGCTTTCCGAACACCTTGAATCTATGCGTACCCTGGGAAAAAATCTGTTTTAATATTATTTTTGCGCACTTTCATTTCTTTGAGAGTTATTTTAAAAGAGTCAATCATGGATTTTGGCCCCGAAATATAAAATTTTCTTTCCTGAAAATCTTTTACATTTTTAAAAATAATTTCTTTTGTTAAAAATCCGGTTTCACAATTAAATCCTTTTGGCGCGCCTTTTGCATCGCTTAAAACATAAACTGTCTTTATCCCTAATTTATTTTGCGCCTCTTCAAAAATTTCCTTATACGCAATATCACCGTAAGTTTTTGCCGCGTAAAAAATAATGATATCTCTTTTTTCATTATTATCTGTTAAATATTTTACCATACTGCGAAAGGGCGTCACCCCAATTCCCCCTGCAACAAAAACCAACTTTTTGTTTTTATCATTTGGCAAAGTAAACTCGCCAGCCAGCTGACCTGCTACCACCTCATCACCTTTATTTAATGACTGCAATGCTTTTTTAAAAGAGCTTGGATTTTCATAAAATTTAACTCCAATTTTTATTTCTTGCTCTGTGGGCGAAGATGCAATTGTAAAATACCTCCTTTGCCCCCTGCTGTCATTTTTTTGAGCCGGCAAAGTCCATTCCATATACTGACCCGGCTGGAATTTTAATTTTTGGCGAATAGGAAAAACAAAATCATAAGTATTTTGCGCAATTTTAATTTTTTCTTTAAGCTTTAAAATTAACTTCTCTTTTGGGCTGACTAAGTATGAAAAAACATTACCTAAAACCAGCGCGGATTCAAAAACAAAATAAACACTGCTAATATGCACAAAAGGAGCAATCAGCAGTGCAACAAGCGAGCCATATATTATCCTTAATTTTCTTGTGGGAGGAGTAGTCGCAGGTTCGGTCAACATTATAAAAGCAAAAAATAAAATTGGAGAATAAGACAAACTGTCTTTTACCAAAGAAAAAATTTGCTGCCATGAAGTTGTAAAACCAGATGATGTTATAATAAAAACTATTAAAAAACTTAAAACCAAGTCAGTTCTTTGCAATTTTATTACAATTAAAATACCTAAAAGCAACACAAAAATTATCATATGTTTGTCGCCAATCCACCAGCTGGGGTAGTAATTTACAACATAAGCACTGACAACAACTGCAAATGCGGCCGGGTTGAAAATGTGTTTTTTGTTAATGGCCAACAAATATTTTGATGCTATTGCAATTGCGCTTACAAATATTAAAAATAAAAAACCGTTTAAAGATTTTTCCGGACCGATTATTAATGCCAGAATTAAAGCGGTAATGTAAGTTGACTCAACATTTGAATGAGTTTTAAACAGCCATGAAAAAATTCTATTGATCAACAATGAAAAAATAAGTATTAAAAATAAAGAAAAAATTAAATTCAAAGGATCAAATGGCATTATGCCAAAAAAAGAAAAAATAAGTCCAATGGCCCACAAAAAGCTAAGGCAGTACAGCATTAATCTGTACATTGTTATTTTGTTTAGGAAATTATCGATTATTTGAAACATGTTTTAATTTATTTTACCATAAAAAGCCGCCCCGAAAAGCGGGGCGGCTTTTAAAAATACTTATTTTCCAATCTTTAACAAATCAACCTCAAATGTCAGTGTTGAATTGCCAGGAATAACTGGCGGACGGCCCTGCTCTCCGTAAGCTAATTCTGGCGGAATGGTAAGTTTTCTTTTCTCGCCGATTTTCATTCCAATTACTCCTAAATCCCAACCCTTTATTACATCTTGCTGGCCAACTGTAAATGGAAATGCCAAATTCCTGTCAATTGAAGAGTCAAACTTTGTGCCATCAGCCAATTTGCCAACATAGTGGACTATAATATAATCCCCCGCCTTTACACCATCTCCAATTCCTTGTTTTAGTATCTCAACTCTCATCCCTTGAATCTTAAAATCGTTAGGATTATTTACATTTTGATCTATCGGCGTATTATTTTGATTAGAATTTGACATAAAAAAATATATTCCTAAAATTACAGCAATGATTATTAATACTACTACTATTATTGATATTAAGACTATTCTTTCCATATTTTTTTAATTTGTAGTTAGCAGTTTTTAGAATTTTGTGTTCTACTCACTACTCACTATAAACTACTCACTTAATATAATATTCGACCTTGTTATTTTTTATTATTAATTATTGAGAACAATAATCACACCAACGAGTGCCTTGCGGAGTTGTGTTGGTACTTGTTTTTGTATTATGAAAAGTCAGTTGAGTTGTGGAATTTGCTTGTATGTGAAAATGCACTAAAGTAGTTGTCCCATTATTGCTTGTAGGTTCGCCACATCCAACCGGCGGCTGTGAATTTTGCGTCAAAACACATCCAGTTTGATCCCAATCCCAATTCCAACTGCCTGTATTTGGAGTTGTTTCAGTTATAGTATACTCTCCTGGTTCAAGATTATTTTGAATAAAAGGCACTGGGGATGAGCCATTTGTTGTGGTGATACTAAAATTTAACGGCCCGAAATTATTAGGGCCATTTACCGTAAAACCAAATATTCCATCTCCGCCTATAGTATTTTTTATTACCTTTAATGTTCCTTGTTGAGCTGTAGTATTTTGTGCGTTAGTAAATGTGCATGTGGTTGTCTGTCCAGCAACAATTACAGCGGCATTAGGCGTGCCGTTGGTGCAGCTTGATGTTGTTAAATCCCATCCGCTTTGGGTTGACTCGTCAACAGAATAGGTGCCCGGAGCCAAACTTAAAGTATCAGCCGGATTATTAATGGCACTAGTGCCATTAACTGTTGTCACGCTCATTGCCGACGGTGTTGGGAAAATCGTGAAGTCAAATGTACCATCGCCTCCCGTGGTTTCTTTAATAATTTTCAGCGTGCCTTGAGCGGGCGGCATTGGACTATTAACAACAGGACATGTTGGATTTAGATTAGTGGCAGAAACCGTAACTGTGCAGGGACTTCCTGTTGTAATCCATCCTGTTGTGGTTTCAGTAATGGTATAGGTGCCAAATGGAACACCCAAAAGAGTCCTATTACCCATCGTTAAACCAGCTCCAACATCTATGGTAAAATTAGAACTACCAGGGACATTACTGGTAAATGCAAATATAGTGGTAGTTGGTGAAAGTGAACCACCTTTTGTTTTACTTACTGTAATAGTTCCTGTTGTTGGCGGTGGCGGCGGAGTTAAGTTAAGAGTATTGGTAAAATTACACTCGGGAATTATGGTGGCGGAGCTGACGCTGACCGTACATACCGGGCTCGGTGTTACGCACCATCCCCAAGCAGGAGGATTAGTACAAGTAAAAAGATTATTTTCGGTTATTGTGTAAATATCAAAAGGAAGATTGTTTATAGTGTAAGAATTTGTCTGGCCTCTGTTAGTATTAATAGTAAAGGTAGAACTTGTGGAAGGGCTTGGTATTATTGTGTAGCTGAAAGTGGCATTGGTAACCGATGAATTAGAAGTAAGCGGGATTGTTTTTTTTACCTTAATTGAACCAGTTGTTGAATGATAAGTATTAATAATTGTGCAAACCACATTTTGTCCACTGGCAATAGAAATAGAATTACCAACAAGCGCTGACGCTGGAGCTCCTGTGCAAACCCAACTACCAGCACTATAATTAGGCACAACAGATTCAGATAATGTATAAATTCCGGGAGTTACATTATCAAAACCGGTATAGTTTCCAACATGACTGAATCCAGTAGGGCCGCTGGCAGTTAATGTCCAATCACCTGGGGTTTTTGTTCCGCCTCCAAGATTTTGCACTGATTTAATTAATTTTAAAGTAGTAGTTGCTGCTGCTCCGGTTATAGTAAATGGCACAATATTAGAAACATCGGTACATGGGTAGAATGATTGAGGGTTAGCAACAGCGACTGGAAAACTTCCCGGGTTTCCAATAAGATATGACGGGATGCTGGCTGTCAGTCTGGTTGTATTCACAAAACTTGTTGGGATATAAGTATTATTAAACATAACCTGAGATCCGCCTTGAATAAAACCTGTGCCATTTACTGTGAATGGGAAGTCATTACCACTTGATGGCACTGGCGTTGATGATGGCATTAAACCGGGAATTGGATCAGTTAACGCATTAATGGTTGGGTCTATACTACAGGTAGCAGTTGCAATATAAGTATTAACAATAGTGCACTGATAACTTCCGCCAGGAACCATGGTGACATATCCATGAAATGGTACGCTTAACATTTCACAATCATTAAGACTGCCATCACTATTAAATTCAGGAAAACTTGCTATATAATTTGGATATTGAGCAGCAGTATATATTTCATATACATCATAATCACCATCAGGAAACTGATTTGTTGCCCCTGAAATTACTGTACTAATTGCGTCTGTCTGTCGATTATGAACTGTTAAGTTGAAAGCAGAAACAGGAGCCGGGACACCATTGGGTCCTCCAACAACCACTTTATTAACAATTAATCCAGCGGTAATAGACGGGCTGTTAGAATTATTACTAAAAGTACATTCAGTAGTTTTCCCAGGTTCTACTGTAATACTATTGAAGCCATCGCCATCGACCGGTCCGGTTGAAATAGATCCTGTGGGAGTAGTGGTGCCATCTGGATTGATAATTTTACAAAACGATTGCGTTGGGGCTGAGTTAAAAGACCAACCGCTTTGCTGAATTTCTTTTATGGCGTAACTATTTGCTGGCACCGATACGGTAGTCATGCCAGAATTATTTGATGTAAAGATAGATGCTGATGGGTTTGAAGTGCCTGGGGGGGGTGGATATATATTAAAATTAAAAGTCCAGTTTGCGTTTGCCGTGCCTGTGATATTTTTAATAATTTTTATAAAACCATTTTGGTTATTAGTAGCAGTTACGGTAAATTGCGCGGGAGCGGAAATATCTCCATTGGGATTTACTACCCTGATATTGAATACGCCCGGATTTGTAATATATGAATCCGGTATAATAACTGTTATTCTAACATCTGAATTATTTGCAGCATAATTAATTGCTAAATAATTAGTCTGAGTGAAACTACTGTTTGCCAACTGCCATGTCACCACAGACGCCGAAGCAAAGTTGCTACCATTAATAGTCAAATTAACCCCCTGACTCCCAGCTGCGACTGATGGCGGATTTAAGCTTGTTATAATTGGAGGGTTGCCAGCCGGCTCGGCACCAACAAAATTTGCGCCCAAAGCAAAAACCGCCAAACTGGCTGATAAAATTATTATTTTGGAAAAATGTTTTGACATTAGGTTATTATAACCCTTTGAATTTTAAAAAACAATAAATAGTGTGAAAAATTATACAAGTGTATTAACAGGAAAAAAGGTTTTGCGGTGGATTTTGCACGGGCCGAAATTTTGTAAGTTTTTGATGTGTAAAGCAGTGCCGTATCCTTTATGGGCGGCGAAATTATATTTTGGATATTTTTTATGCATTTTTTGCATAATCCTGTCGCGGGTCACTTTGGCAATAATACTTGCCGCGGAAATAGAAAAAACTTTTTGATCCCCTTTTATAATACTTTTTTGCGAAATTTTTGAGTTAATTTTAAAATTGCCATCCAGCAGCAGAAAATCTGCCTGCAGATTTTCTGCTGCCTCAAGCATTGCCAGCTTAGTTGCTTCCAAAATATTTATTTTGTCTATTACTTTTTCAGAAACCACGCCAATCCCCCACTCAATCGCAGGGTGGTTTACCAGGACTTCATAAAGCTCTTCCCTCTTTTTTTCTGATAGCTGTTTTGAATCGCGAATGCCAAAATTTTTAATAAAAATTTTGGCATCGCGCCGAGCACTCAGCAACACTGAGTGCTCTGGCCTTACTACTACCGCCGCCGCCGCAACCGGGCCGGCCAGCGGTCCGCGGCCGGCTTCGTCCAATCCAACCACCACATTAAACCCCTGCTTCCACAACTTTTTTTCTTCTTTGAAATTCGGATAATTCATTTTATAATCTTAACATAAAAACTTTTACAACAAAAAAGCCCCGTTCGCACTATAGCTACTAGGGGCATAATAATCGAGCTTGGCTATTACTTTTTTAGCGCCCTTTTCATCAACTCTCCGATGACCGGCATGACAACTTTGAATGCTAATTTTTCGGGAGAAAAATAACAAAGGGTGTCAATTGCTGACTTCACTTTAACATACTGTTCTTGAAGTCGAAACTGGACAACTAACCATGCCACTGAAAATGGGGGCAAGCGCAATATCTCTTCGAAAAGACATATTGGATTTTTCTGCACCAAGGCTGCCAAATCCTTGCCCATAAGGGCAAGTATTAAATCTGACATTGACTTGGTCATATGCTGCAAATCATTTATTCTTTCCAAGGTTTTTAGTCCTTCCGCATCACCCTGGAGAAAACTTCTTGTCGCAACCACTTCTGAAAGGATTAGGCGATACCGGGCACCAAACGGATCTTGACGATCAGTCCAGCCGAAAATATCTCTCAAGATATTGATATTTTCCTCGCCAATACCAACCTCTTTGCAATCCTCAAGCAATTTTTTTTCCGCGGTTTCTAATTGGACATTTGCCATGATTTTTTCTCCTAAAAAGTTAAGAACTGTTTTTGAACGCTTCAAAAACTTAACTTTCATGATAACAAATAAAAAGTTTTATGTCAATACTTGTTTTAATTTCCCCAAAAAATTAAAATACAGTATCAGAAAAAAAACTTATGCCAAAATTTACTCATCTCCATGTCCACTCGCACTACTCCCTCCTTGACGGATTGCCGAAAATTCCGGAGCTTTTGGATTACGTTAAAGAATTAGGCATGGATTCGGTGGCCTTGACCGATCATGGAGTAATGTACGGTGCGGTTGAATTTTTTAAAGAAGCTAAAAAACGCGGCATCAAACCCATAATTGGATGTGAAGTTTATGTGGCGCAAGAAGGACGTCTGGACAAACGCGCCAATATAGACGCAAAAAGCTACCACATGATTTTGCTTGCCAAAAATGAAGTTGGATATAAAAATTTGGTGCAACTGGTGACCAAGGCGCATTTGGAAGGATATTATTACAAGCCCCGCATTGACGAAGAACTTTTGGAAAAACATGCTGAAGGTTTAATTGGCACTTCCGCTTGCTTAAACGGCAAAATTCCCAAAATGCTTTTGGCAAATAAACTAGACCAAGCCCTTGCGCTGGCAAAAAAATATGAAAAACTTTTTGGCAAAGACAGTTTTTATTTGGAATTGCAATATCATAAAAATATCCCGGAACAACAAACTTTAAATAAAAAATTAATTGAGCTTTCAAAAAAAACCGGCATTCCATTAATTGCCACTAACGACAGCCATTATTTGCGTCCCAAAGATGCCGATGCCCAAGATGTTTTAATGCTTATCAATACCGGCGCCGACGCCAACGACCCCGAAAGATTATCGCTAAAAACCGACGACTTTTCCATGCTTCCACCCGAAAAAATGGCTGAAATTTTCAAAGATACGCCAGAAGCCATTGAAAACACCCAAAAAATTGCAGATTTATGCAATTTTGAATTTATTTTGGGAAAGCCACAACTTCCACGCTTTGAAGTCCCTGGCGGAAAAACTCCGGAAGAATATTTAACCGAATTGTGCGCCATCGGCCTGAAAAAAAGATTTGGGGAAAATATTACCAAAGAGATGCAGGAAAGGATAAATTACGAATTGTCCGTCATTAACAAAACCGGTTTTGCTTCTTACATTTTAATTGTTCAAGACTTTGTCAACTGGGCCAAAGACAACCGGATTGTGGTTGGACCCGGCCGCGGATCAGCCGGCGGATCGCTTGTTTGCTACGCCACAAACATTACCAATGTAAATCCATTGCAACACGATTTGCTTTTTGAAAGATTTTTAAACCCCGAAAGAATTGCCATGCCCGATATTGACATTGATTTTACCGACCGACGTCGGGATGAAGTCATCAAATACGTGGCAGACAAATATGGACATGACCATGTGGCCCAAATTATAACCTTTGGAACCATGGCTTCGCGGGCAGTGGTGCGCGATGTGGGCCGGGCGCTTGGATACGCTTACAGCTATTGCGACGCGCTGGCAAAAATGATTCCTTTTGGCATGGACTTGCCAGAAACTTTGGAAAAAGTGACCGAAGTAAAAGAACTTTACAAAAGCGATCCGCAAGGAAAACGCTTGCTTGACCTGGCTTTAAAACTGGAAGGCGTTGCCCGGCATGCTTCCACCCATGCCTGCGGAGTTGTGATTTCAGCCGCACCGCTGACAGATTCAGTACCGCTCCAGCATCCGCCAGGGCAGGACGATTCCATTGTCACCCAGTTTGAAATGCATGCCATTGAAGATTTAGGACTTTTAAAAATGGACTTTTTGGGATTAAAAAACCTGACCATTATTGAAGACACGCTGGCCAGGATTTTTGTCATCCGCAACGAAAAAATTGATATTGATAAAATTCCCTTTGACGATAAAAAAACTTATAAGTTGTTTCAAGATTCACTGACTACTTGCGTATTTCAATTAGAATGCCTCTCGGGAGATACTAAGATTTCAAATACTAGCATTAAAAAATTGCACGAGCGAAAAGATCGTAAACATATGCAATCAGTTTATCTGGACGAAGGGAAAATCCATCGTAACGAAATCATTGATATTTTCAAGGGACCGGAAAAAGAGTTATATCGGTTAGTTGCAGAAAATAAATGGGAAATAAAAGCCTCCAAAGACCATTATTTTATGACTTATGGTGGTTGGAAAAAACTGGAAGATATAAAACCAGGGGAGCGAGTGATGGTAAATTTCGATGCCAATCATACCATTTTTAATACGTGCCAAACTTGTAGCAAACACATTGATGGCCAACGTGATGGTAAGAGTAGGTTTTGTTATATCTGCTCAGCAACATTTTATAGTAATCCAAGCAAGCCAGGGTCAAGAGAAAAAATCAAGGAAGCCCGAATAAAATTCTATAAAAACGGGGGCAAGCCTTGGAATAATAGATTAACCGCAGAAACGAATGAAACTTTAAAAAATAATGGAGATAAAATATCAAAAGCTCTCGTAGGCAGATCTTTAGAAGATAAATTTGGCAAAATCCGGGCCGAAGAAATGAAAAAGGCAAGTTCTCAAAGGATGACCGGAAGGGGAAATCACATGTTTGGCATACCTTCACCGCATAGAAAAGGAGGGTTTAGGAAAGATCTGAACCATTATGTCCGTTCATCTTGGGAAGCTGATTTTGCCAGAATCCTAAATTTGCACAATATAAAGTATGAATACGAACCTAAAACGTTTGCATTAACAAGATCTAACGGCAACATAATGAATTATACCCCAGACTTCTATGTTCCCCACCAAAATACATTCTACGAAATCAAAGGATGGATGCATGATTTAGACGCTGAAAAAATAGAATTATTCAAAGAGCAATATCCTCAATATGATTTTGTATTGATAAGCGCCACAAAATTCGCCGAGTTTGCTTTGCAATATAAAAAACTTATACAATGGGAATGCCCAAGAATACCGACTAAACAAAGTTTTGGCTTTATAAAAGTCAAAGAAATAAAATACGCAGGAAAAGAACAAACGTACGACATTAAAATGAAATCTCCTGGAAATAATTTTGTTGCCAATGGATTTTTAGTCCATAACAGCGACGGGATGAAACGCTACTTAAAAGAATTAAAACCGACCGAATTTGAAGACATTGTCGCCATGGTGGCGCTGTACCGCCCGGGCCCCATGCAGTTTATACCGGATTACATTGAAAGAAAACACGGCAAGCAAAAGATTACTTACATTTTACCTGAATTAGAACCTTTATTAAAAAACACCCAGGGCATTATGGTCTACCAAGAACAGTTAATGAAACTGGCCCAAGTAATTTGCGGTTTTACTTTGGGTGAAGCTGATGTACTGCGAAAAGCGGTGGGTAAAAAAATCAAAGAACTTTTAGACGCACAAGAAAGTAAATTTGTCCAAGGAGCCATAAAAAATGGCGTTGCCAAAAAAATTGCCGAAGAGTTATGGCAGTGGGTTTTGCCTTTTGCCGCGTATGGATTTAACAAAAGCCACAGCGCGGCTTACGCCACCATTGCTTACCAAACAGCTTATTTAAAAGCCCATTATCCGGTGGAATTTATGGCTTCGGTTTTGACTTCCGAAAAAGCAGATGTTGAAAGAATTGCCTTATTAATAGAAGAGTGTAAAAAAATGGATATTGAAGTCCTGGCGCCAAATATTAATGAATCTTTGAAAAACTTTACAGTGGTTCCAGACCAACAAAAAATACGCTTCGGACTTTTAGCCATTAAAAATGTGGGAGAAAATATTATTGACACAGTTGTTTTAGAAAGGAAAAATGCCGGCCAATTTAAATCCATCAGTGACTTTATCAACCGCGTCGCATCAAAAGATTTAAATAAAAAATCCATGGAAGCGTTAATCAAAGCCGGCGCCTTTGACGAATTTGCCGAAAGAAACCAGCTTTTGCAAAACTTGGAAAAATTGCTGGAAATCGCCCGCGAAAACCAAAAAAATAAATCCACAGGCCAAATCGGGCTGTTTGCTTCCATGCCTGCTGCAAAAAATAACGATATAAAGCTTGACGCGGCTTTACCCGCCAAATTGCTGGAAAAACTAACATGGGAAAAAGAGCTTTTGGGATTGTATGTTTCCAGCCACCCATTGCAGGGCTTTAAAAAATTATTTGAAAGCAAATGCTTTGCCATTGGCAAAATTGACAGCACTATGGTCAACAAAAAAATCATCTGCGGCGGGCTGATTTCCAACGTCAAAAAAATAATCACCAAAACCGGCAAGCCAATGCTCTTTATGAAACTGGAAGACTTAACCGCTAAAACTGAAGTGGTGGTTTTCCCTAATTTAATGGAAAGAAATCCAACCGCCCTGCAAGAAAATAAAATTGTCTTTATCGCCGGCCGCGTTGACAACCGCAACGGAGAGATTAAATTAGTCGCCGACGATGTGCAGGAAATTATAGTGCCAGAAGAAATATAAAAGTTTACAAGAAAAAAGCCCCAGTCCATTTGCTGGGGCATGTGATTACTGGCGTCGTAACGATTCTATTGGGCCTGAGATAACTTTTCTCTAGCTACTTTCAAGTTGCTTCCAAAAAGAGCCATATCAATGTTACGCAACATTGAAGATACATCGAGTAGCTCTTTTTCAAGAACCAAAAGCAAGGAGAACACGAGAACTTCTGGTTCTTCTCGTGCTTTTTGCTTTGCTTTTTCCCCAAAACGGCCGAATACCTCCTCTAACTTTTGAGCGGTTGCCTTGGAAAGCATGGTTTTTCTCCTTTTCTTAAGAGGAACGGACAACTACCGTAGGTTTGGTTGGCTCCACTACATTTAACACCAAGTCAAACAAGCTGGCCACCCATATTTCATCTTCTCGCATTTCTTCCTTTACTACTTTTTGCCAGAAGTTTCTGACAAGGTAGCAAAAAATGAAAATCTCACGGTCATCAATCCACTTGCCAGCTTCAATTGCGATATCGGCATAGTGTTTTTGAGCAAAGCTACGTTGTTGCTTTGGCCAGGGCTTATGTCGTGTCATAAATTGGGCTTGCTCTTCTTTGCCCCAAATTTTATGACCATAAAGACGACCATGCTGGGAAACAATCCAAAACAAAATAGCCCGTAGAACATCAGAGCAACCCTCGTCGGCCGCCTGTTTTACAAAAGAACTCTCAAAACGGAACATTACACGAACCACCTGCGTCGCTTCTTCAATGGGCTTCCCTTCACCATCAAAGAAAACTCCGTCAACAGAATATGTTGACCAACCCTTGAACGGAGATTTGTATGCCTCAATTCTTTCAAGGGCTTCTTTTTCTGATGGCAAGACACGGCTTCCTTTGGTTGAGGTATAACGGCTCAGCTTGAACAAATCAGGAAAAACCTGAAATTCATTAATCAATCGTTTGATATCTGTTTGTAGGTATTCCTTTACGACATTTTCGTCGTGTCCCTTCTTCAATGCGTCAAAGATTGTTCCGTAGTAAGCGGCTCTCTTTGGGAAGTAAATTTCCACAAATAGCGCACGTTCACTGGAGTTGAAGAAATAAACCTTTTCGAAATTGGGCATACAAAACATCCTTTCTTTAAAATTCTTGAACTGTCAAGGGGCGACTAATTAATTTATACCAATTAATATTTATAAAATCAATATTTTTATGGGTGAAATTCAGATAGTCGCCGACGATGTGCAGGAAATTATAGTGCCAGAAGAGGCTTAAAAAAAATCCGACAACATTCTTGTCATCGGATACGCACTTAAAGCGCCTTATTTAACTTTTCTTTTCTTTTCTTTTTTAATAAGCCAATAGGGCGTCATAAAAAGAAAATCCTTCAGTTGTTTGGGGGTGGTTTGAAGATGTCCCTTTCTTAATTCAAACGCCCCATAACATTCAAAGAATTTGGCATCAAACTCAATGGCACCATCGGGATCGTTTTTGTAGTGTTTGGCCTGAGCTTGACCCCACCTACGACACCGCTCAATCTGATTGGTGTGCCCTTCGTTGATAAGCTCAATCCCTAATTCAAACTGAACCCTGTGGCGCACTTCATGAAAAGCCGCGGCAAGAATGGTTTCTGACTCATCGTAGGGCATAATCTCTTGCAAACCAATATCATCTGGTCCAAGTATTGCAAAAAGATTGTGAGTTTTTGCAATTTCTATGGATCGAAGATTTCTTGCGCGCGATTCTTGAAAATACTCATCGATTCCATGAGAATAAACGACATATGCAAGATTGCGATTGCCGCCCGTATCTCGAACTAGGGCAAACTGAGGATGTCCTGGTAGTTGTGGAGAGCTTACGATCACGACGGGTAGAGGATTCTCCGGAAAAACTGCCGAGTCAACTAATTCTACGGCTTCTTTTAGGCGTTGGACTAAATCACTCATGGCAAATCCTTTCAAAAAAGAATAATAAAGAGCAGGGCTGAATTTAATATTAACATAATTTATACTTCTGTCAACAATAGTGCTCAATTTTATTTTTACAAGAAAAAAGCCCGGCGCGCGCTGCACGCCGGGCTTTGAATTTTTATTTTTGGGGTTTTAGCCCCTTTCAGACGCCTCTTTGATACTTTGAGCGGTGATTTTGTTTCTTTTTTCCCGTGATTTTTTAAGCCACGGAGAAACAAAATCCCATATGTACAACAATACAAGAGGGATGATCGTGGCAAAAACCAGCCACGAAATCACCCTAAACAGCATGACTGCTAACTCTTCAAAATCCATGAAAAACCCTCCAAACTGGGGAAAAAGGTGCAGATCCAACACATACTTTAATTATACACCTTTTAAAGCTTTGTGTCAAGACCCATTGAAAATCTAGCGTCAGACCTCAAGAACAGCCGAACAATGGTCCTCATACCAATAATCAGTAAGCTTCCTTTTGGTGTGGGACCATCTCCCGCAGTAAAAAAGCATGCCCAAAATACAACGGCTATCATCGGCAAGCTTTATAACGCTGCCGGGAAAATAAATGTGCCGGTTTCTGGATTTAACTTTTTCTTTCCAAGTCTCTGGGATAATGTGCTGATACTCCCAAAAGTACTGAAAAAAGTTAAATCCAAGAAGAATGTAATTGGCTTCTTCCATGTTGCGCAAATTTTCCTCACCGGTTACATTACGCTGCCAATGGCTGAACGTTGGCATAAGTTTAATTTTTGCCAAATCAACCGTAGTGAAAGCAAGCGCTCGCTCGTTTTGCTCTTCAATCACACAACCATTTCCCGCAAACTTAGCCAAATTGACGGGTTTGCAGTGATCAATGAAAATTTCATTTGCGCGTTCCATTGAAAAAACTCCTTAATAAAAAAAGAACCAATCTCAAAACATTGCTTTGGTATTAATTATAGAATTATAGGCGCATGCTGTCCAGTAGACCTGCAGTATTTACCAACAACCTTGAAAATGATACCATTGATTAAATACGCTTGCTACCTTGAATTACGAAATGCTTTCTTGGTATTTTCTCTAAATTTGGAAGGCGAAAATTCGATAGAATTATGTTACGTAGCAAGCTACGTAACATAATTATTGCGGATTTTAGACCCAAATTTAGAGAAAAGACCTCGAGACGCGCGGCGCAATCGGCAAAGCCGATTCGCCCCGTCTGGAGAAACTTGCCTTTCACAATGCATTTTGTAATTCAAGGTAGTTAAACAATTAAGCATTTAATAAATATGGAAATAGAAAAAATACGCCACTCGCTCGCCCATTTATTAGCTTCTGCAATAATGGAGTTTTATCCTAAAACAAAACTGGGCATCGGCCCGGCCATTGAAAATGGTTTTTATTACGATATGGAAATCAACGGATTAAAACCGGAAGACTTGGAAAAAATTGAAACCAGGATGAAAGAATTAATTAAAGAAAACCAAAAATTCGTTGGTAAAAAAGTATCAAAACTTATTGCCAAAAAGTTATTTAAAAACCAGCCGCATAAGCTTGAATTAATAAAAGATTTGCCCGGAAAAACGGTAGGAACATATCAAAACGGCAACTTTTTGGATTTGTGCAAGGGAGGCCATGTTGAAAATACCAAAGAAATTGACGCAAACGCTTTCAAGCTCACCAAAATCGCCGGAGCGTACTGGAAAGGCAGTGAAAAAAACAAAATGTTAACCCGCATTTACGGTGTGGCTTTTGGAACCGAAAAAGAATTAATGGAATACCTGAAAATGCAGGAAGAAGCCGAAAAAAGAGACCATCGAATGCTCGGCCAAAAACTGAATTTATTTACTATTTCAGATCAAGTCGGGAAAGGTTTACCGCTCTTTACACCAAAAGGCGCTTTGCTTCGCGAATTATTAAACGATTATTCACAACAATTACGAGCAAACAAGGGATGGAAAAAAGTATGGAGCCCGCACATTACTAAAAATGATTTGTATAAAACTTCAGGACACTGGGAAAAATTCGGCGACGAATTGTTTTTGGTAAAAAGCCAGGAAACAACCGACGAATTGGTCTTAAAACCTATGAATTGCCCCCACCACCAGCAAATTTACGCCTCAAAACCACGCAGTTACAAAGACTTGCCAATTAAATACATGGAAACTACAACTGTTTACAGAGACGAAAAAGCCGGTGAACTTTTGGGTTTGTCGCGCGTGCGGTCAATTACCCAAGACGACAGCCACACTTTTTGCACGCCAGATCAAATTGAACAAATTTATCAGGAATTAATTGAAGTCACTAAAGATTTTTACGAAACCATCGGCATGAAAATCCGCGCCAGATTATCTTTTCGCGGAAAATCAGACGCAAAAAAATATTTGGGCGAATTGAAATTATGGAAGCAAGCCGAAGATATTTTACTTACCATAGCAAAGAAAAATAATCTAGATTATTTTGTTGCTGAAGGCGAAGCGGCTTTTTATGGTCCCAAAATAGACTTTATGGCTACCGACGCATTAAACAGAGAATGGCAGTTGGCAACTCCCCAGCTGGACTTTGTCCAGCCAAAACGTTTTGGATTGACCTATACTGATAGCGACGGCAAAGAACAAACTCCTGTCATGATCCATTTTGCATTAATGGGATCAATTGAGCGATTTCTTTCTGTATACATAGAACACACAGCCGGCGCTTTTCCTTTGTGGCTGTCCCCCGTGCAAATTGCCATTATCCCTATTTCAGAAAAGCATTTGGAATACGCAAATAAAGTCGCGGAAATTTTGCGACAGCAAAATTTCCGTCTTGAAGTTTTAAATCAAAACGAAACACTGGGCAAAAAAATCCGCGAAGCAGAAATGCAAAAAACTCCTTATTTATTAATTTTGGGAGACAAGGAAATTGAAAGCGATTCCGTAAGCGTTCGCCAGCGCGCCAAAGGCGACTTAGGCCAAGTAAAAATAGAAAGTTTTGTTGAGAAAGTTAAACAAGAAGTTATTAGTAAAAAGTGAGTAGTTGGTAGTGAGTAGTGAGTAGAATGAAAATGTCTACAAACTACAAACTACAAACTACAAACTACGTTATGCCCGAAATTTCCGAGTCCACAAAAAGTTTAATTTCAAAATACGACCTTTGGCAAAAATCCTTAAAGCCGAAAGAAGGCATGCCGGTAATACATGTTGATGAAGTTGCTTCAAAAGTCGCTGCTTTTTACGAACAAATAAGGACCATCATTGATTGGAAAGAAGAGCACTTGATGCGCCGCGCCGCTATTATCAGGAAACTGAAAAGAAGGTTTTTTGATTTAGAATTAAGCGATTTTACAACCGAAAACATTGCCGAGCCCTTGGTCTTGGAATTAATACGCGGCGGTTTTTTCCTTAACGACCGCATTGAAGAATCAAAAATACAGGATGTCCAAAAAATAATTGAAAAATATGTGTTTATTTTGCGCCACAGCCCGGAAAACAAAAAGGGCAGGGCGGGGTTGCAGTTTTATAACCATTTACTTGAAATTGCCGCTTGTGAAATTGAAGAAACCCTGGCTCCGTCAATAAAGGAAATGGCTCTGATAGATTATATGTTTGAATTAATGCGTGAAAGGATAAAAGTTCAAGAAGCGATTTATGAAAGAGGGTTATTAAAAAAAGAAGACACTGACACATTAATTTACATTGCTGTCCAACAATCTCTTTTTAAATTTGACGCGCCGATTATTGGATACAATTTATTAAAATATAAATTCCCGCAATGGGAATCTCCAACAGAAGAAGAACTTTTTAAAATCGCCCAAAATATTTTTAAAATATTGCATGGAGTTGAAAAGGATTTACAACATCCAATGCTAAAAAAATTTTATTCAGTCTGCGAAAAATATGACACTACTTATTTACTTTTAGGAGACATTTTATCTGAAAACATAGAAAAAGCGACAAAAGATATCCAAGAACCGTCGTTACTGGAAACATCAGTTAAAAATGCCTACGCTAGGCGCTTTAAAGATTTAAAAATAAAAATCAAAAGAGCGGCAATTTACTCAACCGTTTCTATTTTTATCACCAAAGTATTATCATTGATAATTTTGCAATTCATATTAGCCAAAATATTCCAAGGCCACATTGATACCGTATCCTTAATAATTGACGTGCTTATTCCTACAATGCTTATGGTTATCTTGGTTGCCACAATAAAACCTCCTGCAAAGAAAAATATGAATTTAGCCGTACTGGAAACAATGAAAATTGTTTATAAAAAGGAAAAAACAGATGTATATGAAATAAAAGCCGCAAGAAAAAGAAGCTTTATAACAAGATTCGTTTTGTCGCTAATTTACTTAATAGGCGCCTGCGTCTCATTTGGATTCATTTATTGGCTTTTCAACTATTTTAAATTCCCGCTTTCTTCAATTGTCATAAACATAATATTCATCGCTTTAATTTTATTTGCCGGAAAAGCCATACAAAAAAGATCCCAGGAACTGACCATAGAAGAGGAATCAGAAGGATTTTTAAGCTTTATGTCCGATGTTTTGCTTTTGCCCATCACCGGCATGGGTCGCTGGCTTTCTAACACCTGGAAGCAATACAACGCCATTGCTGCCTTTTTCAACGCTTTAATTGATATGCCATTTTCCGCTTTTGTGGAATTCATAGAACGCTGGCGGGGATTTATTAAAGAGAAAAAAGAGGAAATGTAACAATTAGTGAGTAGTTGATAGTGAGTAGTTTGTAGACTTAAAACTTCGTTTACGTACTACTCACTACAAACTACCAACTACAAACTTTGCCCCAAAAGGGCTTTTTTTGATAATAAAATGGCTAAAACAAATAATAAGCTAATCGTAATATTGGGGCCGACAGCTTCCGGAAAAACAAACCTGTCTATTAAGCTGGTTAAAAAATTCAAAGGAGAAATTATTTCTGCCGATTCGCGGCAAGTTTACAAAGGATTGGATATTGGGTCTGGAAAAATCACAAAAAGCCAGATGAAAGGCGTTAAGCATCACTTATTAGACATCGCCAATCCAAAAAGAAAATTCACTGTTGCGCAATATCAAAAGCTGGCTCTCAAAAAAATAAAACAAATACAGGGCAAGGGTCGCTTGCCTTTTTTGGTTGGAGGAACTGGTTTTTATATCCAATCAATTGTTGATGGAATTGTGATGCCAGAAGTGAAGCCAGATTGGAAATTAAGAAAAAAACTAGAGAAAAAAACTACCCAAGAACTTTTTTTAATGCTAAAAAAATTAGACCCGGCGCGCGCAAAAACAATTGACGCTAAAAATCCGCATCGATTAATACGCGCCATTGAAATTGTCCTAAAAACCGGCAAGCCCATTCAAGCTGTACGACGTCTGACGTCGTACAGCTTGAATGTTTTACAAATCGGCATTAAAAAATCTCCAAAAGAGCTAAAAAAAGCAATCCATAAAAGATTGCTCAAAAGGGTCGCCGGTATTATTGCCGAGGTCAAAAAATTACACAAATCTGGATTGTCTTTCAAGCGCCTTGAAGAATTAGGCCTAGAATACCGTTTTGTCGCACAATACATTCAGAAAAAAATCACCTACCAAGAGATGATTTATAAAATCCAGATAGAATCCGAACACTTCTCAAAGCGCCAAATGACGTGGTTTAAAAGAGACAAAAAAATATATTGGGTTAAAAACTATAAAGACACAGAAACTCTAATCAAGAAGTTTCTTTAAAATCTCTTGAACGTTTTGAGGGTTAGCTGTGCCCCTGGTAGCAGCCATTACTTGCCCTGCCAAAAATTGCAGGGTGTTTTTGCTGCCGGCTTTGTAGTCTGCCGCTGCTTTTGGATTTTTTGCAATAATTTCTTTGATAATTTTTTCCAATTCCCCACTGTCCTTCATTTGACCCCAATTATTTTCATCAACAATAGTTGAAGGGTCAACACCGGTGTTAAACATTTCCAATAAAACCATTTTTGCCACTTTACTGGAAATTTCGTTTTTGTGAATCATCTTTATAAATTCTGCAAAATTTTCCGGCGTAATTTTAAATTCTTTTTCAATAAATTGATTAACCCCTAACAATCCTTGAGCATCAGAAATTAAGTAATTCGCCACCAATTTAGAGGCCTTTCTATTTTCCTCTTTAGCCCATTCTTCAAACTCCGAAACCGTTTTTTCGTAGTATTCGCCCAAATCTTTATTAACGGCAAAAATTTCAATTTGTTTTTCGTCCAATCCATATTCTTTAGCGAATCTTTTTCTTTTTTGATCTGGCAGTTCCGGAATTTCAGATTTTATGCTGGCAATATAATCTTTACTAAAATTCATCGGCGGTAAATCCGGTTCGGGGAAATACCTATAATCATGAGCTTCTTCTTTTTCCCGTTGACTGAATGTAA
>Ga0209542_10004809_pt1 | contig 27482 bp, 9 predicted proteins | sample RifCSPhighO2_01_FD_184028 | JGI IMG/M metagenome (GOLD analysis project Ga0209542, IMG submission 184028) | Soil microbial communities from Rifle, Colorado - Rifle CSP2_plank highO2_0.1 (SPAdes) (version 2) | ecosystem: Environmental > Terrestrial > Deep subsurface > Rock core/Sediment ...
AACCTGCAAGTCCTTGGGCTGATGGGAGGACCGCTTGGCCGGTGATGCCGACTGGGCCTGCAGGTTTCTCGGCATTGCGCAATGATGTATTGATGACTTCGATGGCTGTGCTTTGGTCAACTTCAGTGCCAAGCCAGTAATCCACGACCCTGCCATTGGATTTTATGTAATATAATCCGCTGCCGTATACCACGACCTCATCTGCCGCTTCTATTGGGATGTCAACCGATGTCGGCTCCGGAGTTTGCTGTACCGGAATTCCTGGTGTTACAATGTCAGTACTTGTCACTTGGTCAGGCGGCGTTATTTTCAATCCAGACCCAATCTCAAGCCGTTTCTGCACGAGTTGGCTTTGCAGGTCCTTGGACTGCTGCAGCTGCGCATTTGAAGCCGCTGCTCCCACGGCTTTAAGCTTTGCCTGCGCTTCCGCTAGCTGTAATTTCAGTGAATTAATCTCTGCCTGTGCTTGGGCACTCACCTGTGGCGCCGCAGTTGACTGCGTACTGTCCCTTACAGGCGCAATGGTTTCCGGATTTGGAACAGTTACCGTTTCCATCACGGGTGCCTTTTTGAGGGCGTTCTCATAAGCCTGCTTTTGCGAATCGTCCTTGATTTCTACCCCGGACTGGTCATACCACTGCCCGGAACTGTTTTTGTATGCTGTCTTTCCGTTCACAACCGCCGAAGAAAAAGGCGTTGCTGTTCCGCTCTGCTTTGCATTAAGCGTGCTCTTGAGCGATGCGTCAGTAACCTTCTGCCCATCAGGCCCAATCCAATCTCCGGTGGCATTCTTGCTATATTGCACCTGGCCAAGTGAAACAGTTCCCCTTGTGTTGCCCCAGATGTCATAATCTCCCTTGCCATAGTTTGTGAGCATCACAGCCGCCATCGAACCCAATCCCCAGAAAAGCCCGTCCTGCGCGGCATCCATCCAGTCCTTGGCATTAACCTTCACTGTCACAGGCCGCTGCACACAATTGTTTGTCAAATCCGCGCTGTCAAGCCCATCGAACTCATTTCTTTTGTCATCAAAAACATCAAACTCGTACTTGCTTAGCTGCCAGCACCCTGGCGCGTTCACAATCACGCGGATGTTCTTTACAAGCTGCTCTTTTTTATCCGAGGCGAACTTTGGCTCTATGAAAAGCGCGTACTGCCCCGGATAGTTTTTCTCCGCGAAAATCTGCACTACCTGGCTCTGCCCCGGCTGCAATGTGAATTCGCTCCTTGGCGTGGTCATAAGATCGCTCTTTATTTCAAAGTCAACGCCCTCTCCGCACACCTCTGTTGCGGTGATTGTAACCGCGCCGCTCTCGTTTTGGTTCACCGAAAGCCTTTCCTTGTCATAGCTGAGGCACTGCTTCAAATTAACGGAAGTGATTTTTGTCTTTATTGTGTTCGAAAGCGCCTGGTCCTCATCCTCTAGTGGGTTCGTTGCCTGTATCACGATGTCCGCTTCGCCAGCCCCGCTCACCCCGCCAAAGGGCGTGAATGTGAGTATTGCGGTAAGCGACTGCTCGGGCTTTAGCGTCCCTAAAAGTATCCTGTAATATCCCGGCCTTAATGTTACCTCATCTGGCCCTATGTTTAGCGTGTACTCTCCTAGCTGATTGGTCTTCCAGCCGATTTTCGCCTCAAGGTTTTGCAGCGCCACGGGCCTTTTTCCAACTGTGCAGTTGTTCTGTATCTGGAACTCGGTTCTTTTGGGTGTTCCTGAAGTGCTCGTTGTCCACTCGCCCTTTGTTACCACAAGGCATGTGGGGTCATCAACCTCATCTCCTAATCCAACCGCAATCTTTGCAGGGACATTGAACACCCACTCCTGCCCGAAGTTGGTTGCAACAATTACAAGCGTTCCCTCAAGCGTTGCCCTGTTTGAGAGCGCGAGCGCATCTTGCGAGAGGAAAGTTTTCAGCGTCACATCCTTCTTTTCATCCGGCTCTATTACCATTTCCCGATAGGAGCTCTCAAGCCAGTTCCTTATGCGCGCGGTATCAAGCAGCTTTTTGAAATCTCCCGTGAGCCTTATGTCCGTGATTTTAAGCGGGTATGGCGCGACGTTTCGGAGCGTGATCTTGTCCTCGGACTGCTGCTTGTTTTTTGTGTTTACGCTAACGCCAATCTGAGAGGGCGTAATTTCAAGCAGCCGGTCGCTTACGGCGAGCTCGATTAATTTCACATTATAATCCGTCTTCTCGATTTCGAGATAGAGCTTCTTTCCGGGCTTCTGGCCAGGCAGAGTGAGCATCGAATTGCCGTCCTTTCCGGTAACATCATAATCAAGCACGTTCTTGTGGCCGTCCTTGACCCTCACGATTGCGCCCTCGATTTCAAGGCCGTTTGCCTTGTCAGTTACAATCACGCTGATGTCATTTTCAATGCCTGAGAGGAATACGCTCGGTTCAATCTGCACATCCAGCTCTTTTGGCGCCGCGATAATTACCGTGATGTTCTTTTCAAACACTATGTCCTGGTCCGAGACAAGCCTTACATTGAGTATCCCGCTTATGGACTTTTGCGGCGTGAACTCGGATTCGAACCTCACGGAGTTCTTGGGCCGCAGGTCCCCGACATTGAGCCTTGGGAACTCAAAGCCGTTGAGTGTCCCGCTTGTTGGCTGCGTTTCCGCATCGGTAATCTTGTAATCAAAGAACTTGAGGCTCTCATCGGCGTTGCCAATCCTCAGATTTGCGCTGTTGTGTATGCGCGTTTCAGAATTGTTCGTGATTATAAATTGCAGCCTGTAGGGGTTGAACACCTTGGCGTTGTATGTGTCCTGCACCGACTCTATAAGGTCATTGCGGTTGTCCGTTACGGTTGCCGTAAAGCAGAAGTCCTCATCACAGAGCGTCACAACGCCCACCTGGAAAACTTCCTGCTTTGTGTTGCTGTAGAGCTCCTTAGTAACCGTATCATCCTTTGGGAACCTGTCCCTTTTGCCGTCTCTGTATTCTCCCCATGTCCTGTAATTGAGGAAAAGCTTGTCCCCAATTGATGCCGATTCGCGCACCCCTATTTCCGCCTCCACCTCGTAAATGCCCGCGGAGGTGCTGCTCCATGTAAGGTTCGCCCACTTTGCATCGCCGATTGTAAGGTCATAATCGCCCTCATCAAGCCCGCCTCTCTCATCCTCAAATCTTGTTGCGCGCACCTGCGAAGTGCGCGGCGCATTTACTTCCTTTATGAAAAGCGCGTCCTTTTCCATGAGCACATCGCTTCCGGCCCTCACATGAACGCCCATTGACCCATAATCCTTCTCTTCAGGCACGCGCACCTTGAACCTTGCCCTGTAAGTGTCGCCGGCCTTTAGATTCTCCGCCCTTTTTCCATCGGCCGAGTGCATGCCGAGGAACTCCATCGATATTTCGCCGCTAAGTATCGGCTTTTCAAGCGTGACATCGAACTGCTGCACTCCGGACGGAATCATTGCCCTCTTTGCGCTGATGTAGTTCGCATAAACCTGCTCGTCTTGCTTGCTGACCACAACATATATTTTCCTGTTCGCCTTGAGCGAGAATTCCTTTGAACCGTTCGAATCGGTCAGGTCCCTTCCGACAAGCGCATTCGTCCTCGCATCAAAAAGCCCGATTGTTGCGAAGGCAATCGGCCTGCCATCGGTGTCCCGCACCTTCACCGCGGCAATGCCGTCATCAACATTCATTGTGACCGTGAGGTTCTGCGCATCCGATTTGTTCTGGTCGCTGCTAAAATATCCCGCATCGCTCCTTCCAGAGAACCCTTCCTTGAACGCGAACGCGTAGTAATTGCCGTTGCTTATTCCAGAAAACTTTGCAAGCCCGTTGATGTCCGCTGTCCTGCCAGCATAATTTGCCTGGAAATTCGTCGAGGCGTTGTAAAGAGTTACAATTGCCCCGTCAATCGGGCTGCCGTCCTGGTCCACCACCTTGACTTTTAGCAATCCGCATGTTGAGGGCGTGCACTTCTCAAGCTGAACTGTTGCCGCCGTTGTCCCGATTCGCAAGCCGCCGATTGTCACCGACTGGTATTCGCTTGCGGATACAATCGCCTTGAATTCGGAGTCCCTGCTCACATTGATTCCCGCTGTGCCATCAGCCGCAGTTGGAACCGTGTTTATCGGCGCGTCTTTCGAAGTTGCCGCCGCATAAAACAGGCTCACCTGGGCACTGTGTATTGCCGCCCCGCTTCTCTTGTCAATGACCTTCACAAGTACCTTGCCCTTTATGTCCTCTGCAAGCGCCAAATTCACGGTCGCGCTCTGAGCCGCAACTGCAGTAATCTTTCCCGATACTTTGTCGCCGAATTGCCCCTGGCTGTCATATGCCTTTACAGCGTAGCTCCCTGGGGATTTTGTGAAAGTTGCCTGTCCTCCTGAAGTATATGCGACATCAATCGGCCCGACATTTGGGTTGTCTATAAGTTCGCTGTATTTGTATAGCTGCACTTCAATCCCGCTCAGCGCGTTCCCAGAAGCGTCCGAGACATTCACGACTATTTTCGCATCGCCAGTTTCCTCGGCCTCAAGGTAAATCGCCTGGTCTTCGCCGCTTACAACCTGCCCATAAATGTCGCTGTGCGTTCCGCCATCCAGCACATCAACAGAGAGCCTTTCGCAGTTGCCTGGCATATTTACCCGTGCAACGCCCCTGTCTTGGCCTGAGAGCAAAACATCGGCTATTGCAGGTGCATATGGGTTTGAGCACTTGAATCTTAATGTGAAAGAGCCGGAAACAGGCTGGCCAAGCTCATCAAGAAGCCTTATTGTCCTCTCTGAAGATGCCTGCGATGCAAGGTCGAGAAGGATATTTTCCGCAGCGGGCAGCGAAGCGATGATAATGGTTTTTGACGAGGAAAGATAGCTGTCCTTTTCCGCAACCACCTCAATGCTCTCATCCTGCTTCACTCCTGCAAGCACGGCTATCCCGAGTGCATCTGTCTGCACGCTTGAAACCACGGAATCATCGCGTGAAAATGTAACTGTCGCGTCGGAAATGGGGTTAGCGTCAGAGTCCTGCACCGAAATAGTGAGCGTGTCATTTCCGAGTCCCCCGAGCCCGAAAACTCCCGCCAGCACAAGCCCTGCCGCCGCCAAAAAAAGCGCAATGAAAAGAAGAAAACTTGGGACTACCTTGTCAATAGGGTCTATTATTTCATAAATTGGAACGTGCGCATTGACGCTATCAAGGAAATCATAGTATTTCTCCTCAAGCTTGAAATAAAATCCCTTTATTCCGTCAAAAACGCCCAAAGAATCACCGATTAACCGTAATAATATCTATTGCTCACTTGCTTTATAAGTTTATTCTTGGTGCAAAACGCCCTTTGTGCCGATTTGGCGGTGTTTTGCCTATATTTCATTGCCCAAAAAAGCCAAAAATTGGCGGCCATATTATTGTATTGTAAGGCTACTTATGAAATCCTCAAGTGCGCTCAAATCAAGCCCGATGCTTGGAAGGTCTTCAAAACCAAGCCCGCCAAGAAGCAGGCCAATTATAACTGATATCACAATTGCCCACACCGCGTTTGCCGCAAAGTGCGTGCCCTTTTCAAAAAGATTAGTTTTTCCCCTGAAGTCCTCGTATGCAAGCTGCCCCATTTGCGCGCCCGAAGCCATCGCATACAGAAGCGGCGCAAGCGCAAAAACAGAGTAAAATGGCTGGCCTGCAAACAATCCACCAAAGTACAGCCCGCAGGCGAGCAGTGGCAGATAGTAAAATCTTCCGTAATAGAGCGCCGAGAGGAAAAAAACACCGAGAGCAATGACCGAAAGCTCGAGCGCGGGATGGAAATTCCCGCTGAACCTGAGCGGGCTTAGTACTGAATTGACAGCTGCAAAACCGAGAAAATACATCACTGCGCCGAACGCATAAGTTGCTTTGACCTGGGTCATTTCAGTTTCACTTCAGGAACCATTCAGGAGTGCGCCATCATTCCAGTAGAGGTCAATGCCGTTTCCTGCGGTCGGGATTATGCACACCTGCCCGTTTCCGCGCACTTTCTGGAGAATGCTCTTGAGGTTATAGGTGTAGGCATCGGTGCCGTCCTTTTGCAGCGTGAGCTCCCTGCTCCCGACTATTGGGACTGATGAAACCGGGGTGTTGTCAGGCGCGTATGAAGCCCCCGCAGAATCTCCGCCCGCACTGCGGCACGGCAGCAGCACGAACTGCAGTTTCGCGCCCCTTGACTGCGGCGAATAGACGAGCGCCTGCGCCGTCGCATCTCCCTGCTTTGCCTCAATCTTCACGCTGTCGTGCTTGACATCGGATGCATTGGCAACATCGGGGCACACTTCGGACACCGAGAGCTTGCCAGTTTTCACAGCAGATGCCTGGCTGCCCGATGCCATGTCAATCTTCCAGGACACTTCAAGCGGGGAGTTCACATTGCCTATCTGGTAGTCAAAGAGCGCCGCCGATGCCGTGTCCCTGATGTTTTTTAGCGTGATTGAAACCTTCATGGGGTCGGATGGCGAGTACGTGATTGCCCCCGCCCCCGTTATTGAAACAATCCTCCCTTTTTCCGTCCCGTTCGTGTAAGAATTCACGAAGCCATATGAAAGCGGCTGCGAATTTATCGCATTGTTCTTTTGCTTTGTCTGCGGCGTGTTGCTCGCGTTGCCCGGGTCAAACTGCAGCCCGTAGCTGTTGAAATACATCGGGGTTGCAGCGCCCTGCCCTGCGAAATTAGTTCCCCATTCAACTCCGCCGTCTATTGGCGTTGTGAAAAGCGGATTGCCAGAATACTTCGCGTCAATTTTTGCAAGAGATTTTGCCTGCTCGAGCTTAACTTTCGTATCTTCCACCGAGCCCCAGCTGTATTCTATGTTCACATCGTACTCTCCAGCTTCGAGCGTCTTTGAATCAAAGCTGGAATCAAGTGTTCTGAAATCAAGTGTTATTCCCGAGAGCTTTTCCTTGTACTCGCTGCCATCGCCCTTGAGTATGCCAACAAGGCTGTTGCCATAGTTGTCCCTTACGAGATAGAGCTTCGTTGCGATGTCCGCTTTGTAGAACTGGTAGAAGTTATTCTCGAACTTCGCCTTGACCGCGGCATCGCCAGTTTCCCATTTCGCATTCTTCATTATCAGCCTAATCGCTTCGGGGCCAAGGTTCGGGTCGTTGCGCGCCGCAAGCTTCCATGTCGCATTTGCCTTGTTGCCAAGGTCCCCTAGGAACTGCGTTGTGATTGTGCCGTATTTTGCGTCGGTGCACTCCTTCGGGTCAGCGGTTTCAATGCATTTTACAATCACATCATGCAAATTCTTGTAATCCTGCAGCTTGAGCAAATACCAGCTGCCGCTTATTTTTATGAAACCGACATTCTTGGTGGTCGCGTGCTTGGTGTCGAAATCTATTCCCTTGATTTCGAGCACGACATCTGTTCCGCTGTACCTCTCTGAACTTAGTATGCCTTTCTGTGTGCTCGTCCCTAGCAACTTTTCAATTACCGAAGATGTGGCATTGATGATTCTCTTGTTCTGGCCAAGGTCAGTGCTCGGGTTTGCATTTGACCCCAAGCTATTAAGTATTCCAGCAAGCGCCTGCTTGTCCTCATTTAGCAAATCCTTTATGTCGGCAACCCTGTCGTCCTTTTCCGCGCTTGACCTGTCTATGAAATAAGCAGTGGTTTGCTCCTGCTTTAGCGCGTACCGGAACAGCTGCCTCGAATTCCTGTTGGCGCTGTTGCCGCACTCAAAACCTGAAGCGGTCGAGCACTGGCCGTTTTCGGTTGCGGAAAGCGTGCCTGAAGCGGATTTTATTTCCGCGGCTTTTTGCGCTATCGCAAGCGTTGACTGCACGCTATCGCAAAACCATGGCGTGCCAGCTGCACCAAGGTCTGTAGGCCTTAGATCCTTATAAGTTTCTCCGCTCTTTTGCAGGGCATCACATGAATCTTTCTGGACTCCCTTTGCGGTTGCGCCGCTGCCCTCTGGCCATCTCCAGTCAAAGCTGAAGTGCTGGAATCCGTAGTCCCTGAATGCCGCGTCCCCCGTTTTCGCGTTAGGGTCCGCGCATGAAAATGCATAATCCGCCGGCAGAGTTGAAACAACCTGCCCTGTTCCTCCGGTGCCGCCCGTCCCTGTACCGGTTCCTGTGCCTGTTCCGCTTCCCGTTCCCTGCCCCGGCTGCGCCTTCACTGTTATGCGCACCTTGAATGCGTGGTATTTCGAGACAGGCGGCGATACCCTTGAAACTATGCCGCGCATTGTCTCATCGAAAACAGTTTCCCTGCCTCCCTGGCTTTGCCAGTTCTGCAGGTTGGAAAAGCCCACCACTGCCTCGTGGCCATTGTGTGTCACCGTCATTGTAAGGCCGTTCTTTGTGAAAGACTTGGGGTCAAATTCGCCCTCAATCTTGTCAAGGTTTCCGCACCCGCCCTTTTCATTTATTTTAAACAGCGAGCCATTTAGCTCCGTTCGGTATGACTGCTCCGGGTTCACATGCCCCAAAACGGAAAAATTCAATGCCGCATCGTTTATGCATTTGTCAGGGTCTGTGATGCCCTGATCACCGAACGTCTGCACTGTCTTTGAGAGCTGCTCTGCATACGGCAGCGCCTGCCACATGTCCTGGACAACCATCGGGAATGAAATCTGCCTCTCGCCCGCGTACGGGGTGATTACCCGCACTATGAGATTCGCCCTGCTCTGCACCGCGTAATATCCGCTAGTCACAAAGTACCTGAGATTGCCGATGTCCTGGAAATTATTCGCACCAAGCGCGTTGAAAGGCGGAGCGTTGTTTGAATATGCCGAGAAGTTCTTCACAACTTCAAAGCTCAGTGTCTGCGTTACCTTTCCGTTTGGCTGCGTTGAAATCTGCTCGTCCAAAAACGCCCAGCTCTGCACCATATTAAGCGGCGTTGTCGGCGATGTGCCTATGGCTCCCGGAGCGGGCGCCCCTGTTATCGGCACTCCGCTGCTTGATTGCACGCCCGTGGTTGGCTGGCCGGCTCCCGTAGGGAACGACCTTGTGCCGCCTGCGCCTGTTATTGGCGTGTATGCCTGCCCATACGCCGAAAACGGGTTGGTCGGGTTTGAAACGCCGGAACCCGCGAAACTTATCGTGTTGTTGCTGCCATCGAGGAACACTCCCTGGTCATAGCACGTGTTTATGACCTTGAGTGTCACGGGCACCGGGATGAAATTGTTGAATGCGAGTGTTGGTGAGGGGGAGACCGATATGCAGTCCCTGTAATTTTTCGCAAGTTCGTTAGCGACATTCACATAAAGCACCTTTATGTTCGCGGGCTTTTGGTTGCTGAGCGCAACCTTCGCCCTGATTCCAAGGCCGTACCTGCCAAAGAAATTCGTTGGCTCGACAGATACATCCGCGGTCTCCTTTGGCTGGATTGTGATTGTCTTGTCCTTTACATTTATTCCCGGCTGCGCATCGAATGAGACCTCTATAGGCGAGGCGCAGTTGTTTTGCACCTGCAATCCGCCCTGCCCGCAGCTCCACATGTTGTTGAATGATTGATTTATGCCTTCAGCAGGATAGAACGGGGCGCCGAATGAGGAAGTGTTCGGGTAATATGAGTTCATGTACGAGCCCATTCCCTGATAATCGAAATAACTGTCCCCGCGCACTCCGTTCTGTGTCGCGCCCCTCAAATACGGCGGCACGCCGGTTCCATATCCGTACTGGCTAGAGTATGGATCAAATGCGCCGTACCTTGTGTTGCTGAACTGCGAGAACCTGCTCCCGTAATTGCCAAAGCCCGTGTTAAGAGGGCAGCTCTGCACAGTAATATCCCTTTCAGGGAGCACCTGCACACATTCATTGAGGTTGTTCAGGCTTATTGGGATGCTGATGCTTCTTGTGAGCTTTTGCGCCCCTCCGGTTGTGAGATGGGTTGCCTGTATCTCTATTTTTGTTTCAGCATTCACGCTGACAATGTCAGATGGCCTGAATTCAATCCTTATCGTGCCCTCGCCGTCCTGCCCAAGCGCACCTGCAATCACTGCAAATGCCCCGCTAAGTTCAACGTTCCTGCTCGCATCAAGCGAACTCCTTGCGACGAATTTGCCCGCGGTATCATCGCTTCCAGGCGCTATCCTTGCCGAGACATCCTTTAGTATGACGCTCTCGCCACCGACCTTGCACGAGTTCTTCATGCTCACGATTATCTGCTTAGCCTCTTTTGTAGAGCCCATTATCTTCCACTCCACGGGCGAAACAGCAAAGCACTCGGTGTCATCAACCTCATTGCCAAATCCGAGATTGAGCTCGAACGGAATAGCTGCAAGCCACTTCTGCGGGAAATTCGGATTGGAAACGAGTATGCTGATTGTCCCGAGGATTTTTGTAGGCTGGCCTATGCTATTGCCCTTTTCCCCAAGAGATATTTTTCCGCTGAGCACGGCGTTAGAATCAGGGGCAAGCACTGTTCCCTCTTCGGGTGCTTCGAAAACAATTGTCGCAAAGCCATTGAACTCCTTGCCCGCGGAAATCTTCTCAACCTGCAGCGGTATCTGCGAGTAGTTAAGGATGCTCGCATCAATTGTCTTGAACGCCCTGCCGCCCACCGCAAGCGAGAGCCTTATGCTCTGGGGCTGCGAGGAGAGAATGTTTGGCGAAACTCTGAGCTCAAATTCCGTCGGCCTGAAGCCCTGCTTTTCAACCGCAAACCCTATCCTGCTCCCGTCTGAGGGCGAGGAAAGGGTGTATGCGAAAACGCCGTCGGCATCGGTTTCTCCCGAAGCGATTATTTCCCCGTCCCTTTTCACATTCACCTTCGCGTTCGCGATTGAATCATTTGCGTCCGATACCCTTACAAGTATGTTGTTGTTTATCAGCGGCACAATGATTTTTGGCACTATGTCAATCTGCATTTTGCTCGCGGGCAGCGCCTTTATAAAAATTGTCTTTTTGTACACTTCGCTCGCTGTCCCGCTTCCCGAAACAACCGAAATGTCAATAGGGATTGTGCCTTCCTTTCTTGCCGTAAAAATAACCTCTCCGCTGATTACCGAGTCCCTTCCCATTTCTCCTATCGCAGTTGAGATTTCAGAGCCGGATTTCTGGCCTGTGCGCTCCTCGCCAAGCGCGGTCTTAATCTTGTATGATTCGATTCCCATGCCGCTTGTCTTGTCCTTAATGATTAGCTGCGAGGCGCTAAAGGGCGTTCTTGCTATGCTCGAAATTTCAAATAGCAGCCTGTACTTCCCGTCAACCTGCCCCGTGTAATTGTCCGTGATGTTTGATGTAAGGCCGCCTCCGAGGTCTTCAATTGAGTACCTTGCGCAAAAGTCATCGCCGCAAAGGCTTGTCGGGCCTATGCTGAAAGTTGTCTTGAGCGCGTTCGCATAAAGCCCCTGCTTTTGCGGCGTGCTCTCCGATGTTCCAAGCGAAGCGTCATTCGGGGCCCTTAGATAGCCCCCGCTCTTTGCCCATGCCCTGTACCAGAGTTCAAGGAGCGACCCAATCCTCGCCTCTTCCTTTACCTGTATGTCCGCCTCGACTTCATACACTCCGCCCGAGGCTTTTCTGAAAATAACATTCGCCCACTTCGCATTCCCCGTTGTCTGGTGCTGCAAATCAGTTGCCTGCCCCGTGGGCTCCGTGTAAGTTGTGGATTCCAAAAGGGCATTGTACGCGCCGCGAACTCCACTTATGTATAAGACATCCTTTTCTATCGAGTTGTTTTGCACCGCTCCCGACCTTACATGCACTCCTGCCTCATCAAACGATGCGCTCTTTGGAACAAGCAGCCTGAATTTTGCGGTATACATCTGCCCGGCATTCAGCGATGTCCCTGCAGAGGAGACGCTCTCATCTCCAGCATAAAGGCCTTCGAAAACTATCCCAAATGACGGCACGCTTTTTACTAGCACTACCTGCTTTGCAATCGAGATGTCCTTTTGCATCTGCAAAGGCGCTGTTGTTGTGTTCAGATAACCATCTGCACTGACAATGAGGAAGACTTTTTTATCAGCCCTTATGGTGAGTGTTTTCTTCCCGTCCGAGTCGCTTGTTGCGCTCTCAATTGCCTGGAATGTGGGCGCATCAACCGCCTTCACGCTCGCACCCGCAACGGGCTTGCCCGTATCATCGAGCACGCCCACATCGATTCTGCCATTTCCTATCGGAAGCTTGAGTCTGAGAACATTCTGCTGCCTGCTGCTAACCTGCAGCGGGTCGCTTGTCTTCTCCCCATACCCAGGCTTTACAGCGTAAACATAGTAGGTTCCCTCATCGACCCTTTCAAAGAGCGCCCTTCCGTCAAGCCCTGTTGCGATTTCCCCGCCAGCATCGCTCCCGTCCGAATTGAGCTTTAGCCTCACCCTCACGTTCTCAACGGGCCTGTCTTTCTCATCAACAACAGTGACAAGCAGGCTCTCGCTGTTCTCCTCGGTCGCCTCTTCAATTTCCACAATCGCATAATCTGCAGACGGGCGCAGCTTTGCGCCATTCAAAAGGTACCCTGCCTTGTCCACCAAAATATTGTACTCAACATCCTCGCCTACGGGGAATTCAAGCCTGCCATCGCTTCCGGTTTCGGTTGAAGAAATCTGTGTCTGCCCCTTTGAAAGAATCACTCTCGCGCCCGCAACCGCGTCACCAGTTGCCTTGTCCTCGACAAGCAGCCTGATTTTTCCGGCAACGCTCTGCGCGAGCACCACCGCGAACTGGGCGGTTGCGGACGCCCGCACTTCCTGAACCGCTCCCTCGCTTAGGCCGTCATATTCTGCGAAGTTCCCGCTCCTGTCAAATGCCACTATGTAATATCTTCCGGAGGCTACCGAATCAAACACGGCTGTCCCGTTCGCGCTTGTCGATTTTGTCTGCACAACAGTTCCCGCAGCTCCGCCCTCACGGGCAAGATACAAGCTCACATCAATTCCGGCAACTGTGTTGCCGCTTTCGCTGGAAACAGCCGCAACAACGGACCCATTTCCCAATCCAGCCTTCTGGACTTCAAAGCGGAACTCACTATCAGATGAGAAAGAAACAGTGCCCTCCTCAACCGAGTACCCCTGCGCAGGAGTTACGGTAAGGGTGTCACAGTCGCTCTTAAGCTCTAGGTCGATTATCCCGCCTGTTACGGTTTTTGTCTCGTCAAAATCATTGCCGCTGCATGAAAATCTTGCCTCGAATTCATCGCCAAGAAGCCTCGAAGTTCCCGCCTGCACAAAAGTGATTGTCCTGCCGGATGCGGTCACGCTTGCGTGCAGCGTGATGGTTTTTGTTTCCTCGGATTTTTGCGCGAGGAAATCCGATTTAGAATCCTCAAAGCCGTTCTTTGATGCGGCTATGCTCACCTGCGAATTGAGCGGAACTTTCAGCACCGCAGCACCTTGGGCATCCGTTATCCGCGAGTCAACTTCTTTTCCTTCAAATATTGCGGCAACAGTTGCCCCGGAAATAGGGTTCAAGTCCGCATCCTGCACCGTGACAGTGAGCACGGCGCCTCCTAGCGCGCCGGTAATCAGGGCATAAACACTAATGACGGCAAGTAGCGATGCAAGAATTGCTACCGGAAAAGAAGGGATGTTTGCGCTCTCAATGGCGTCAACTACGCTGTAAACAGGAACTCCCTTGTTCTGGATGGAATCAAGGAGCGAGTAATACCCGTCCTCCATTTTGCCGTAAAATTCCTTCAGGGAGTCAAGAAGAGCCATTCATACCACTACAGGAATCACTCGCTAATTAAATATGATTAATGTAATAGGGTGGATTTAAACCTATCTCCCAGAACTGCGGTTCTGCTGGGCTATTTTGGCAATATGCCTTGCAGCCACTAATGCAAGATTGCGCCTGCTGCAAGCTCATGAGCACCTTGAGAGCGGGCTGCCCGCGCTTTTGACAAGCATTATCGCATATGTGGATGTATTCGGGTCCTTGCCGCTCACGACATATTTCTGGTTGTTTTCCTTGAAGTAAAGCCAGGCAGTATAGCCAACCAATTTTTCCGTTGTATTCTCGCCCTCAACCGTTGTCTCTGTGCTTGCAAGCACCCTGTAGCTATCAAGCAGCACCATGCCGTCGGATTCGTTCGGCGCAACCTTGTCCGCAACAAGCGGCAAAAGCCTTGCCCTGATAGCGTCCTCCGCATCTTTCTTGCTTATCTTCGCGTTCAAAAGCCCCTCGCCAAATCCGTCCTCCAAAAACCCATTGCCTCCCGAGCACGCGACCTCCCTTGCACCCGCAAGGGCCTTGAAAACCCTCAGCGGCACGTAAATCCGGAATTTTCCCCTCGGCAAGATAGGCTCATCAAGCTTTCTTCCCGTGAGGTTGTTTTGCACAATCACCCGCGGGAACCTCTCATATACCGTGTCTTCAATCACGCTGTCTGAGAGGTCCATTGTGACATAAAAGCTCCCGGTGCAGTTCCTGTATGATGCGCCATCGCAGTTTATTACCGTGAAAAAGTCATCGATGCCCTGCTTTTTGAAAGTGTCGCTCAGCACCGAAATCATTCCAGCTTCATCTGGGTTTCTTATCTCTATGTGGTATCCGCGAGCGTCCTGCGCCTTGCTAAGCATCGATATGAGGCTTCTTGCGGCAAAGGTCGCGAACTGGTTGTTTTTTGCGTCCTCGCTCACGCCGAAATTTCCCGCAACAAACCTTCTCTGCATCTCATCCCAGCTCGCCACATAGCCCGGGGAGGCAAAGTACTCTTCACCCGGAAGCGCGCTTCCTTTGGCATGCTCGTCCTCGCGCGTCAGGAAGGATTCGATGCTCTGCCTTATGCTGAAGTTGAATACCTGCAGCGCATCGGCCCTTGTGAGGTCCGCTATCGCCTGCATCTCCTGCTGGTTTGAGATGTCCGCAATGGTTTCGGCATAGCTCCTCTCGGTTGAGACCATTGACTGCACGAGAAGAATCGTGAGAACTATAAGGATGAATGCAACAAGCGCTGTGAAGAGCGTGAAGCCGCGCCCGACCATGCTTGTACCCTGCCGGGCACCTTCGGTCGGGAGGAAGCGGACTTGTCCCTTTTGCGAAGGGACAGAGGCAGTACGTCGAGCGGGCATGCTGCTTGCTTTTCGCATGAGCAGATAAGTGTGCAGGAAGTATAAAATAGTGATTTTCGTCTTTTGCGCGCCGCAGTTTTTGGCTATTCCGTTGCCGCAAGCAGATTTTTCACATTAACCTGCGCAAGGGATTCCTTTGGTATCCTTTTGCTGACGTTGAGCAGCTCAATTCCAAGGATGTTTCCGCCCTTGTCAAGGTCTATAACCATGGAGTCATCTATCTTCCTATTTTTCGAGAATTCGCCCTTGCGGAAGGCTATGTACATGGCTTCCGCTTCCCTGTCAAAGCTGATTTCCATAATTATCAAATCCCTTTCAGTCGTTCAGCTATTACTTTCCGAGGAATTCCGCGTGATGTTTGCTCCAGACCTTATTTGGCGTTTTTTTGAGCCATTCAGTATACTGGTCTATGAAGCGCATGCGCTCTTCAAAAATCCTCTTTTTTTCCTCTTCAAGTTCCTCGAAGTCCTTTTTGGTCAGTTTCGGTATTTTTTCCATAACGCTTTCTCCGCCTGTTTTTCAACCTTCAGTTCCGTAATATGCTTTTGCAGCAGACCAGTATTTAACTTTTCCCTGAAAATTTTGTAAAGGTGCCTTGCATCCTCAAAATCCTTTTCAGAGCCAAGGTAGAGCTTGAATGCTATTTGCAGCTCTATTTCAGAAGTCATTAATCTTTCGCCGTTGAGCAGCACTTCAACCTTATTTTTGAGCGAATAATTGTTGTATTTGCTCTTGGGGAATTTCACCTCAAAGTTCGGTTCGAACGTCCCCTTCACCGCAAACCTTGGGGCCAACATTTCCTTGAGATAATCATTGTATGCGCTTTGCGCGGTGGAAACATTGATGCATTCAAACCCTTCCCTGCCAAGTTCATCCCAAAGGGACATGAACTTTTCAAATGGCATTTGCGCAATGAAAAGGTCGACATCCTCGGTGTTTCTGCTCCTGCCGAAAAGAATCGCAATGTAGCCGGAAATAATCACGTATTCAATCCCGCATTTGTCAAGGATTTTCACAAAGCGGAGCACAAGCCTGTCAAGGTTTGAAAGCTCCCTGTTGAAGACAATCCTATTGCCGCTGAATTCAAGTTCCATGAAACGAAATGGCGGCAAAGTTAATTTAACAGTTTGGGGGCCGCGGTGCCCGTGCGGAAAACTTCAGCTTGCGCGCCAGGCGTAATCCGGTGACGCCCATGTCACATATATGTTGTTGAACTCAGAATCACTTACCTTAAGCATGTTGGATTGCTGATTCACAGAGTCATTGTTGTATTCATTAAGCAAGCATGCTGGTTTACTTTCCGGTGTCGCAGTGCTACATTTTGTGTCAGCTATCTTTGAGAGTTTTTCTGCAGTGCAGATTGCATTGCCATAAACATCCGAGCGGCTTTTGTCTGCAAGGTTGCAGCCAAACATAAAAATGCTTTTGTTTTTGGGGTCATTGCCAAGTTCACTTTTGACTATTCCGACCGAGACTACAAGCGGCTCCAGCTTCAGGCCAGTCTTTGCCTTGAATGCCGCGGCTAAACTGCGTGAATCGCTTTCATCACCAACAGCCGCACTTATAAGTGCACCGAATCTCTCGCCATTTGGCTGTGGGGCGAGATAATTTCTTGCAATCTTTGCATGCAGGGCTTTTCTTGCGGCATTTTCTCTGAAGTATTTCGGGAATTTGCTTTCATTATCCACTACCGGAATAAGTTTTGGCAATACTGCACCCACACTTTCATCAAATCCCGGATTCTGGCAATCTTCAATTAAGTATTTTTTCCTGTCGATATTTGAAGACAATTGGCTAATAAGAGTAAACTTCATTTCCCTTGCTCCGTCTGGGAGGCTCTTAATTGCAATCCTGTAAGTCCTATACTTCAGTATGTAACTTTGATAGGCTGCATCTGCTGTGAATTTTGTCTGGATGTATCCAATGCCAGCCGAGGCAAGTGCCTCATCTCTTGTGAGCATTTTCGCATCTGAGGTGCCATTGACTTTCTTCAGTTTGCTTGTGAGAACCTGGTCATATACAAAATACCCAATTAAATTTGAGAGTGCGCCGTACATCCCTTCCTTTAGGAATGTCTTCAGCCCGACTAGGAATTTTTTGCCTTTTGAAAGCGACTTTAATGCTTCAGATGGGTTGGTGGCTGCCTTTGTGCCTTCCAACAGCTTAGGCATTGCTTTTTCCTGGAATTTAGAGCTGACTTTTGCTAAAAAAGTTGGCTTAGTGGCATAACTTGCCGGATGTTCTATAGAATCCACAATTGCATCCCCGAATTTATTGCTTATACTTTTGACATATGCATCTAACGAATCTTTCCCGATGGACACTTTGTATTGTTTTACTCCAGCCTTATTGGACCTATCTAGGAAACTTCCAAATTCCTTGAAGAATTTTTCAGGGTCAGCAACTTCCCCTCTTACTTCAAATGAAATATTAGGTGCTGGTGTGCCGGATGCGGCAATCCCGTCGATTCTTGCTGGAAGGTCGAATTTATCTGCAGTCCCCACAATGTCAATAACTTCTGATTCAGGGATTCCATATTTGGTTGCAATTTCCCTAATGACACGTTCGTATAATTTCGGAGCTTCGGCGGCTTCCAGTTTTGTAGCCCGTAAATTTGCCGAGCTAATCTTGGCAGTTTCAAAAAGTTTTTCTCTAGGGGTTGCTTGCACCCTTTGTGTAAGTTTTTCAGATTCTGCCAAAAGCTCGGTCTTAATCGCATCTTTGTCAACAAGAGCCCCAGCCCCGGACTGAAGCTTGATGCTTGCGGCGGAAAATTTAGAAAGCACTGAAGCTTCTGCTCCGGCTTTGTCATAGGCCGCTGCAATTACACTTTTCATTTGAGCTTCAGTTAATACTCTGCCTTTTGCCCTTATTGCCTCATCCACATTTTCAAGTACCTTTGTTCTGAATTCATTGTCAAATGCCAATACTTCAGGTGAGGTTAAATTGCTTGCCCCAAACGCTTTTTGATGAATGGTATCTAATGCATCCTTGACTGATTCATCCGCAACCAGCCTTGCTTTTGACCAGAACTCCCAAGATTTTCCGCCATCAAATGTTGTTGTGTCTTTTACACTGATGGTTGCGAGCACTCCGTCCTTAATTGTATTTGAAAGAAGGAACGCTGTTGCAATGTTGGTTGCGGCTCCCGATTTCGTCGCTTCTTCAAGTTTCTGGGCGCTGTCAAGTGTAAAATTAAATCCTATGGCATTCAACAGCCCTTTTATTGGTGTCCCAAGCACGGTATTGAATATTCCGCCGACTGCATCACTAACTGTTTTGGCCCAACCAACCTGTGCATCTCCCAAAAGTGCTATCCACGGGACGCCGCAATCCATTGCTGCTGTGAAAGCCGCCATGCCGAAACCAACAGGCCCTCCTGCGGCATACCTGATTAGGTTTGTCGCTGCGCTTGTCATTATACACGCAGGCAAGAAACCTGTAGTTGCCGCGGAAAATTTCGCATCCCTGACCTCTTTGCTGTCACCATTTTGTATGGCAGATTTTCCGTCAATTATTGCATCTGCCTTATCAACCAATTCCTGTGTCTGGGCGAGCTTTGTGAAGTCACTCAAAAGTATCTTGTCGGGGTCGCCTTTCCATATGAAAGTCGCATAGTAATATTCATCTGTTTTTGTAGCAGGCTTGTCCTTTATCGCCTGCATGAACTTCAGCGGATGTATCCCGCAAACCCTAAGTTCAGCCCCATCGCTCTTGGGAACCTTGTCCTGGCCCTCCGCCCTTTTCGCCTCAACTATAATCTTCTTGCCCTGCGCCTGCGCGAACTGCGAATTTCCCGTCACACACACGAGAACTGTTGCGCCGTACCTGTTCGTCTTTTTGTCGAGCTTGTCCATTGTGGCGGATATTATCGTCTCCGTGGGCGCGTCGTTTTCCCTTTCGGGCTTCTTCTTGAAAATCGGCTCGCCCGCAAGCCCGTCAAAGTTCGTTTCCTTTCGCGCGGTGAGGAGTACGGATTCTTTTATTTTGCTTGTCACATTAACTTCCTGGCAGCTGAGCGCATCATACTGCACATTCACATAACCATCCTTCACTTTAATCTCCACGTCCCCGAAGTTCTTCGTGCTCTTCAAAAGCATGTACGAATCGTCGCTTCCAATGCAGCCGTTCAGATTCGCCCCTGTTTCGCGCAAATCCCGCAGCGCCTGCCCGGCCTCGGTTGCTATTTCCTTTTGCAGCTGCTGGTCTGCTCCAATGCTCTCTCGCACAATTGCGCGCACAATAACCGGATTCTGTGACGGCGCCTTGTCCATCTCAAGCCTTACAATGTACCCCTCGCTGTTGCCCAAATCAAGCGAGAGCGCATTTGTTCCCGATGCGCTGTTTGCCGACCTTGTGTCCGAGCCGAAAAGCGATTTTGCGACATCCTTTGAAAGTGCCTCCAGGCTCTGATCCTTTGGCTGCACAATTCCCATCCATGTATCAAGCCTTGAATTCGTGGCAAGCCCCTCATCGCGCGGCAAAAAGTTGCTAACGTTCTGTATGAGCGCCGTGCACTGCTCCGTTACCTGCCGCACAGGGTCGCCCTCATCGTGCTGCACATCAACAACCACATTCATTAAATCAGGGACAAGTCTGCTTCCCTGCACCGCAACAGTTCCGTTAAGTGTTATTGCATACCTTCCGCAGCCGCGGATGTTGTTGTTGAGGTAAATCTGCTTTCCATACCCGCCGATGTAGAGCCCGCCCGAAGTCCCCTCGAAGAACTGCGCCCTAAAGCCCTTGACAGAGCTGTTCTTGCCCTCTATTGCCCTGTTAAGGATTGCAGGGGAGAGGTTGTCGTGCGCGAAGTAGACAAAGAAAGTCTCGTTTTTTACGCCGAGCCCGTCGAATGTGCAAAAGCCCCGCGCCAAATCAAATTGGCTGCAGTCGGTTTTCTGAATTTCCGCGCTCCTGTTCTGTATCTGCTTTTCGGCATCCCTGACCTTGTCCTCAAGCCTGTTTGCCAAAAAGTTCGCAAGCTGGACCGAATCACAATACGCAGCGTCGCAGAGCGGGTTTGTGCCAGATGCGACAATTGGGAAGCGCACATCCTTGTTCCCGCCCTCGCACACAGGGAGCGAGACAATCTCCGTTGCCGCTGTCCCTTTCGCGACATTCTTTCCAAGCTTGATGTCCACTATTATGGGCGTCGAATCCATGGGCGTTCCGCTGATTGGAAGGAATGCCTGAACATACACAGGCTGCGGGCTTCCCGAATGGTCCCCTCCCTTTTCAAGCCTTATGCTAAATCTCGCCTCCGAAGCGGGCGGTATGGCAACATTTGATGGGTAAATGAAAAGCCTGCTATTTCCTATTGCCGGCTGTGAAAGGCCGAGAATTCTTACTTCCTCTGCGCATGTGTTTCGAAGCGTTATGTCCTGCGCGAGCGCTCCTTGCGTGCTCACGCTGCTTATGAACGCGAGGTTCCCAGGCGTTGCGACAAGGCACTGCGCCGCGGAAACGTGCGAAGTCACAATCACAGGCCCGAAGTTGAATGTGACGCCGTCAATTACTCCTGTGATATCTAGCTGCTTTACATCAATCGGGGTTGTTTTCTCATTTCTTAACACCTGCGCAACAAGCGTCTGCGGCGGATTTATGGACTGCCCTTTCCTGAGGAACTGTATCGGGAAATCCGGTGCCACGCGAACCTGCACATTGCCCCCGCTAGTTGAACTCGAGACCCTGAACTGCACGTTTTCAATGTCCGCTTCGCCTATGTTTCTTACAAAGAGCGGCACCTGCGCAGAATAGTTCCCACTCTGGTCGGGGCCCAAATAGAGCTCGATATTCCTGCTAACCTGCAGCGCATACCTCGGGTTCCATACAATGACCTCCACCGGGATGCTCTTCTGGAAATTGTCGCCCTTGTAAACCACGTCATATTTGAAGCCCTGCTTGCCGGGGTAATTCCTAATCATCTTGTTCGCGACATTTACGGATATCTCATCGCTGTCAGTTCTCCTGCCCTGCGCGCTTTGCGCGCTGTTTGAGAGCTGCGGCGAGAGCTTTATGGTTTCAGATTCAACGGTTAGCCCATCATCCTTCTGGCCGCGCGCCACTATTTCCGGAACAAGGCTCATCTGAACCTGGCATGTTGATTTCTGCGCAAGTTTTGCCGTAAAGCTCTCAGTTGACCCGGCGGCAAATCCCGAGTACCTGTAATAGCTTGTGGGGTCATTTGGCCGCAGGGCATTTGAGGTGTCAGGCCCATTTGTGCGCGTGTACTGCGCATCATAAAAGCTGCGGTCATCCATTCCCGAAGCGACAAATATCACAAGCTTGTCCTTGCTGAACTCAAGGCAGTCCGGGCTTATTGCCGGATTGTAATCCGCGATAGTTTTAACCTCTGCCGAAACTGTAAAGCCGCCGTCCGTCCTTCCCCTTGCGATTATTCTCGCTTCGGCGTGTTCTGATTCCTTTTCTCCCGAATATGTTGCCTCCACAATGAGCCGCTGCGAGCCGTTCGCCTGCAGGTTGGTGAGCGGAGTTACCTTGATCTCCATTCCCGCGCTCAGTTGCCCAACAGGCTGTATTTCAAACGAAAGCGACTGTATGTTTTGCCTGGATTTGTTCGTTATCTGCACGGTTTGCTGGCTGCTTGGCTTGCCCTTCTGTATTGCGATATAAATCTCCGCCGCCCCAAATTCGAGTATTCCGGTTTTGGTGATTTCAATTGTTCCGCGCAGCAGCCTGAACTCTTGCGCGCTCGCATCGTACTTTATTGTGCCCGCATCGAATGTGTTCTTCACTGTGTAGCGCCCGCCCATTCCTTTCTTGGAAGAGCCATCGCCCACAATCGTGAGCACGTGCGCCCCCGTGGCGCTTGAGAGTTTTATCTGCGCATTTTCTATTGGGTTTGATTGCTCATCCTGCAGCAGGAGAACAAAATCCTCCCCGAACTTGACGCTGTCAGGAATCGTGCGCAATGAAATGTTCTTCTCGTTGTAGATGCTGAAATAGAACTGCTCGTTGATTACTGTCTCTCCCGAGATTAGCTGGAGCGTGATGCTGCTGTTCTCCGCTTCATTGGCCTTGAAATAGAGCCTCACACCTGTCGTTTGCCTCGCATCAAGGGTTACATTGTCGACCTGTATGGATGTGTCGCTGCTGTTTGTGTCTGGAAACTCCGAGAAGCTATCGACCCCGAATCCCTGGAACGCAATCTTTGGCTTGAGCTTTGCAGTGGATGCCTTTACCGTGACTTTGCGCAGCTCCTCTGGTGAAAGGTCCACTTCAAGGGCGTATAGCTCTCCTTTTGCCGCCCTGAAAGAATCCGCAGTGTATTCCGAGCCGTCGGCGCGCACGAACTTGTACGATGCGCAAAGGTCATTGCCGCACGAGGAGCTGGCCTCAAGTATTCTTATAGTTTCATCAAGTGTCTTGGCATAGAGCGATGTCTTGCCAGGCGAGTAAACCTCAAGCCCCAAATCCTCATCGCCCGGGTTCCTATAAGTCCTATCCCCAATCACAGTCCATGCCCTGTAATGCATCTCAATGCTTGGGTCATTTGCCGTTTCCTTTGCCTTCACGCGCACCTTGACAATCTTTTCTCCGCCATTGCCGAAGTAGAGCTCAAGCCACTTGCTGTACTGGCCTTCACTTCCCGAATTCTCAAAATCAAGCGCCTCAAAGCCGGGTGATGGCTGCGGCGAATAGCTCCTTCCATAAAATGCCGCCGTGCCCACGGCGGAAAACCCAGTGATTCCCGCATCAAGCGAATCTGCGAAATTGACGGTATCTGAGCCGAGCCGCACATGCAGGCCGTTTTTGTTGGCGCTCCCGTCAGGATACACAACCCTGAACTTGAGGAAATAATCGGCGCCCTTGGAAAATCCCGCAACTTTAAGGCCGTCAATTCCATAAACTCCCTGGAATTCCACCGTGGGTGTAGTGCCGTTCGAATTCTTTCCGCTCGGAGATATTGTAACATAGTTCTGGTCCTTTACATAAACGTCTTCTGTGAACGCTTTCCCATCATCCGAGCTGTATGAGACGCTCACGTAATCGTAGCCCTTGGGGTTGAATGTGACACCGCCTTTGGGATATATGTCTTCAATAATAACCTCTGTTCCGCCAACGATTGTTATTGTGCCGCCATCCATTTCTTTTCCGGAATCATCGAGCACTTGCAGCAGAACGCTTGATGAGGGCTCCGTTAGCGTAATCACCATTTCGTTCTGGAAAGTCTGGAGAATTTTGGCGCTGCCGCTGCCTTCAAGGTTGTCCTTCTGCGCCTTCACCGTAATCTCGGCATTAAGCGGTGCGAGCAGGATGAATTTTCCTGTGGCATCCGTTTTCTGTGCCGGCACCCCAAGAGGCGTGAGCGCATTGGAATCGCCCCGCACGAAGAAATTTAGCGACGTACCGTTCAATGCAATGCTCTTCTCATTGACCGCATAAACTGTAAGCGAACCCGAATTCGACGCGACACCTCGCTCAAGCGTAAGTGTTGCCCTATTTGACCTGCCAAGGTCAACGCGCTGCGATGAAGGCAGGTATTTCTCATCCCACGCGCTCACATAATATATTCTTGCGGCATCAAGCCCATCGAACACGGCTTCGCCAGAAAGGCTAGATCTCTTCTCGCTTAGCAAATCTCCGGCTTCGCTAAAAAGCGCCACGCCGATTTCCGAAAGCGGCTTGCCAGCGGCGTCCACAACCCCTGCAGTGAGCGAATTCGTTCCGGCCCTGAGATAAACATTCCTCGTGATTTCATCGTCACGCAAGGTCTCGGTTCCCCCCTCTTCCGAAGAATCATATGTGAGGTAATCGGATTTCTCAACGACTATTCTTGCCTGCGTGCCCTTTGCAACCCTCTCTATCTGCTCCCCATCGCCGTCTGTTTCAGTGACCTCGCTTATTAGCTCGTTGTTCTTTGCATCATAAATTCTCAATGTGAAGTTCCCAACCCTCTCTTTTGTGGCCTCATCGAATGCGCGCACAACTATGCTAGAATTGCCCGTTGCCGCAGAAGCTTTTGGCACAAGCGAGAGCTCATTTACCGCATCCGATGCGAACTTGGTTGCCACACTCTTGTCCTCATAGTTTGGCTGCTTTATTGTAAGTGCTGTTTGGCTGCCTTCAGATGCGCCTGGGCAGGTATAAACGCCGTCATCTCCCTCAAGGCATTCAACGCTTGCGTTGTCCGAAAATCTTGCAATCACTTGGGCTCCGGAGATTGCATCTCCCGTTTCATCATCAACTAGCCTTACCTTGCCCTCAACAATTCTTGTCTCCTTATCGAGCCGGATGCTTGCGGTGACCGAGGGGCTATTGAGGAAAACAGTCGCGGGTGCCGATTGCAAATATCCTGCCTTTGATGCCTCAAGCCTTACCTTTCCCCCAATCCCTAATGGCACACTGAACTGCTGGCCGTCGCGGAAAGTGTCGGAGCTAAGTTCTAGCGGCAAACCGCTTTTGTCATCAAATGCCTTAATCGTAACTGCGCTAAGTGCCGCGCCGGTCTTGTCAGTAATTGAAAGAGTTATTGTTGCCGTGCTCGATGAGAGAAAAAGAAGGCCGTATGCAAGAAAGGCAATTAAAACAATTGAGGCAATCGCAACCGGAAAAAAGGGGATTCCCCTCTCCTCAATCGGGTCGATTACGGCGTAAACAGGCAGCCCCTTGTCCGCCAAAAAATCCATGAACCCGAAGAAGCCTTCCTCTATTTTAGAGTAAATGCCGCCGACCTGTTCGGAAACGCCCATCAGTTATACACCGCTTAGAGTAATGCCGTTAATAGAGACAATTTGACCCTATTCATAATGGATAAGGAGATATATTAACTATTACTGGGCGGCTTCAATCAATTATTTTGCTATCCGTTTGTGCGCACTTTCAAGGAATAAGCCCGGTTTCAAAAAGGTTTTTGTAAAAATGCCGCCATTATCGCAAGCACTCGCCATCTAGGCATCCTTTCTGGCACTGCGCAGTTTCGCGTGTCCAGCCCCTATCGCTGCAGTAAAATTCTAGAAGTGCGCCATCAGCTGAGCACGCATCCATGTTGCCGCCGGTAGTTCCTGCCGGCTCGCAATCGGCGCATTTGCCAACAACATATCCGGCTTCAAAATAATTTTTCCCCCCATCAGAATCTTCACAATTTCCCGCTATTTGCTCATTGCCTCCGACTGAGTAGCCCTCCTGCACAGGCTCTATAGCCTGCGCCTGCTCAGGCGCTTTGCAGTCCTGTGGGCATGCCGATGCCTCATTTCCCTCACAAATATAGTTCCCGCATATTTGCTGCTGCGCGGGCGGCTGCGGGCTTGCGCACCCAAATAAGAATAATGCAAAAATTACACTTGCTGCCAAAAATGCCTTTCCAGAATTTTTCCAAATCACAAAATCAACCGATTATAGATTGGGTTTTCTAGTATATATTCATTGTGTACTGTTTATTGGCGGCTCTTGCTGTTCTTCTATTGTCTGCTCCTCGCCATTTATTGCCTGTTCCTGCTCAATTATTGGCGGGGCTTCTTGCCCATCTTCTATTCGGCCGCCCGTATTCTCCCTCATTTTCCGAAACGCCAAAAACCCTCCAATTGCCAATACTATTATTGCAGCGCCTGCAATAATGATGCTGTTGTCCCCGCTTGTTTTTGGCGGTGCTTGCTCGGCTGCCTGATTTTGGTCCTGCACTTGAGCGGGTGCATTTTCATTGCCTGCCGGTTTCATTGGCGGCAAACCAGGCTCCCCTGTCGGCCTTGGCAGCGGCTCGGCCCTTATTTGGACAAGGGTCTTTTCGAAATCATATATCGAGCCCTTGCTTTTGGAATAAAGCGTGGCAGTGAGGTTATAATCTCCCGCGTTTTCCGGCTCCCATTTATTTCCAAAAACAACCTTCATTGCCCTTCCGCCAAGAAGGTTTCCGACCGTCGCTTCATCATTATAAATGCTAATGCCTCTGCTGTCAGTGATTATCGCCCTAACAACAAATGTTTGCGGTGTCGGAATTCCATGCGAAACCAGCACTGAAATTTCAATTGGCGTGTTTATTGCAGTGCCTGAAACCTGAAGGTTCCTCATGTTCGCCTTAAGGCCGCTCGTGCCAAGTGCCGAGCCTCCTCCCCCTCCGCCTCCTCCTCCCCCACCGCCTCCGGCAGGCGGACTTGCATTGCCACTCCCAGAATCTACTGGCGGTGGATTGTCCCCGCCTCCTGCGGGCACTGAAACTGTTATTGCAATGCTCGAAACCTCGGACTCTGTGCCAACCGAGTCGGTTGCCTTGGCATTGAGCGTGTGGCTGCCGTCAGAAACCGAAGTGAAATTGTAGCTCGTATTAAGGCCGTTGTCTACCCATCCTGCCGAGTCTATTTGCACCCAATATTTGTCTATGGGGTTTGTCCCCGCCACTGAAGAGTAGCTCATTGAAACTGATGACGATGTTATTGTATCACCATTGTTCGGGGATGTTATTGCCAGAGTTGGAGCAGTGACTACTACGCACTCGCCGCAATCATCCGTGCAGACGCTGCAGTCCTCGCCCGCATCGCAGACAAGGTCGCCGCAGAAGGGGTCTCCGAATATTTCATAGGTTGCAAGGCCGGTTGCCGGAGTTGCCGCAGAAACGGGCGGAGCAATTGCCAAAATAGCGGCAATAATCACAAGGGACATTGCCATAAATTTGCCAGAAAACATCTCGTCTCACTTTAGAAAAGCGCCCGGAATTTTTAAACCTATCATAATGCATTTTGCAATAGGGCTTCGCGAATTTTATGCCTCAATCCTTTTCTGTGCGTACTATCTTTTCCCGAATTTGTCCCCAAGTCCCCACGGGTGCCTCTTTCCGCGCCTGTAGAATACAAAGAAGAGGCTCACAAGCACCCATGCAACTAGCACCGTAACCACAATCCCAGCGGCAACGAAATCCTTGAACTTTGGCAGCTCTATTTCTGGCAGCACAAATTGGCCGGTTGGAGACCTGTCCTTGCACACGCCTTCTGAGCAAATCTTATTGTCGCCACACGCAAGCCCTTCGCTTGCCGCAGTGTGCACACATTGAGCGCCCGAGCACGAGTCACGCGTGCAGGGATTGCCATCATCACAGTTTTGCGGGCACACCTCTTCTTGCGCCTCGCGATCAATGGTTACAACCGGCCAATCAATTGCCTTAAAATAGCCCTCGAATTTGTCGTCGAATACGTTTTTATTGCTAAGGCCGTTGACAACCCATAAGAGGTTTATGTCAGATCCATTTGCAAAATCTTCCAGCCTCCAGATGAATTCTGGCGGTTCGGGGTTAACAATCTTATAGGGCTTGTCGTCAAAAAAAATCCTTTTGACATGGTTTGCAATGTCGCGCGGCACATTCTCATCGATGTTCACTGCCGCATAATCCGTGCCGGATGCGTTCTTCACATTCATTATGAAAGTGAAATATGATGCGGTTGCCCCTGTTCCAGTTTTGATAAGCCTCCATATAAGTATGCTTTGTGTAATTATCCCGCCATCGTGTTCAATCGGGTCATCGATGTAGACCCTCTTTGCCATAAGGTTTAGCGGGTTGTCAAGGACTTCCTGT
>Ga0209542_10004810_pt1 | contig 27479 bp, 36 predicted proteins | sample RifCSPhighO2_01_FD_184028 | JGI IMG/M metagenome (GOLD analysis project Ga0209542, IMG submission 184028) | Soil microbial communities from Rifle, Colorado - Rifle CSP2_plank highO2_0.1 (SPAdes) (version 2) | ecosystem: Environmental > Terrestrial > Deep subsurface > Rock core/Sediment ...
ATTAGTTCTTTGAGTTGAACGTCTTGTTTTATTAAACAATTCTATTTTCCATCTAAAAAGATGTCCTGAAGACATTTTCAAGGAAAGAGTCACTCCCCCCAAACATTTAACTTTCTACTGAGCCTTTGGTTGAGAAAACTTTAAGTAAAGAAGAGATCTTAGTTTTTTATGAATCTTGAAAGTTCAGCCTTTGTTGATAATGGAAGAATTCCCGAGAAGTATACCTGCGACGGTGAGGATATTTCTCCCCCTTTGTTCTTTAAAAATGTTCCAAAAAGTGCGATATCTTTAGTGTTGATAATGGATGATCGTGACATTCCTGGGTTTGTGAAAGAAAAGTTCGGGATTGAGGCGTGGGATCATTGGGTTGTGTATAATATTCCCGCTGAGATGCAAGAAGTGAAAGAGGGAGAAGAGTCGAAAGGAGTTTTAGGAAAAAATACAAATAAAAAGTTAGGGTATGGTGGCCCTTGTCCTCCAGATCGGGAGCACAGGTATTTTTTAAGATTGTTCGCTCTTGATAGGGTGTTGAACTTAAAAGAGGGAGCGACGAAGAAGGAAGTGCTTCTGTTGATGAAAGATCATATCATTGAAAAAGCAGAATTAATGGGAAAGTACAAGCGCAAGTAAGGTTTATCTTCCAAAAATCTTTCCCAAGAGGCTGCCAAGCGCTACAAGGATGATTCCAGAAAGAAGAAGCAGGTAAATGTTGCCGAAGCCATAGTACACGAAGGGTTTGATGGTTGTTCCTAAGGATTCGATGAAGAAGCGGGTGTAGAAGTATTTGAATACGAAGATGCTGAGAATGAATATCCAGATGATAAAACCAATAGCCGCTCCTTTCTTCCATGCTTCAAAGTCTTGCCATGCCATTTAATCCTTCCAGTAGTAAAGCAATGTCGAAATACCTGCGATGAGAAGGCTTAATCCTAAGGTTAGTGGAAGGCTGAGGAATTTGAGCAAGAATGCTGACAGGATGAAACTTAATCCAAAGACGTAAACGAATCTTGATCCGAACAAAATGCCATTCCCATCGAACCCAGGAAGTGGTATCATATACCAGAGTGCGAGAAGAAGGTTAACGCTAATGAATGTTGGGAATTCTGTGCTGAGACTTTTTTCTAGGACGCTCGCGAGAAGAACAAGGAAGACGTTTGCCAGTGGCCCTGAGAGGAGGATGAGCGCTTGTTCGTATCCTGAGACGAGAGGGTATTTTCTTCCTGTGCGCTGGCGTTCTGTGCTGGTGATGGTGTTTCCTCCGATGCCGGTGAAGAAGAGCTTGCCTTTTGAGGTGAGGGCGAGGAAGAGCGCAATAAGGCTGTAGAGGGGAAGTGGTTTTTTTAGTTCTTTTTTGAAGATGAGGTGTTTGATAGTAAGCAGATGGTAAGTGCTGTTCGCGTCGAATTTTCTTGCTGTGAGTTTGTGGCTGAGTTCATGAGCGAGGACTGCGATGCTGACGATGAAAATGATTTTGAGAAAGTTCAGGATCCAAGTGTTCGCAATGAATGTTGGTTGTCCGTCGTTCCATCCGAAAACGATGCTGAGGATAAGGATGGTTGCGAGAAGATGAAGGGCCTCTTTTTTGTCAAACATCATAGTTGCTCTTGCTTGACAGATATTTAATACTTTCTGATCAAAAAGGTTATATAGCTGTTTTCAGAGTTTTTTGAAATGGCGTTGCTTACGAATGTTATTATGATAGCGATTGTTGGATTAGCGCTTTATTATGTTTTGAAATATTTTCATGTGTTTGATGAATTCTTAGGGGGTGCCGTTGGGGGTGTTGGGGGTTTTGTTGCTGGTTCTTTGGAGATTGGTAAAGAATTGATCAGAAAAAAAGTAGACTTGTTGAGAGGGTTTGGGAAGCGGGAGCTCGACCTTCGCGCTGAGGGAAAGAAGGCTCTTGAAAAGGCATTGCAGGAGGAGCAAGGCGGCCAGGTGACGGACGAGTTCTATCAGAAGTTTGGACAAAGTTTGCAAAGGAGGTTTTCGGATGCGAGTGCGATGATAGAAGAAATTGAACGTGCTGAAAAGGAATTGGATAAGTATGAGGCCTCGTTGAAGAGTGCTGCTGCTGAAAAAGGTGAGATGTTGGGCAGGGTAAAGAAACAAGAAGATTCAGAAGAGATTCGTAAGCAGAAGGAGAACATACAAATATGGTTTAATGTGAGAAATACTTGCGTGGATGATATAAAAATAATAAGAAAGAAGGCAAAGGGGTTGAAAGAAGGTATGTTGGGGATGAGGGGGTTGTATCAAAAACAGGCGGAGTTGTTGAAGGGGAGGAATGCTGATGCTGTAAGGAAAATGCAAAATATTGATCAGGAAGCTGACAAGATGTTAAATGAGTGGTTTATATTGTTCGGGGGGGTTGAGGAAGGATATAGGAAATTTGACAGGGACAATGCTCTGTTGGAAAGGCTTACTGCCTCTTTGCGTTAGTCTGTTTCAATCTTCTTGAGTTCTTCTACGAGTTCTTTTTCGTGTCCTGCGCCGACGACAGCGACGATTTTTTTGAAGTGTTTTGTGAGTTTGAGCAGATTTTTTGCCATGTATTTGTTTCTGTCTTCAACAAGGGTTTTGTGTACGTTGGGGTAACGGGTTTTAAGCTGTTTAATCAGGTGTTGGACGAGTTTTTGTTCTGGAACTTTGGTGAGATCAATGCTGATTTTTTGTTTGGAGAATGGCGAAAAGAGGAGGTCTTTGAGGAATCTGAATTTTTCTTTCCAGGTGATGCTCTTGGAGAATTTTTTGAGCGTTACGTCTAAGGGTTGGTCGATGAGTGCGATGCTGCAGTTGTTTGCTCTCGCTGTGACTGCGGCCTTCAGCATTTCTGTGCCAGGGCTGACTCCTACCTTGTTGCCGAGTTTCCGTTCTGCGAGTTCTCCGAAGACTGCGAAGAGCCAGCCTTTGAAGCCGAGGTGGGTGATATCTTTGAGGGTTGGTCGTCTCTTGGTGGAGGTGGTGAGTGCGTGGTAGCGTGCCTTGTCGAGTTCGAGTGCGACAAGATCAGGCGCTTCTAAAGTGATGGTTTTTTCAACTTGGCTGATGCTTTCTTGCGCGATGTGGGAGGTTCCGATGATAACTATATTTTTGTACCTATGCATAAAAAAATGGAAAACTATTTAAACTTAAATAGGTATGGTTGTCGCAACAATGGTGATTGCATGATTAAAACAAGGAGAGTGAGTGACATCTACGGGATGCCTGTGTATACAGATGATGGATTGTATTATGGGGATGTGGAGGAGTCTGTCTTTAGCGGAAATAAGGTGCATGGATGGCGGGTGCGTGCGACAAAGAATTCGATGTTGACGCGGGTGTTGTCTGGCGCGAAAGGTGTGTTGATTCCTCATCAGTTTGTGAAATCCATCGGGGATATTATGATTGTTTCTTCGCACGCGTTGCCTTCGAGTGAGGAGGCTGGTGAGGCTGTAGAAGAATTCTGAGAATGGTTTCTTTCAAGGTGCTCTTCTTCCTTCTTATTTTTTTGGCGGTGTTGTTTGAGATTGTCGCTGATGTCTTGTTCAAAAAGTGGAGTATGGAGTCTAAGACTTTTTTGTTTGTTGTGGGCATTGTCTTGTATGCTATTGGAACGGTTTTTTGGGCGTTTTCTTTGAAGTATGAGTTTTTGTCAAGAGCGATTATTGTTTTTACTGTGGTGAATTTGGTCGTGATCAGTCTTGTTGGTGTGATTTTTTTTAAGGAGAGTTTGTCTCTAGTGAACAAGGTTGGAATCTTTGCTGGGCTTCTGAGTGTGGTGTTGGTGGAGTGGTAAGCGTTTTTGCAAAACAAGCGTATTCCTGAAAAGAGTGGTTTTTTACGTGTTATGAACCACAACGTTTAAATAGTTCTTTTGGAAAAAGAGGAGGATGGTGACAGTGCTGCAGAACGCGATTAATTTCTTCAGAGATTTTGGTTTATTTGATGTTGTTCTTCCGTTTTTGCTTGTCTTTGCGATTGTGTTTGCCATTTTGGAGAAGACGCGTATTTTAGGGAATGAGGGTTCTGGTGACAAGGCGGTTCCGAAGCATTCGTTGAATTCGACTGTTGCGTTTGTGGTTGCGTTGTTGGTGGTTGCGACGAACAAGGTGGTGACTGCTATTAACGCTGCGCTGCCGAATGTGGTGTTGCTCGTTGTGTTGTTGGTGAGTTTTTTGTTGGTGCTTGGTGTTTTTTACAAGGAAGGCGACTTTGACTTTTCTGAGAAATATCAGGCGTGGACAAAGGTGTTTGCTGGGTTGATCTTCGCGGCGATCTTGTTGATCTTCGCGGACTCTATTGAGTATAGCGGCCAGCAGTCGTGGTTGGATTTTGTGTTGGATTATGTGATTCAGAATTATAGCAGCACTGTGGTAGGAGCAATCGTAATGCTTATAATCTTGGTTGGTGCTGTCCTGTACATCACGCGTGGGATGAAGATAGGAAAAGAGGAGAAGTAGGAATGTTGCTGCAGGCTGGAAGTTTTGACTTTAGGACTTTTGTGGGATACTTGCAGGATATTGGCGCGTATGAGATTTTTTTGCCATTCTTGCTTGTTTTCGCGATCGTGTTCGCTGTGTTGGAGAAGACGAAGATTTTTGGGGAGAAGTCGAACATTAATGTCGTTGTCGCGTTTATCATTGGCTTGTTGTTGGTGGTGCAGCAGGGCGTGGTTGCGACGATTAACAATTTCTTGCCTCAGGTTTCGTTGATTATTGTGGTAGCGTTGGCTTTCTTGTTAGTGGTTGCGATGCTTGCGGGAAGGGAGTTTGAGGGCTTGAAAAACTGGGGGTTGACTGCTGCTACGATTATTGCGGTGATTGCGCTTGTGTTGGCGTTGAATCCTTCATGGCCTGACTTTTTGAGTGCCTATGATCGTGATCAGGTGTTGTATATTGGCCTTGGCCTTCTCTTTGCAATTGGTGCGATCTGGTTGGTCGCGGGTGTCGGGAGGAACAGGGGACAGGGTGAGGGAATTGCTGGCGCGTTGGGTGCGATAGATAAGGCGTTGCGGAAGAAGGGTGAATGAATTATGGCGACGTTGCTTGATGTTGGGGTGTTGGGGTTCTTCTTGCCTGTGTTTGTGTTCATGTTTCTTTTCACAGTCTTGTTCGCTGTGTTGGAGAAGACGAAGATTCTTGGTGAGAATAGACTGTTGAATATTGCTGCCGCGTTTTCTGTTGCCGCTATTTCTATTTTTGTTGGAAGGCTTACGAGCTTGATTGGGATTGCTGTTCCTTGGATTGTGTTTGTCTTTGTGATTTTGTTGTTGATCTTCATGATTTTTGGTTTCTTTGATGTGAGCAAGGAGAAGATTTGGGATTTGTTTGGTGAGACGACAGCGTTTATCGTGATCTTGATCATTTTGTTAATCGCGATTATAATTGTGTTTGAGGGAACGGTGAGCCCGTACGTGCCTGGTCCTGATGGAACAGTGAGCGGTGTTCCGAATCCAAGAAGTGAGACCTTGCGCACATTGACGCACCCAAGGATGCTTGGCGCGATTTTTATGTTGGTTGTTGCCGCTTCGACAGTGAGTTATTTGAGCAAGAAGATTACTTAGGAATATTTTTGAGTTCTTGGGTGATTCTTCCGAGTTCTTTGATGTTGCTGACAAGAGGTTCGGTGATTTTTTCAAAGACTTTTTCCAAGGCTTTCATTTCTGTGTGGACGCTCTTGATGTCTTGGTCATATTCATGTATTTTTCCTACAACTGCGTTTTGCAAATTTTCAAAACGTTGGTTAATTCTGATAATTTCTTGTTTGATGGAGAGGATGCTGGTTTCTGCGCGTTCTTTCCAGACTGCTAGGTCTCCAACCCTGGCCAAGAATTCTTCCCAGCGTTCGTTGACAATGGCTTCCGCGATTTCGTGGATCTTGTCAGCGTCGTAGGCTGGAGCTTCTTGCTGGACTTGCGTTGCGTACTGGGAGAGAATGTTTTGTGCCTCCGGTTGTTCTTCTGGTTCTTCTTGGGCTGGAGCTTCTGGCGCTTCTGGAAGGTCTGTTGGCTCTGGCGCGTCTCCGATAAGGCCTGAGACTCCTGCCTTGATCTCAGCGTAGTCCTTGTTGTTGGGTTGAACCATGGGGTGCCTCTTTTTTTTGTTCCGCTAATGCCAATTTTTGTTCGATGATCCTGTCAACGTCTTTTTCTGTGACGAAGTTCATGGGGTTCCAGTAATTAATATATCTTTCTAGGACGGTGACGTCTTCTTTGCGGGCGGATTTTTCAAGTTCTGCGATGAGATGGCGTAAGGTTTCTTTGATGCTGAAGAGTTCTGTTTTAATTTCTTTTATGTCGCTGTTGATTGCCCTGATTTCGTTGAGAACTTTTTTGTATTCTGCAACCATATTATTGTTGATGAGCAGCACCCTGTCTCTGAGGAGATTGTATTTGCCTTCAAGGGATCTTATTCGAGAATTGAGGTCGAGAAGGAATTCTTGGAATCCTTGTTGTTGGGTTTCTGTGTCCATGGTTGTGAGCGAAAACTATATAACGCTTGGTTTGGGTGAGTAATAAACATTGCGGTTGAAGGATGGTCCTCTTTAAGAAGCGTTTGAAAACTGGTGAGCATGAAGTGGTGGTGGAAGGTGCTGAGGAGGTGATGCATATTAATTATGAGGAATATACTCGGTTGCCTTCTGTGGAGGAGGATCCTTTGACAATGGCTAGGGCTATCGAGAAACTAGCTTCTAATCCTGTTGCTCGCGTGGTGTTTCATCAGAAGAAGAAGTATGAGTACCCCTACAACCAAACTCAGATGTTGGTGGAGGTGGGTCAGGTCTACAATCATTTTATCAAGCAGAAGAAGCTGCTAACGTTGGCCGCCTTGGAGGCTTTTGGCCCTTTGGAGGATGCTGCTGGTAGGTTGAGGAATTTGCAGTATATTATCTTGAACTTGTTGAGGAATGATCCTCTTGGTGCGTATGTTGAGGTGAGGCGTTTTTTGCGTGAGGAGAGGATTCTTCTTGAGAAGGTGCAAGGTCAGCAGTATGCGTTGGTGGTGAAGCCGTATGTGGATGTGTTGGAGGAGCTTCAAAATCTTCTTGAGAAGACGACGCTTGTGAGGATAGCGCAGCCGTACTTGCAGGGATATGTGATAGGTTCTCGTGAGGTGTACAAAGTGTTGTTTCATCCCGTGGTTACTCCTGATTTTATGGGGACGAGGCTTGCTGCGACCCCTCCCTTGGATGCGGAGGAGATTGATTCGTACCAGCTGGGAAAGAACACGTATGTGCAGGTGTTTAATGTGAAAGAGACGGTGAAGCAGTTGTATCATCTGATTCCTCCAGAGTTTCAGGTGTCTGAGGATAAGTATGAGTTGATTGATATGGCGCGGAAGGTGTTGGCTCAGCATCAGCCGAAGGCCGAGGAGTTTGTGGAGCCTGAGAAGATGCGCGAGAATTTTTTTAATATTGGTCGTGACTTGCTGACAGAGTTGGCTGATCATCGCGGATTGGAGTTTTCCTTTGAGGAGATTGAGGAGATGGCGGCAATTCTTGTGCGGTACACTGTGGGGTTTGGATTGATTGAGGTGTTGTTGAGTGATCCGAATGTGCAGGACATTGCGATTAACAGTCCTGTTGGTGGAACGCCGATGTTTGTGGTGCATGGGAAATATGACGAGTGTGTGACGAATATTGTTCCTTCTGTGGAGGATGTTGAGTCTTGGGCGACGAAGTTCAGGCTGATTTCTGGAAGGCCGCTTGATGAGGCCAATCCTGTGCTTGACACAGAGTTGGTGCTTCCTGGCGCGCGTGCGAGAGTTGCTGTGATTTCTAAGCCCTTGAATCCTACAGGGTTGGCGTTTTCTTTGAGGAGGCATCGTGATGATCCATGGACGTTGCCGCTGTTTGTGAAAAATAAGATGATGACTGATCTTGCTGCGGGCTTGCTTTCTTTTTTGATAGATGGGAACAGGACGCTGCTTGTAGCTGGCACGAGGGGTTCTGGAAAAACAAGTTTATTGGGTTCTGTGCTTATTGAAATTATGAGGAGGTATAGGGTAATTTTATTGGAGGACACCTTAGAACTTCCTGCAGATGCATTAAGAAAGTTAGGATACAACATCCAGTCAATGAAGGTGCGTTCTGCCTTATCTACTGGAGGTACGGAGTTGACTGCTGATGAGGGGATTAGAACTTCTTTAAGGATGGGCGATTCTGCGTTGATTGTGGGAGAAGTGCGTTCGGTGGAATCTCGCGCACTTTATGAGGCGATGCGTGTTGGCGCGTTGGCGAATGTTGTTGCTGGGACGATTCATGGCGACTCGCCCTATGGTGTGTTTGATCGTGTGGTGAATGATCTTGGCGTGCCGAGAACATCGTTTAAGGCGACGGATATTATTATTGTTGCGAATCCTATTAGGTCTGCGGATGGGTTGCATCGTTTTCGCCGTGTTACTCAAATTACTGAGGTGAGAAAGGAGTGGGAGCAGGATCCTTTGGCTGAGGGCGCGTTTGTGGATTTGATGAAGTATGACAGCAAGACTGACGCGTTAATCCCAACTGACGCGTTAATCCATGGTGATTCTGTTGTGTTGAAAGCGATTGGTGGTCAGATTCGGGAGTGGGCTGGAAGTTGGGATGCGATTTGGGAGAATATTTTATTGAGGGCGAGGATGAAGAAAACGTTGGTGGAGTATGATGAGCGGTATGATCTTCATGGGTTGTTGGAGGCGCGTGACGTTGTTGCGATGAATGATGAGTTTCACAAGATTAGTGATCATGTGGCTGAGGAAGTTGGCTTCTTGGATAATAAAAGGATTTTCTTTGAATGGGAAGAAAGTTTAAAAAGGTACGTGAAGATGAATTATGCGAGATGAAAAAAGGGGAAGGCGAGATTGTTAAAAAATATGAGGAGAGGCTTGCTGAGCATACTGATGCGGGTCTTGAAGATGTTTCGAAGTTCTCAAGCGAGTATGAGAAGTTTCGTGCTGAGGCGCTTTCTGAGAGGCTTTCTTGGTATGAGTCTTGGTGTGGGCTTGCAGAAAATTTGTTAAGGTTTAAGCCAAATCAAAAAGATCTTCCTGAGCTTGAGCGGGCGGTTGCTACTGCGCATCTGCAGGTAACTCCAGCTGGTGCTGCGAGTTTTGCTGCGTTGGTTGCGTTCTTGTTTATTCTTCTTGGTCTTGCGTGGATGGCTGTTGGTGTAGTTCTTTCAACAGATTTTTTTGCTGACCTTTCGAAGGTAGAGTTGCCTGTGTTTTTTCCGTTGTTGTTCTTGGTGTTGGCGTTTGTTTGCGTGCGCGTGCTTTCTCATATGCCTTTGTTTCTCGCTGCGCGTTGGCGCTTGAGAGCAAGCAACCAGATGGTGCTGTGCATGTTGTACATTGTGATTTTTATGCGCCACACATCAAATCTTGAGAATGCGATTAAGTTCGCGATGGAGCATGTTGGTCCTCCGCTTTCGTTGGATTTGAGGAAGATTTTTTGGGATATTGAGACTGGAACGTTCTCTACAATTAAGGAATCCTTGGATCATTATTTGGAGTCATGGCGTCATTATAACTTGGAGTTTGTGACGTCGTTTCATTTGGTGGAGGCTTCCTTGTATGAGCCGACGGAGTCTCGCAGGGTTGAATTGTTGGAGAAGGCGTTGGAGGTGATGTTGGAAGGGACGTATGAGAAGATGTTGCATTATGCTCAGGAGTTGAAAAATCCTGTTACGACGTTGCATATGTTGGGGATTATTCTTCCTATTTTAGGGTTGGTCGTCTTCCCATTGGTTGGTTCTTTTTTGCAGGGGCTGGTGCAGTGGTATCATCTTGCGTTCTTGTACAATGTGTTGCTTCCAGTGGTGGTGCTTGTGTTTGGGATGAATATGCTTGCAAAGCGTCCGACAGGGTATGGTGAGTCTCGTTTTGCTGAGAAGGTGTATAAGACTGCGTTTGATCCGTTTTGGCTATGTGCCTTTTTGGGATCGTTGTTGATGATTGTTGGTTTTTTCCCGATAATTATTAATCTTTTGAATCCTTCTGCGACTGTTGGTGATAAGTGTGGGAATGGTGATCTTGATCTTGGCTTGTTTGGTTGTTTTTTGGATTACCAAGAGAAGGGAGGAAAATTATATGGTCCTTTTGGTCTTGGCGCCTTGGTGGTGAGTTTTTTTGTTCCGTTCGGGTTGGCGTTGGCGTTCGGCTTGTATTATCGATTGAGGACCGCGAAGCTTGTGAAGATAAGGAATGAGACGTTGGCGTTGGAGAAGGAGTACGCTGCTGCGTTGTTTCAGCTTGGGAATAGGATTGGGGATGGTGTTCCTGCTGAGCTCGCGTTTAACAAGGTTGCTTTGACGCTTGAGGGCACTCCTGCTGGTGATTTTTTTGGGCGCGTGGATCAGAATGTGCGGATGCTTGGGATGAGTGTGGAGGAGGCTATTTTTAACGAGAAGAATGGTGCGATTCTTGCTTCTCCTTCTCCGTTGATTGAGTCTTCGATGGAGGTGCTTGTTGAGGCTGCTCGGAAAGGTCCGAAGATTGTTTCTCAGTCATTGATAACAATCTCAAATTATGTTGATAAGATTAACAGGGTGAATGAGCGGTTGAAGGATTTGATGGCTGAGGTCGTTTCTTCGATGAAGTCGCAGATTGGGTTGATGACGCCTGCGATTGCCGGGATTGTTGTGGGTATTTCTTCGATGATTGTTGCGATTATTGTGAATTTGAATGTGAAGTTTTCTCAACTTTCTCTTGGCGCTGGTGTTGAGGGTGTTGGTGATCTCGGTGCGTTGGTGGATATTTTTGGTGTTGAGGGGATTATTCCGGGGTTTTTCTTTCAGCTTGTTGTCGGCGTGTATGTGGTGCAGTTGACTTATATCTTGACAAAGTTGCAGAGCGGGATTGAGAACGGTGAGGATCCTGTTATGGAAAGGTATCTTCTTGGGAGGAATATGTATCGGGGCGTGTTTTTGTATGTTATTCTTTCTTTGATTGTGTCTGTGTTGTTCTTCTTGTTGGCGAACAAGTTGTTGGAGCAGAGCTTTTAAAAAGGTTTAAATATATTGTTTCTCGGAGAAGTTGTTAATGGTGAAAAGAGGTGCGATGAGTTTTCCTTTGAAGATGATTATTGAGATAATCTTGTTGCTCTTGTTGGCTGTTGTGGTGTATCAAGTGTTTGTGAAGGTTATTGGGGGGGTGCTGCGATGAACAAGCGTGGTCTTGAGACAATCACGTTGGAGTTGATTCTTGGGGTGCTTGTCTTGGTTGTTCTTGTTGGGTTTGTGACGTTGTATAGGGATGTTGCTGAGGCGCAAGCGTCAAGGGACGTAGTGAGGTTATGGGTGCTTGAGAGTGGGAAGAAGCAGGAGGTTGCGAAGTTTAATATTCAAGAGATTGGAAGGCCTTCTGTTGCGATAGTGAATCCTGAGCCGTTGTTAATTTCAACAAAGAAGCAACTGGAGCGTGATGCTCATGGCTTGATTGCGAATGAGATGGTTGATTGTTGGAATACGTTTGTTCGTGGTGAGGTAAACTTCTTGGGCAAGTGGGCTGAAGAGAATGTGTTTTGTTTTCCGTGTGCGACAGTTTCTTTTGCTGAAGAGCTAAAGAATGATCCTAAGGCGAAGCTTTCAGGGTTCAATAAGTTTCTTGCCGAGCGTCGTCCTGATGGCAATCAGCCTACGTATAAAGAGATTCTTACGAAGAAGAATGAGAAGTTAAAAGAGCTGACACCTCGTGCTGAGGCTGATGTGGTTCCTGTGAGCGAGGATTTGTATGTGTTCTTTGTCGCGACGTCTGGAAAGCAGTGGAGGTTTTTGTTGAAGTCTGCTGAGGAAGGGATTGTAAGCGCTGCTAAGGGGGATGTTGGCGGTGTTGCTGGTGGTCTTGGTGGTGCGTTGATTGGTGCGAAGATTGGAGGTGTTGCAGGTACGATTATTCCCGGGGTGGGTAATGTTGCTGGTGCGATTATTGGCGGTGTTGCTGGTGGTCTTGGTGGAGTGAGTTTGATTGAGGCGGTGTTTTCTGAGGATGTTCAGTTTGAGCCGTTGGTGATTCTTGGTCCTGCTGATTTTATCACGAAGCATTGTAATCCTGAATAAAACCAAAAGTTTATATGTTTCTTCAGAAGAATCTTGGTTGATGAGAAAGGGGGATCTTGCGTGGGACACGATTGGAAAGTTGGTGATTGGGTTAGCGTTTATGGTGGTGCTTGCGCTGATTATTTTTTTTGCGCGTGACAAGATGGGCGAGCTGTTGAAGGAGTTGGTAAAGGCGTTGAGGTTCGGGCTCTGATGGCTGAGGCTGCGCTTTCGAACGTTGTGAAGGGTATTCTAATGTTGGTAGTTGTTGTTGCAGTGATTTATTTTGGGGTGACGACAATGAAGCCGTTGGTTGAGGCATTTTTTGGGATTGGGGTTGTGTCTCCTGCTGAGATAAAGGAGGCTAATGATATGTTTGCTTTTTTTGTGAAGCAGTATAAGGAGTGTAAGAATTCTCCAGATGCTGATTGTTTGTGCCCATTGAGCGTAGTGCTTCCTCAGGGGATTATTTTGAGTGTTGAGAATAATCCTGGGTTGAAGGAGACGGAGTTTAGTTTGCTTGAGGGCGAAGTTGATGAGCGCGGGTTGAATCCATTTGGAAGGAACAAGCTTCAGGGTGGGAGTGCGGCTATTCTAAGCGATGATCTTCCGCGTGAGCGGCGCATAGTTGGGAATGATCGTCCTTCATATGCTTTTGAATGGACTGTTGAAGGGAATGTGCTTAAGGCCAAGCCTTTGTACAGCCAGGAGTTGTGGCTTGCGAATGGGGATGATTGCGATCCTTGTTTGTTTGGGGCGAATCTTGAACTTGGACCGCTTCGGTTTGATCCTGGTTATTTATATAAAGAAGGTGTTGAAAATGTGATTTTTATAAGTGATACCAAGATGCGCGGAAGTATTATTACTGTAGAGCTTCCAGAGCATCAGGAGCTTGCAAAGTTAAGGCGATGTGCTCCTGGAGATCCGAATGCAGATATGTTATTTAATCAGATCATTTCTGAGTTTGAGAGGTGTTTACCCTACAATTCTCTGGCAGGAGATTATGTTTCTGGGGAAATAAGAGTTCCTGTTAGGGAAAACACGGTTTCAGGATTTACGTATGTTGTAGGATTGCGTTATTATCTTGGAAAGAACGAGCGTGTGGGCGCGTGGCGGGTAAGTCAGTATTATCAGCTGAAGTCTCGAAGCGTGCTGCAATCAGATATTAAAGATTTACGTCCTGATCCGAATCCAAGCGAAGCGCATAAGCGGGCTGCGGAAGAGGTGTTAGCTAAGGTAAAGGGAAAAAAAGGTAGTGAAGGATTACGGTTGTTGCCGAAGCTTGAGGTTTCTGGAAAAGTTTTAGCTGTAACTGAATCTGTGAATCCGCTTGATGCTGAGGAGCTTGCGCGTGTGGAGCAGGATCGTGAGAAAAACCCTGTTTCTCGTCCTACAAAGTGCGCTTCTTTAAAATTGTTTAAAAATCAGCGTTCTATTGTTCCTGAAGGGTTTTTTATAGAAATTTTAGGTGATGGCAGGTTTGCTCTTTTCCAAGGTGAGAAGATTGTGCGCGCAAAGCGTTTCCCATTGAGAGTGTGTAAAACTAACGCTTTAGGCGAAGATCAGCAACCGATGGAATACATAAAACTGGATCAAAACGCAGTGTCTCTTGACGTTTATCGTTATCCTCAAAATTCTGCATATGAGGTGTGCGTGGTGAATGTGGATCGTAAGACTTCAGAGGCAGAGGCTGTTCGTGAGCTTGCTGGTGTCTTTAAGGAAAAATAAAACCAAAACCTTTATAATAAGACAGCATGCTTTTGGTAGTAATTGAAAAAGGTGAACGTGTTGATGAACAAGAAAGGTCAGGGATTGCCGATGAACGTGGTGATTCTTGGGATTATTGTGATTGTTGTGTTAATTGTTGTGCTTGTATTCTTTGTTGGCGGAACTGGTCAATTTACGCAGAAGATCAAACAGATTCTCGGGTTGAATGTAAAAGGAGAGGAGTTGCAGCTTGCGACGCAGTCTTGTATTCGTTCTTGTGAGAGTGTTGCTGAAAGAACACCTATTGAACAAAAAAATTCGTTTTATTGTAATGGCATCTTGATTGTTGATAATGATGCGAATATAGATACCCCTCCGATCAAGACAAAGTGTGGTGATAGCTCAACTGCGAATACAGAGACGCTAAGCGCTTCAGAGGAAAGGCAGGGCATTAAATTAGGAAGGTCATTGGATGTTCCTTGTGAGATTAGCTGTGCATGATGAAATCTAAAGCTGGTGCTGAGTTAAGCTTGAACACAATCATTGTTGCTATTATTCTTCTTGTTGTGTTGGTTGTCTTGATCTTGTTGTTTGCGGGAGTTGGAGGTTCTCTCTTTAGTTCGATTAAGAATTATGCGAATGTTGTTCTTGGATTGGCGAGGGATCTTCCCAAGCCTTAGAGTTAAAATGTTCAAAAGCTGAGGATAGGTTTATATAAATGGTTTTCTAGGTTGTTTTTGATGGCAGGAAAGAGGGGGACGATAGATTACGTGACGAGTATGATTCTTGGTGTTGCCCTTGCGTTGTTGTTGATTTTTGTGACCATAGCATTGTACAACGCCTTTTTTGGGAAAGTGGAGTGTTCGAATAAGGCTGAGTGGGGCGCTATTGCAAGGGCTGTGACGTTGGTGGAGTCTGGTGTTCGTTCTTCGATTGAGATTCCTTTTTTTAATGGGGATTGCCCGCTGGTGAGTTTTACAAAAGGGGAAATCTTGGAGATTGCTCCCGGCTCTTCGAAGTTGTTGACAGATGATCCGCAGTTGTGCCTATGCAAACTTAAAAAGAGCAAGTGTGATCCTTTGGAGTGTTACAGGTTTAAGAAAGTAAAAGAAGTGCGCCTTCCCTTAGGAGGCCAGGTTTCAACAAAAGGCTTGAAGCAGTATATGTTTGTGAGGTTTGAGAGGCAGGATGCGAGTTTTGTGGTGAGTGTGAAAGGGGAAACCAAGAAGGAGCAGCAGTATGTGTATGAGTCTGGGGATGAGCCTGAAGTAAGTGATGTTGAGGCCTTGAGGCTGGTAAGAAAAGTGAGCGTGGCCTACACTGTTCCGGGAGAAGTAAGGATGAAGGGTGTTGAGGTTGATGCTCGTCCTGAGTTTTATCCTGTTGAGATGCGTATTGTGAAGGGAGTGTTTCCGCAGAGGGTGAAGGTTGTTCTTGAGAGGATTTCAGCTGGAGGGGTGAGTGCTGTGAAGCCTGAGCAGGTGAAAAGTATGAATCTTGAGGTGTTGCTTCTTCTTGACCATGTGAAAGCGTTGGCTGAGGAGGGATTGTCTGAGAAGGAATTAAGGTTGTTTTATAAAAAAGAAGAGGAGTGGCCGAGTGTGTCTTTGAAGTGTGAGATGGAGAAAGCATTCTTGTATAAGGTGTCAGAGGATGCGGGGCTGGATGTGGTTCCTTGTGCGGGGATGATTGAGGGGTTCGCTGAGGAGTTTGCGCTTGGACCAGGGGCTGGGAACATTGGCTAGAGGTCAAACATTGGTGATGACAGTAATCTTGAATATGATTATGCTATTATTGGTGGTGATAATGGTTATTGCTGCGATTGTGAAGGTGCGTGATGATGATCTTCACCTTGCGTTGGTTGAGGCGCATGAGTTTGCGCTGGTAAAGGACGCTGCGTTAGCTTCTGTTCATAGCCTTGAATTAAAGTATAAAGTTCCTGTGGGAATGGAGCTTGGTGTTGATGAGAAGTGTGTGGTGAGAGCGAGGAGTGCGAAGAGCGAGGTGGTTGTAAAGGCTCGTTGTGCTCAAACGAATGATGAGCGGGTGAAACCGTTGGTTAGTGATGATGGTAATCTTGGGGTGAGTGTAGGATGACTGATTCGGTCTTTGAGATGCCGCAGTGGTTTGTGCGGTTGACTGCGGCGATCGCGGTTGTTGTGTTTGTGATGATTACGATCTTTGCGTATAGGAGCGAGGAGGTGAAGACGGAAGTTCTTGAGAATAATATTTTGAGTGTGCTCTTGAAATCTTCTCCGAATTGTCTTGCCCTTGAGGAGAAAGAGGTGGTGTATGCTAATGTGATAGATGTTTCCAAGATGGAAGCGTTGAAGTTGAGGAAGTGTTTCAAGAAAGATAATGTTTTTTTTAGACTGACGCTTTCTTCTTTTGAGGGGAAGGAAGTGAAGGCTGCGAGTTTGATTCCATTGAATGTGGAGAGGCTTGTTCCTGTGTGCGGCAGCCTTCCCGAGTATGAGTGTGTGACGTGGGAGGAATACGCGTTGTACAAAGAGGGTGAGAAGGTTGTGCCTGGGGTGTTAAAGGTGGAGGTGGTGCGTCATGTTTAAGAGGGGTTTTTTTTCTGATCCTATCGCGTTAGTGTCGTTAGCTCTTGTCTTGGTTTTGTTTAGTTACATTTTTTTTGTGGTGGACATTGCTTCTGGGAATGACTTAACGCTTGAAGTTAGGGGGCATTTTACGCAGTCTTCTTCTTTGCTTGTGTTGTTGCGAACGCCGGTTCAAGTTGATCTAAATAAAGGAGGTATTGCTGAAGAAGTGTTGATAGGTGATCTTCTGGCTGGAAAATTCAAGAATGAGCCTCCTCATATTGATGAAGAAACAAGAAAAGTTGTTTTGGATGTGCTTGCGAAAATGCCAAAGCCTGTGACGAAGGGTGAGTCTGGGTGGAATCTTGAGGCGAAGAGTGCTGCTGAAGAAGTGTTGAAATCTGAGACTGTTATAGTTACCTTGAATAGGGGAGAGCGTCGTCTTGTTCAGTCAGTGATGCTTCCTACAAGAGATCCTAGTGCGCCGTTGATCGTGACGTTGTACCTGGCCTGTGAAAAGTGTGAGGGAGGCCTGCTATGAAGAAAGGCGTTGTTTTTTTGTCTGGTTTGGTTGTTGTTACGATTGTGCTGTTGACAGCGTTGGCGTTGGCGATGCTCGAGAATAATGAGCGCAGGAGGGAGCAGCAGGTTGAGGCTGTGGGATATGGCGCGTTGGCGTTGCTAAAAGTGTATGATGAGGCTGAGAAGGCCTTGTTCTTTCTTGACGCTGCCGGGGTGTACGCTGGTGAGAAAGCTGTCGGGGTGTTGGCTGAGAATGGTGGGTATGATAAAAAAAATGAGTGTAAGAGAACGGATGAAGGTGTGGTGATTTGGACGTCTTGTTCTTTTTTTGATCCGAAGAAGAGTTTCGAGAAGGAAATGAATGCTCAGTTGAAGCAGTATCTTGCTGTGTACGAGTCGAGGTATAAGGTGTTTGAGGAGTCGATGGCGTTGAGGAATACGAGAAAGAATCTTGGATTGTTGCCTAGAGAGGTTGGTGATTCGTTGAAAGAGAAATATACATCTTTAGTTAGGGATGCTGAGGTTGAGACAGTGAAAGAAGAGGGGAGTGAGGTGGTTGTGATCTTGAAGCAGGTGGCGTTTCCTGTGGAGTACGCTGCTCGTGGCTCAGTGTATAAAGTAACTCCTGTCATGAAAGTGAAGGGTCCAGATTTTAAGGAGTATGATCTTTTGTATAATGCGCTTGCTGGGTGTTTGCCTCCGCACCAGTTGTCGTTTGAGGAATGTCCTTCTCTTCTTTCGAATAAGTTTCCTGGAATTGTGGTAAAAAAGGAAGGGGATCTTGTGCATGTTCAACTTGGTCGTGTGAGGCTTGCGCTTGATCATAGTCTTGCTCTTCCGCCTCGTGAGGTGTTTCAGAGTGTGTAACAGCAAAATCTTTATGTAGGAGTTGAGGAGAGGCCTAAGCTATGATTCAGCAGAGTTATGAGAGTTTGGTAGTAAGGATCGCTGAGGCTGCGAAGCTTTCTGTAAGCGAGGTTGAGTCGCGTGTGAATGCGAAGTTAGTGGAGTTGCAGGATCTTGTCTCAAAGGCGGGTGCTGCGCATATTGTCGCGAACGAATTGAAGGTGCAGATGTTTGATAATACCCCTCAGGTGATAAAAGTAAGGGATGTTGTTCCAGGGTTGAGTGCGGTCACGCTGACAGGGAGGGGGCTTGCTCTCTTTGAGCCAAGGTCTTTTACTTCCGGTTCGCGCCAAGGAAAGGTGTTGAATATGATTCTTGGTGATGAGACTGGGTCTGTGAAGCTGGTCGTCTGGGATGAGAGGCTGATTGAGGAACTGGGAAAAATAAAGGAGGATGATATTCTTAAAATAAAAAATGCGTATGCGAAGCTGAACAACGGCTTCAAGGAAGTGCATCTTGGAAATAGGGGTCAGGTGGTGATTAATCCTGAGAATGAGACTGTGAGTGCTGTTGTTGTTGGAATGCCTGTTAGCGTGAGGAAGAAGATAAAGGAATTGGTGGAGAATGAGGTTGTAGAGGTGGTTGCAACAGTTGTTCAGGTGTTTGAGCCGCGGTTTTACAGCGCGTGTCCGGTATGCAACAAGAAGGTGTTGCCGGCAGGATCTGAGTTTTCGTGTCAGGAGCACGGGGTCGTTGTTGCGAAGAATGTTCCGATTGTGAACGCATTTGTTGATGATGGGACTGGAAATGTTCGTGTAGTGTGTTTTCGTGAGCATGCGGAGAGGTTGCTTGGAAGTCTTGAGAAGCCTTTTGCTGAGGTGCAGCGTGAGGTTGCTGGAAAGCAGGTGGTGTTGCGTGGAAAGCTGGTGAGGAATTCCATGGTTGATCGTGTGGAGTTTATTGTTTCTCGTGTTGAGGATGCTGATCCTGGACGGTTGATTGCTGAGATGGAAAGTTAGGATGATGTTTAAGACGCATCTGGCGTTAGGGCTGTTTGCTTCTCTCTTGGTTGTAAATTTTCTCTCTCTAGAGCATCCGCTTGTCTTTGTGCTGCTTGCAACATTATTGAGTGGTCTTCCGGATATGGATACGGAAAAGAGTGTGTACGGCAGGAAGTTGTGGCCTTTTTCGTGGATGATTCGCTTTGTTTTTGGTCATCGGGGTTTTTTTCATTCTTTGTTCCCTCCTTTAATAGGGTATTTGGTATTGGCTTATTTTGGATGGTCTTTTTTAGGAGGAGCGCTTCTTGTGGGGTATAGCGCGCATTTGGTTGGTGACGCGTTGACGATGGAGGGCATTGCGTTTTTGTATCCTTTTTCTAAATTCAGAATTTCAGGGTTTCTAATAACTGGCGGTTTTGCTGAGAGGATGGTGTTCGTGTTTTTGGTTGCTGTTGATCTTGTTCTTGGTGGAAAGTGGATGATGAGTATGGCTTATCTGCTTTGAGCGTTAGTCAAACTCCAGAGGGTTTGACTATGATCAGAGATGAGGCTCAGTAGAAAGTTCAATTATTTTAAAGGGATTGATTTTATTGGAAAAAAACCTTCAGAGAGTTTTTCAGAGCAGAACGTATGGAATTTTACGAAGTTCGATTTTTCCAGCTCTGAACTGCGGTTCGAGGGAAAATCCTCACGAGGAAATCGAGGGAAAAATCGAATTTAGGAGAACGAGTGCAACGAAGCGAACCATAAAATTCCTATTAGGCGAGGTTTGCGAAGCAAAAGCGCAGCGTCCCAGAAGGAGTCTTTTTCCGCTCAGGCTAATTGCCAGACGTAGTTTTGAAGAGTTAATTTGCAATAAGATAACTGTAACGCAGACCAAAGTTTAGGAGAATCGGGGGCAAATTAGTTTTAGGCTCAGTAGAAAGTTCAATTATTTTAAAGGGATTGATTTTATTGGAAAAAAGCCTTCAGAGAATTTTTCAGAGCAGAACTACGGTTCTTAACAAAACACCAGGTTGAACTCAAAAGAGGAAGAAGACCTACTTTCTACTGAGCCTTAGTTTTAAGAAAGTATTTAAATTGAAGGTTGTTTTTAATAGTTAAAATGGTAGATGAACCGCAAAAAGGGCTGATTTTCTTTCAAGGAAAGCAGATTAGGCGAACTTGGTTTAATGAGGAATGGTGGTTCTCAGTAGTTGATATAGTTGGTGCTTTAACACAAACAGATAGAGCCAGAAAGTATTGGTCTGATCTAAAAACAAAGCTTCAAGAGGAAGGCTTTGAAGTGTCCGAAAAAATCGGACAGTTGAAATTGATGGCAGAAGATGGTAAATTAAGGCTTACAGACTGCGCCACTACTAAAAATATGTTCCGGATTGTTCAATCTATTCCCTCCCCTAAAGCAGAACCGTTTAAGCAATGGCTGGCTCAAGTTGGCTATGATCGGGTTCAAGAAATTCAAAACCCTGAATTAGCCCAGAAACGCATGAAAGAACTCTACAAAGCCAAAGGTTACTCTGAAGATTGGGTAGAAAAGAGAGTCCGGGGCATTGCCATAAGAGATGAACTGACAGATGAATGGGACAAAAGAGGAGTAAAAACAGAGAAAGAATACGCTATTTTAACCGCAGAAATTTCGAAAGCGACTTTTGGCATGACGCCGAGCGAATACAAGCAATTTAAAGGGCTGAAACGAGAGAACTTGCGAGATCACATGAACGATCTGGAACTCATTTTTTCAATGTTGGGAGAAAGAGTCTCTACCGAAATTACCAGAGAAGAAGACGCACAAGGGTATCCACAAGTTGAAGATGCTGCCAAAAGGGGCGGAAGAGTGGCGGGTAATGCGAGAAAGGAAACTGAAAAAGAGTTAGGTCGCCCAATTGTAACCAGTAAGAACTTTTTATCTGAACCGGAAAAGAGGAAAAAGAAACAGATTGAGGATAAAAATAAACAGGAAAATTAGACATAACGATGTTAGTAGAGTTTTTTCGTAGAAAAAACCGAGCCAGAATGCAATGTCCCGAAGACGAAGTCGTAGTGCTGGCGAAGAGTAAGTTTGTGTGCCGTTTAATTATTCTTGAGAATTTTTGAGAACATCATTTTGTCTTCTTAGTAGCTCATAACAAATTTGCATCCCGCATTCGTAATAAGATCTTGCTTCTTCACTTGGAGCCTTTTGCATTCCAAGACTAAGAATGCGGTAAATTTGAGGATTTTCTTTTTGTATTCTACGAGTTACAGAAGGGTCATTTTCAACAGAACTAATATCATAATTTCTCAAAAATTCCATAAATGTTTCTTCAGTAACTTTCGGCAAACCTTCAAGTGTTCTTGTCATAAAAATAGGTTTGCAGAACTAATTTTTAAAGATTTGTATACTGAAGGCACACAAGGAAGTGAACCCTTATTATTGAACAGGTGGTTAAGTTCTTATTGCTTGTATTAAATTGTTTTGTTCATACTATTCAGGAGGAACATATCCGATTGCTGAATGCAATCGTTTTTTTGTCACAACCTCCTAAAGAGGTTGTTGCTCAGTCTTAGGCAGAGCCCAGAGATGACAAAGATTTAAATATAAGTAATCAAATAAAAAATATAAGCTGAAAAGGACATTTCGGTTGCTCTGAAAAGAGTGTGTCCATACAAGCCTCTGTCAGGTCTCTGCTATTAATATGGTGGCTGGACTATAACTCCCCATACGAAATCTGCACCTGTTAAGCTTCCTTATGGCGCGAAAGAGATAACCTCTAAAGCACATCGATAGGTTAAGTTAGTTCGATTGGTGTTTGAGGCACTTTTTCACCGAGTCCAGATGTCAGTTTTATATTCACAGGCGCAAGAATGGTTAAGAGAAAAAAACAAGTGTCAAAAAAATCTAAAGTAAAGGGCAGAAAGCCCAGCAATAAAAGTAAAGATTCTAAAGTCAAGAAGCTGATTAAACTTGCAAAAAAGAAGAAATCCAAAAAGAAGAAAAGGTAGTCAAAAGCATTTTTATTTGACTAGTTCTAAATTAAAAAAACTCGCAAACTTGCTTTAAATTTTAAGATTGATTTTCGGAGACCAATATTTACCAATCCTGAACAGAAAATACAAAATTTTATAAATTATTTTATTAAGAACTTTCCAACTTGTTTCTTCGCTTTTTCACGCTTCTTCTGATGCTCTTTTAAAGATGAGTCTAAGCCGGAAATTTTACGGGTTTTTTAGGTAATAATTTTTAAATTAAAAGAGTGTTACTTGTAAATGATCCAAAATATAGTAAAACTTCAACTTAGAGACAAAAAAGATCATTATGCCGTTACATTCTACAAAGAAATTAGAAACCGATTAGGAATAACATCAAAAAGTATTTTATTACTTAAAATTCGTGAACAGATACTAATCAGAATACCTAATGTTGATTTTGCAGTCACAATTCCAAAAAAAATTATTGTTGACTCGACTTCGCTTATTGAAATAGAGGTAATTAAAATTTATAATCAAGAAGAGTGCCTTAAAAGAGACAATCTTGATATAGACGGCGAGGATGTTCAACTCAATGCCCTTATTCCTACAAAAACAGTTTATGGTAAGAACATATTCGTTTTAGATTTTAAGGGTAAACAATATGTTTGGTATTCTGTTGGTGGAGGGGTTAAACCAATACTTATAAATAAAAACGTAAATTTGATAGAATTAGCAGAACTTATAGGATTCTTTTTTGGTGATGGCAGCACTTCTCAAAGCATAAGAAGCTTTAGATTAACTAACGCCGAACCCTCTACTTTGATACATTGTTTGAATATTTTAGAAAGGATAGGTATTTCTAGGAATTTATTTAAAGCTCAGATTATTTATAGTTCGAATACTGAAATTAATCAACAGATAAAAGAGAAATGCATAGATTATTGGATTAGAATCCTAAACTTAAATAGAAATCAAATTATATCTGTTAGTAGAAGCAAAGCAAAAACACGATCTTTAGAATATGGATCGGCAAGAATTTTTTTCGATAATAGCACATTTTTAGAGATAATGCTTCATGGAGTTCTTAAAAAATTCATAGAGATATTACTTTCCGCATCCAATTCTTCTGAAAGAAATATTCTCATTGGTTTTATGAGAGGGCTTGCTGCTGCGGAAGGGTATGTTGGCTTGACTAAACTCAATTCACTTAGTAAACTAAGCTTATCATTTGACCCCCATAGCACTGAACTCTATTTTTATAGAATACTTTTAAAAAACTTAGGAGTAGAACCCGCTAAAGTTAGAGGCAATCAACTTTATATCTATCGCATTTCTAACTTTAAGATATTTAATGAAATAAACCTTTTTAAGTTTCATGACACAAAAAAAGAAAAATTCAAACTAGGGTACAAAAATCATAGGTATAGCCCTTAAAATTCATTTTTCAAGATGGCCTTATTGAGATCTGACTTTTTAATAGTATTAACCTTCTTTTGAAACTTGCTAGTAAGTTCAATTAATCTATCAGAAAGCATCTTTTTGACTTCTCCACTCAAGATATTACCCTTCTTGTAATCCCCAAAAAGATCCTCAGATTCCTTTTTACTAAGAAAAAATTTGGATAAATACTGACAAGCAATATCAATTTCTGGGTTCCCTCCAAGTCTTTTATGCTCCTCAACAGATTTTTGCCCTCCACTAAATGCACTTCCCACTTTTTTGCTTATCAACTTTGCATCATCTTTTAGAAATATCCCATTATTTCTCGATTTAGACATCTTTTCTCCATCAAGACCTGGTAAAAAAGAAGTATGCAAAATAGAAGGCTTGCTATACCCAAAAAGAGGGGCGACATCCCTACAAATACGGATATGTGGATCTTCATCAGGACCAATTATTACAAGCACGTTTTTTATATCAAATTTTTCCTGTGGAAATAGAATATGGGCTGATTGTACCGAAGGATAAAAATATAGTCCGATATTTTCTTCATTCTTATAACCATACGTTGCCTTAATTTCAGATAAGTTGATCTTTTTACAAAGTTTTATAGCTAAATTGTAGATATTTGTATACACCTGATCGATAATAAAATATGTCTTCTTAGGATCAAACCCATACGCAAGCAATTCTTTTGCTAATTCTAAAGAATAGTTTAGTGCCTGCTCTTGATTTTTTACTTTTCCAGCAACATAACTCTCGTCATCAGAAATAGGAATAAAAACAGGAATTCCAAATTCCCTTTGGAAATAGAGGTTTGTATCAAAAACAACTTTATGGCCTAAATGAATCGTTCCAGAAGCATTAAATCCTGATACAATCGCACACTTTTCTCCTTTTTTTAAGGCATCTAAAAATTTATCAAAATCTCTATGTGAATAGATTAGTTTGTTCTTAAAAGTATAGAATTCTGGCACTTCTTTTAGAGTGGTTATACTGATAGCTCCAAACTCTTTAACAAGTCTTTCATTACTTTCCAATAAAGATGTTACCATTCTTCTCTTCGAGAAAGCGTTCCTTTTAAACTTAACGCTCCACAAACTTAATAAAGATCGCATCAACGAAAAACATAATGAAACATGATCTCGGAATTACTCTTGTTTTGTTAGCTCTTTTTCTTTCCGCGCACCTCGTTGGCCTCCTTATCGTCAGGCACTACCTTCCAGAAGAACAACAACTTCCCTTAAACATCCAAAAACCACAACTCGAAGAACAAACCTCTTACTTACCTATCTTTCTCGCAATCCTCCTCGCGTCATTGCTCGCCTTGCTCCTCATCAAATTCCAAGCCCTAGGCTTATGGAAGCTCTGGTTCTTCCTCTCAGTCATTTTTACTCTCACTATCGCCTTCGCATCATTCCTCCCCCAACTCCTCGCACTCGGTTTCGCACTCATCCTCGCCTTCTTCAAGATCATCAAACCAAACCTCATCATCCATAATTTCACAGAAATCTTCATCTACGGAGGATTGGCGGCGCTCTTCGTCCCAGTCTTAAACTTATTCTCAGTCATTCTCCTCTTAGCATTGATCTCACTCTACGACATGATCGCAGTCTGGAAAACCAAGCACATGATCTCCCTAGCGAAATTCCAATCCCAGTCAAAAATCTTCGCAGGGTTGTACTTGCCCTATGAAAAAAAGAAGTATATTACTCCTTTAAAAATTACCCCAACAACAACCTACAAAGAAACAAGATACATAGAAAAACAAGCCATCCTTGGAGGGGGGGACATTGGGTTTCCTCTTTTATTTTCAGGCGTCATCCTCAAATATTACGGCCTTATCCCAGCAATAACAGTGTCAGTTGTAACCACCTTCAGTCTCTTCGTCCTCTTCACTCTCGCAGAAAAACAAAAATTCTACCCAGCCATGCCTTTCTTAACTGCCGGATGCCTCCTAGGGTATGGTATTACTTACCTCCTTTATTTGTGATAACAAAATTTTTCTTCCGGAAACTTTCTCTGACTAGAATATTTTAATAAAAAAATTTCAAAATACCCTTATATAGAAGACCACATATACAAACTAATCACCTGATTCTCGCAATCCTCGGGGCGAAGCAGACGCGGCGGCGCAGTCGGCTGCCTCACACACGTCAGGGTCGCCGGGCCAGGAGCGCTCGCATCCCGCTGGCTCAAAAACGCAGACCTTGTATACACCGCGCGAGAAACAATTTCCGGACTTCCAAAAAAAATATTAAAACCTGTTTCAGTGTTCACGCTATCCGGCGCAAAATAAATACAATCATTCGTCCCAGACGTACACACCTTAAACGCGAACTTCCACACAGAAAAAGGAGGCAACGTTTCTCCAATTACTCTTCTCAATTTTTCTCTTCCTTGCACATCACGCCGCACCAGCACATCCTCGCGAAAGGCAGGATCATTCTGCACCCGCTTCAAAACCGCCTTCAGCGTGTTATCAAGCTCTGGAGGAACCTCGCCAGTAGATTTCGGCGCCTTCGGAAGAATCGTCACCAAGTACCCAAACACAAGCACAATCGCGATAATCGCCTCCAAGATCCTAATAAACCCTTTTTTGCTAATTACCATACCGAAATCTTCACCACCACCGGTACCTTTACCGCCTCCTCAGTCAATATAAAACTACTGAACTGGCGCACGTCCACGCGGGCCTCAAGCGGAACAGGAACATCAGGAAAACCATAATTAATAAACGGATTCACATCAGCCTCAGACGTGCGCACCTCAATCTTAAAATCTTTCACAGGAGGAACCCCAAACACCCGCTTCACGCAGTCATAGCCCTGAAGATTCTGCGGAGGCCCACACTCAGTTGTAAAACGCGTCTCAGCAGTTCTTAGCGACAAGAGCCGCTGCAAATGCAACCCATCCACCACCTCAGGGGCGCCAAGCGTGTAACGAACACGGCAATCATGCTCAGGATAAAACTGCAAGGGAAGCGCTGCACAATCAGCAGGATAAGTAAATGTCACAGGAGGATTTTGAGGCGGACACCTCGTAAGAAAATCCTCTCGAAGAATACACGCGCGCCTGCTTCCAGAAGCGCGATTAAGCTGCGTGAGAGGAGCCTGCACAAGAGGATCTTGGCTGTACACTACCAAATACTTCCTCCGCGTCAACGCGGAGCTAAACGCCGTATTCACTCTCAACACAGGATTCCCATTTTCAAGACCAAACCTCAACCTCCGCTCACCAGAATCATCTCTATCGCGGCCACTTCGCCTATCCACATCTCTCCGCGCGGTCTCGCTGTCAGAATCGCCGCTCACCCTCTCTCTACCAGTAGGCCGCTCAGGAGCCTCAGCATCAGCATCCCTCACTTCATTTTCCACAGAACCAGGGAGGGGATTTTCAGTCGAGGTCACATAAAAAAACATCACCCGACGACGCAGCTCAGTTGGAGCTGAAGGCAGCCCTGTAAAGGGAGGAAAAGGCGCACAATCAAACCTTCTCGTCAGAGCATTCCGCTGGCACTCACCCACAAACTCAAACACATTTTGGTCGCCACGATACTGAGTTGAATCTTCAGTGACAGAAGCCCTTCCTGTTCCAGGAGCCTGATACCTCAACAACTCTGTAAACAACGGCTGCTTTGTCACCTTCCATGTCAACTTCTCCTCAATATTCCTCTGCACCACATCTAACACAATCTTATGATCAACAGCAGGAGTAACGCCTGGCTTAAACACCACTAATATTAAACCCAAGTACACCAAGAACAACCCAATCGCGAGAATCCAATCCACCTCACCACCAATACCTTTCTTATTCATCTCGCCCACTGCCTCCTCACCAAGAGAGCAACAGCAACAGCCGTGCCTGTCGTCACCGCGCTGCTTCCCGCGCCCAACAAGCCACTAATCGTCGTCATTAACAAATATCCGCCAAGAATCATTATCACCGCGTGCTTCACCCCGGCAGTAAACGAACCCTCACTAAACTTCCCCAACATCAGCCCCGCAAACAAGCCCTGCACCACAATCGTGCCAAGAAACACAGAAGTAAGATCAGTCTTCTCCCCGGCGCCAGATCCAGCAAAGGATGCGGAAAGCCCGGCAACAACCTCCCCGCTAATCTCACTCAACTTCGGAATTAAGTACACCTGCATCACAATCATAATTCCAATAAACACAAAAAAAATGATATACCCTTGAATCATCTGCCCATACGCCTGCGACTTCTGCTCATCTTTCAACTTCTTAATCTCCAACACGGACCCAGACACAGCCCCAAGCACCGCAGCAAGATCACCCCCAGACTTCTCAGCCTGAATCACAATGCCCACAGAACGGCGAATCACCACATTCTTCGTATCCTTCGCGAAAATCGTCAACGCGTCATTCAAAGGATAGCCCCACTCAATCTGGTTCGCGAGCTTCTCGATATACGGCGTCAACGCGCCATAATTCGCGCCAGCCTGACGCACTT
>Ga0209542_10004812_pt1 | contig 27476 bp, 26 predicted proteins | sample RifCSPhighO2_01_FD_184028 | JGI IMG/M metagenome (GOLD analysis project Ga0209542, IMG submission 184028) | Soil microbial communities from Rifle, Colorado - Rifle CSP2_plank highO2_0.1 (SPAdes) (version 2) | ecosystem: Environmental > Terrestrial > Deep subsurface > Rock core/Sediment ...
TCTTAAAAACTCTATCAAGTGTGTATCAAAAATTACTATTTGCGCCATGATAACCAAATTTGGCTAATCCAAGGCGTGTTTGGATTTTCCAAATTTGGCGGTCAAAATTGCATTTCGTAATTCAGAGTTATATTATAATAATTTTCCTTGTTACTCAAGATTATCATTGTTGAATTTTATAATTTTTAAAAAAGCCGTGTATCTCCAAGATGAAGATACACGGCATAGATCGATCAATCGGAAGAAATGATCTCTGCCCAGACAGTATCATTATTTCCATGAATGCGACCTTCTTTTGCTTCAGTGGACTGCGCAGGCATCAGCGATCGGAATCCTCCAAGAAATTTGGGACGCTCGTCAGCGATGGTGAAGAAGTTCCGATCGATGTACATGTACTCCGCACCATCCGTGGTGTTGGTGATGTGGGGAATCCTCATCTCTGGTTGTACAATGTACCCACTCCGCTGACGCAGATAGCGTCTGAGTTTACCACGGAACTTTCCGTCCGTCAGAACTCCCGAGACATGACCGTAGCACCCATAGGTACCCTTGACCGGCTTGCATCGGAGAGCTGCCGTCCCTGATTCCACTGCCCATGGATCTACTCCTTCCTGTTCCACCAGGTACGTTGCGAACTGGTGAGAAAGCCGACTTGTGCCAGTAAAAGCCTTGTAGGGTTTCTCTGCCACCAGGTGCACCGCGAATTCAGGGGAAAAAAGGTCCGCTTCGGAGTTGATGGGAAAAACCATTCCCATGTTGAGCATGTACTCTTTCGTGTCATTGATCCTCTCGGCGGACAGCATTTCCGGAGCGTCAACGCTGAACGTGAGAGCATGAGCCTTGATGATCTTCCGCATTTCGGGATCACCCAACAGCGGGTGTTCAACCTGAAACCCCGGATCCTTGATCTTAGCGATCGGGTCAGAAGAGCGAATGTACAACAAGTAATCGCACTCTCCCCTGTTTGAAGTGGTGTATTCCCGAAATTCAACCGGACCGAAGAACTTATCGAACCCACTGAGTTCGAAGACTTCAGCATCAGACAAAAGTTCTTTGTCTTTCTTGCCGAACTCCGACTCTCGCATCGCAACGTGCTTTTCGTCCGTGACAGCCAGAAGAGCGATTTTTTTCCCAAATCGATGCCGCAGACACCTTAAAGATGCCTGAAACCGCGACTTGAAAAATGATTCCTCTGAGTCATTTGCGAAGATACACTCGAGGAACTGGTACATCGCCAGAGAATTTTCGATCTCGAAGATTCTTCCTCTCAGAACCTCGCGTACCACTGCCACCGGCAGATCAACGGCCATGTCGAGGAATGTTTGCGGCAAACCCACCATGTCAATCTGCACAGCGAAGTTAACGGGCGACCCATCTGATGCGACGCAGTGTTTGTAGTCCGTAGACCACTCCCGATTAGCTTCCACTAAAGAAGTGAAAGCACGATTGTACTCGGCGTACAGTTCACCGAGAGCATGAACCACGATTTCCGGATACATGGTTTTGTAGTCGGGCAGAACGTGAAAGGGACTCATGGAAGATTGCATTGTTCTTTCCACTACCGGTCCCAGTGTTTGACAAACAGACATTGCCACGTGTTCATCGAGAAGTGATTTCTTCTTCATCATGTCTTTCTCCTTTCAGGGATTAAGGATTCAAAATTTTTGCCAACTGGCACATCTTTTGAATCCCGGCTTTTGCGGTTGAGTGAATTGCCACATTGGCTTGCCGATACACTTCGGTAGTCGTGTGTCCAGCACAGTCCGGCACATCAGCGACATCACCAGCCATTTCAGAAAACAGTTTCATCTTGAAACTAAGTTCTGGAAATTGCTCGACGAGGCAGTATTTGGGGAATCCAGACAGTACTTGTTGATCCATAGCGAGAATCAACGACGCTTCACTTGCGACGCTTTCGTCAATGGGCGTTGCGATTTGAGTTTCGGGAATTTCAATTTCCAGATCCCGCAAACTCGGCTCTGCATTCCCCCATTCGAGAGAATATTGCCTTAAGTTTGGAAACTTCGGCATTGCAGTTTGGCAACTGCCTTGCAAACCACGAGAAGCAACTCGGAATTTTTCTTCCAAACCGAGTTCTCGTAAGTTTTTACGGATGTAAATCTCGGCCACGACCGAACGATGAATGTTTCCATGACAGACGACAAGAATGAGTCTTACCATGCGATTTTCCTTTCCGATGGATTGTAAAAGAACTGCCGGAAAGTCCTGCGATTTTCGCAGAAACAAAAAACTTCCCGTCTCTAGTACGCAACTAAATTGCGTAACAGGGACGAGAAGTCATTTCAACTTTCGTGATACCACCCTTGTTTAAAATACAGTTTTACTCTGCATTTTCTCATCAGCTCCACCCAATTGGGTTTCAGTGATTATCCTATGATTACGGAGGAAACCGGATTCTCACTTACGCAAGAATCATCATGCTCCACTATACGGAGCGAATCGGGCCCAATCTCCTGAGCTTTTGGCCGGAGACCCAATTCATTGATTTTGTAATTGTCAAAATTTCTTACTATGTCACCATCCTATCATACCTATTGGGCATGTCAAGTTTCAGAGTAAACTTTTAAAAGATAAAGGGGTGATTCGAATTGTTTTCGAATCACCCCCGACTCATCAGATTATCAGAAGATTTCGATGAGTTTATTGAGTTGCTGTTGCCGTTCGTCCTTGATGGCCGAGAGAAAATCTCCCGACTTTTCAGCGACGCTGGTTCCCGGCGCTTTGTTTGCCAGCACATCCGGCAAGTGCCGTTGCACCGCTCCGTAGTGCTTGCCCGAGAAAGCCACCATGAACTTGGCGACCGCCAGCATGAGGCTACGAATGTCGTTGTGTCGGCGACCTTCGCGCTCCACCAGCTGAACGAGCGAAGGCTGGCGCAGCGCCGTACGGATGCGTTCCCGGTTTTCACGCGGGAAGTAGCCGTAGTGGCCGATGATGTACTTGTCACGCCCGGGCCAAAGCCAGTTCCAGAAGAGGAGAACTTCCATTTCAGGAATAGCACCCGAATGTGCTCCGCTCGGACCCTCGAGCCCGCGATGGTCAGTGACCATGTAGAACTTGCGGAAGATCTTGAAGTCTTCCGGGTCCATGGTCGTGTTCAGATCGACGAGCATCTTGACGCTGGCGAAGAGATCGGTTTCCACCTCGCCCATGTTGATGCTCTTATCCGAATACGTATCGGCGCTGAGCGCCCGATAGCGCTGCTGGATCGGTTCGAGGAGCACTGTAATGTCCTCCGCGAGCCGCTGCTTCATCTCACCGAAGAACTTACCTTCGCGCGCGGTGTAGCGACGCAGATATTCGGTGTGGACGTCGGGCGGACTACACAGCTCCATGAGCGTGTAGAGCGCCCTCGTCCCGGGCTGCATTTCACCTCCGGGTTCGGGTTGGGTGGGGATGGTTTTGACCTTCTTGGTCACGGCGGCGATGTCTTCGAGCAAGGCGATGGTGTTGCCGTCGCTCTTGCCCATCTTGTCCGCGCCGTCGATGCCCGGCACCCGCAAGGGGTTGCTGATGTTCATTTGTGGGATCGTGAAAACTTCCCGGGCGAACGTGTGGTTGAAGCTACGGGCGAAATCCCGAGCCATCTCGACGTGCTGGGTCTGATCCTGTCCCACGGGGACACGGTCAGCGCGGACACAGAGAATGTCCGCAGCCATCAGTACCGGGTAGCCGAGCAAACCGTAACTGACCTCGCCTTCGGGAACACCCTTGTTGTGGACGCGGTCCTTAAACGTGGTGCAGGTCTGCAGCCGGCCGAGCTTGACGACATTACCCAAGAGGACAGTGATCTCACTGACTTCCGGGACGTCGCTCTGCCTGTAGAGGGTGGATTTGGCGGGGTCGATGCCACAGGCGAGGTAGTTTTTGGCGACCTCGACAGACAGTGAATCAACCTCCGTCAGACCCGTCACTTCGGTCAGGGCGTGAATGTCGGCGACGAAGAAGAAACACTCTTCACCGGCGGCTTCCAGGTCCAGAAACTGCTTGATCGCACCGAAGTAGTTTCCCAGGTGCAGGTTGCCCGTCGGACGCATGCCCGACAAAATTCGCGAACTCATCTTTTGATCCTCCGAAAGGGATGTGGAACGACTAAGTCTCTCCACTTGATTGACAAAGGACTAACCGATACCTTATCGGTTTTGTGGTTATAGATTACATTATATTGGTGAATATGTCAAACGCGAAGAGCCTAAACGAAAAACCACCTCATTGGTGGTTTTTCGCTTTGGATACGGCGCTCGGCCGGTGTGCCATCAAAGGAAAAGTTCTCTATGCGTCCTAGTCACTTGACTTAGCATAGGGCTGCTGCGGGGCTAGGATTCGAACCTAAATATTCTGGGCCAAAGCCAGAAGTCCTACCGTTAGACGACCCCGCAACGTAATAAATTTTTCTCAAGAAAAATTTAGACGTTGCTGAGACGTTTAATTTTTTATACAAAATTATTACGTCTCGCAATATAACAATTCTACGATTCTTTATGCGTTATGTCAATGACAGCAAGTTCCAGAGGCAATTGTAAAATCGTGGCGTATTTCATTTTATTTTCCGCGTCAATGAATAATTCCAGCATTTTTTGGATTTCTTTCTCGGATAATTTTTCTATTTGCATTTTCATTTTTTCAATTTCTTCTTGTGATAATCCAGAATTCTGGGCATTTAACAACGCAGAATTTATTTTTAAAAGCAAACATTGTCTTAAATAAAAAACTAAAGTTTTGGTAAACTCTTGTAAATCAACCCCAGAGCCTAACATTGAATTTATATATAAAATTGCCTCCTTTGCCCCGTTAGAGATTTGATTTTTTTGTGGTTCCAGAGAGTTTCCCTGACCTCTAACGGGGTTTGCTTGTTTTAAAATAATAAAATCTACAAACTGTGAAATTTGATTTACCTCAACAATTCCCAAAAGTTCTTTTATATCGCTGGTTTTTAACATTTTTCCAGAAAATTGTATGCATTTATCCAGTAAAGATTCTGCGTCGCGAAAAGATCCGCGAGCATTTAATGCAATCAGTGACAAGCTAGAAGGCTCAAACTTTACATTCTCCTTTTCTAAAATAAATTCCATCTTTTTAATAATTTCAGATACCTGTAACCTTTTAAAATCAAACCGCTGGCAACGCGAAATAATTGTAGGAATCATTTTATGAGCTTCGGTAGTTGCCAACATGAATATGGCATGAGCCGGAGGTTCTTCTAAAGTTTTTAACAAAGCGTTGGCGGCAGATTTTGATAATTGATGACATTCGTCAATAATAAAAATTTTATATTTAGATTTTACCGGCGAAAATTTTATACCACTGATTAAATCTCTGATATTCTCAACTTGAGTATGTGAAGCCGCATCAATTTCCATTAAGTCCATTGAGTTGCCATTCATTATTTCTTGGCATGAATTACATTTATCGCAGGGTTCTGCATTTGCTGGATTTTCACAGTTTACCGTTTTGGCAAAAATCCTAGCAATAGTGGTTTTTCCTGAGCCTCGCGGCCCACAAAATAAATAAGCATGCGAAACCGAAGCTGAATTTATAGAGTTAGTTAAAGTCTGGACAATATGAGTTTGTCCAATAATTTCAGAAAAATTCTGTGGTCGGTATTTTCTATATAAAACAAGGTTATTGTCAGTCATAATTAATTTACACCTTTAATATTTTTTAAAAAATTCAAGGAAGACGGCTCGCAACCATCATTAAGAAAATATATAGAAGGTTGTAAAACAAGATTATTATCACTCATAATTTTAATTTACACCTTTAATATTTTTTAAAAAATTCAAGGAAGACGGCTCGCAACCATCATTAAGAAAATATATAGAAGGTTGTAAAACAAGATTATTATCACCCATAATTTTTATTTCTTGAAGACAAAAAATTTATAACCTAAAAAATTCCATAACGCGGCGACTAAAGCGGCAAAAATAACACTGAATTTTAGCCAAATTGCCTCTGGAATTGCTATTTGTGAATTGAATATTTTTGAAAAATAATAAAATGATAAGACATCAATTATTAATCCAATAAAAGTTATAAAGAAAAATTGTAAAATTTCTTTATGCATATCTTCTTTTTCGTGTTTTTGAAATGCCCAATATTTATTTCCCCAATATTTTAAAAATGTAGAAATTATAAACGATAAACTTTTTGCAAAAATAGAGGCAAATGGAATAGATATTGAAAAAATAAAAAATAAAAACTCAAATATTTTTAAGTCAAACACGGTGGCAACCGCTCCCACTAATAAATGCTTTACTGCTTGGAAAATAAATAATATTTTTCTGCCGATTAAAAAAGCTAACCAAAGACAAAACAAAGAAATTATAGGTAATGCAAACCAAATTAATAAAGTCCAATAAAGGCCTATGCTAATCCCCCACTCCCTTAAAAAATCTCCAATTAAAAACCCCAGTATTCTACCGGAAATTAATGCAAAAATAATATCAGTGACTTTCACCCCGGTTAGAAGTATGGGCAAAAAATAATCTATAAATAAATTATTTTTTGCTTGCTCGTTTTAATTATTACCCTACTAAATTTTTAACCCCCAGAAGTTTCTAATGAAAATTCAAACTTCTAATGAGGTTCATATTTATTTAAACTTATCATAAAATATTTTTTATAACAACCTGTGCAATTTTAAAAAATTCTGTTAGAATGAACAAATGGATAAATTCTTATCTAAACTAAAAGAATTTTTTGAAAAAATAGATCAACAAAGGGATAAACTGCTATTTATTTTTATAAAACCGTATTGGCCAAGGCACATAACGCCAAATCAAATTACTATTGTAAGAATAGTAATTGCGATATCCTTATTTATTCTTCTATTTTTTTATAAAAATGATAATAAATTATTAATTATTTCTCTTTTTTGTTTTGGAGCCTTTAGTGACCTTTTAGACGGTTCTGTTGCAAGGGGTATAAATAAAGTAACAAAAATTGGGGCAATGCTGGATCCAGCCGCAGATAGAATTTTAATAGTGCCAATTGCGGTATATAGTTTATTTTTTAATCACAAATGGCTTCTTTTATTTTTAATAATTTTAGAAATAATTAATGCATTAGTATCTATTTGGGCTCACGGAAAAAATATTTTTATAACATCAAATATTTTTGGAAAAATAAAAATGTTTTTACAGTCATTAGTTTTTGTTTTTATATTGGTTTACTTTCCAAAAGAGCCAAATATATTTTTTATAAATATTATTTGGATTTCCACTATATTTTTAGCAATAAGTATATATCTTAAAATTCTAGAAATTCGCGAAACTAAATAATAACATGAAAAATAATTGATATGTTTAACCCACACACTGATTTTGCAGAATAAACAATGGCGACACATAATTTATAATTTATGAATAAATTAGAAATTAGAGTTATTCACCCACAGTGTCGCAAGGGTTTAATTTTTAGAAATAGAGCATATAGTTTGTTTAGTATAACAATGGCAAAATCAGTGAGGGGTTGATTTTAGTCTTTATATAATAAAAAAAATATGAATAAAATCAAAATTTACAATACATTAACTGGCAAAAAAGAGATATTAAAACCTTTGAAAGGCAAAATAATAAATTTATTTGTCTGTGGCCCTACTGTTTATGATTTTTCGCATATTGGACACGCCAGAACTTGTATTATTTTTGATTGTTTTGCAAAGTATTTAAAGCAAGCAGGATTTAAGGTTTTTTATTTACAGAATATTACAAATGTAGATGATAAAATAATTGCCAAGGCCCGCGAAAAAAAGGTGTTGCCCAGTGACTTAGCAGATGCGTTTGCAAAAGAATATTTAAAAGATATGAAATTATTAGGCATTACTAGTGTAAATAAATATGTGCTAGCCACAGATTATATTAAAGAAATAATTAGTCAAATTCAGCGTCTTATAGATAAAGGATATGCATATAAGCTAGATGATGGAATTTATTATGATATCAGTAAATTTAAGAGTTATGGAAGATTATCGGGCAGAACTGCTCTGCAAGCCGAAGATTCTGTTTCAAGGATTGATTACTCAAAAAATAAAAAAAACAGGGGGGACTTTTGTCTTTGGAAATTCAATCAACATCAAGATGGGGAGCCGGTTTGGAAAAGCCCATTTGGCTTGGGCAGACCCGGTTGGCATATTGAAGATACTGCTATCGCAGAAAAGTTTTTTGGTACTCAATATGATATTCATGGAGGAGGTAGGGATTTAATATTTCCACATCACGATGCGGAAATTGCCCAAATGGAAGCAATTTCAAATAAAAAGCCAATGGCAAAGTATTGGATGCATACTGGATTTTTAACTCTAGATGGACAAAAAATGTCAAAGTCGCTAAATAATAGCATTATTATTACTTCTTTTTTGAAAAGACATTCGGTTGAGCAATTACGGTTTTGGATAGTTAAAAATTTGTGGAGTTCGCCCATTAATTATTCAGAGGGAGCAATGATAGAAGTAAATTCTAGCTTAGAAAGAATAGAAGAATTTTTACGAAAGATAAAAGCGCAAAGCGCAAAGCGAAAAACTATAACCCAAAGTTCAAAAATAAATAAATTATTGAAAAAATATAAAGAAGAATTTTACAAAAATCTAGCCGATGACTTTAATACCCCAAAAGCTTTTGCGGTAATATATGAATTAGTAAAAGATGTAAATAAATTATTAGATCTATCTGCAGAGGCAGATAAAAGTTTAGTCAGTAAAAAAGATGCACATGAAGTGTACGAATTTTTTGAAGAAATAAATAAAATTTTTGATATTATAGATTTTAAAAAATTAAAAACCTCAAATGTTCCAAGTGAAGTTAAGGAACTATTAAAAATTAGAGAGAAATTCAGAAAAAATTCAGAATGGCAAAAAGCCGATGAGACAAGGATAAAAATTGAAAATTATGGATTTTTAGTTGATGACACAAAAGATGGATCAGTATTGAGGAAAATAGAAAATAGTGATTAGAAAATAGAAGTAAAAAAAGAAGCCAGGATAAATTACTTGGCTTTTGCATTCGAAAGAAAATTATTTTTTTCTATAAAATAACTCTTTTTCTTTTTTTAAAGATATTGCCCTACACACTGCAAATAATGCTAATATTCTTTCCTGTTTAGTCATTTTCTTTAATAATTTAACAAAGTCTGTTTTATATTTTATATGTCTTTTTTTGTATTTTCGTGGCATGCGGTCCTCTTTTTTTTAATTTGCTGTTGAAAAGAACAATAAAGTTATTATATTTTACTTATAGAAAAAGTCAACACTTGTTGCTTATTGTTGTTTTTGGTATACAAAAGAATAAACATAATTCGTAATTCGCTTAAATTCGTAATTCGTAAGATTTATGTCTGAAATGCCTGATAAAAAACCGCCGCAAAACATAGAAGCCGAGCAATCTCTGCTGGGTTGTTTAATGTTAGACAAAAACGCAATTATAAAAGTCGCTGATTTTATTAATGAACAGGATTTTTATAAGGATACCCATAAAGAAATTTATTCTGCTATGGTTGAGCTTTTTGAAAAAATGGAACCCATAGATATTATTTCTGTTTCAACAAGACTAAGAGAAAAAGAAAAGCTGGAAAAAATAGGAGGCTCTTCATATTTAACTTCTTTAATAAATATTGTGCCAACGGCAACCCATGTTACTAACTATGCAAAAATAGTGCGTGAAAAAAAGGTATTAAGAGATTTAATTGAAGCATCTTTGCAAATAGGATTAGATGCCTTTGATGAATCGCAAGATGTTGATGTTTTATTGGATAAGGCAGAAAAAAAAGTTTTTAGCATAGGCCAAAAATCTTTATCCCAAGCTTTTATTCAAATTAAAGATATTTTAGGGGAAACTTTTGAAAGAATTGACCAACTTTCAAAGCACCAAGGAGATTTTCGTGGAATACCTACAGGATTTGCAAAACTTGATAATATGTTGGCTGGACTTCAAAGATCGGACTTAGTTATTTTAGCAGCTAGGCCTTCAATGGGTAAATCTTCAATGGCGTTAGATATTGCAAAAAATATAGCAGTTTTCCAAAATTTACCAGTTGGAATTTTTAGTCTTGAAATGTCAAAAGATCAAATAGTGGACAGAATGATAGCTAGTCAAGCTAACATAGATTTATGGAAACTAAGAACCGGAAAATTACAAGATGGCAAAGATGACAGCGATTTTGCAAGAATCCAAAGCGCAATGGGAACTTTGTCAGAGGCGCCTATTTATATTGATGACATGGGCACTACTAATATTTTGCAAATGAGGGCAATGGCGCGTCGTTTGCAATCAGATGCTGGATTAGGCTTGATTATCGTTGACTACTTGCAACTCATGGATACCAACAATAAATATGCAACTCCCATTCAGCAAGTTACAGAAAATTCTAGAGCACTAAAGTCCTTAGCAAAAGAGTTGAATATTCCGGTATTAGTTTTATCCCAACTTTCCCGAAAAGTTGAAGAAAGAACTCCTCATAGGCCCATGCTTTCAGATTTACGAGAATCAGGAGCTATTGAACAAGACGCTGATGTGGTATTGTTTATTTACAGAGAAGATAAGTACAATGAAAATTCCTTGGAAAAAAATATTGCTGAAATTATGGTGGCAAAACATAGAAATGGTCCAACAGGATCTATAAAATTATATTTTGACGAGCAGCGGGCAAGTTTTAGAAACCTAGAACAAACAGATTATGCATCTGAAATTCAAGCAGACTAATGCGAGAAAATAGAAGTTAGAAAATAGAAAGTAGAATCGTAACGTTTCGTAATTCTAGATTCTAATTTCTAGATTTTAGATTCTAAACTTATGGATTCTATTAAAAAACTTAAAGATTTATTTGTAAAGTTTCCTACCATTGGTTCGCGCACTGCGGGTCGTTTTGCGTTCTACTTACTGCATGCTTCAAAACAGGAAGTTGATGATTTAGTAAAAGCAATGCAAGAATTAAAAAATAATGTGAAATTATGCGCATTTTGTTTTAATCCTCATGAACCCTTCAATACCCATTCGACAAGCTCAGGGCAAGCAGCTCAGGGCAAGGGTGAAACTAATTTATGTCACATTTGCTTTGATGCTTCAAGAAACAAAGAACTGCTTTGTATTGTAGAAAAAGAAACTGATTTGCTTTCCATTGAAAATACGAAACAATATAAAGGGTTGTATTTCATTTTAGGTGGCACATTAACTTTGCGAAAAACTGATGGCGCTAACCTAAGAATTGAAGAATTAAAAGACCGTATTAAAAAGAGCAGTTTTTCTGAAATTATTATTGCGTTAAATCCTACGCCAGAAGGAAAATCAACATCAGTGTTAGTAGAACGCGCTTTAAAAGAAGTGATTGTGCCAACGATATTTAAAATAACTCATCTCGCGCAAGGTTTGCCGGTGGGAGGTGAATTAGAATATGCCGACCAAGAAACTCTAGAGTCAGCTTTTGAGGGTAGGAAGTAAAATTCGTTATTTTTCGATATTTTTTATTTAATCCGCAATCCTTTTTGCAGAGCCGAGGATACGGCAATTTTTTCAGCAGAAAAAATTCTGCAACTGGCTTGTACCTCTTAAAGCGACGGCGTTCCCGCCAAAAGAGCCTCGCCTAGCAAACCCCGGGCTCTTTTGGCGGGAATTGCCTAGCGACCCCCTATTTATAATACGCCCGGTCTTTGTATTGTAAGTAAATATATTGCAATTTTTTTCTATTATTTATTGGAATTTCATTTTTTAACAATGTGTCCATTTTGGTAATTTGCAAGTTAATATCTAACGTTGGATCAAAGTAAATTTGCCAATTTTCAGAGGTTGTAAAAACTAAAGGATCAGATATTAGCACTTTTTTTATATCAATTTGAAAATTATCTTTTAGGTTTTTCTCAACTTGAGAAATCACATCCATAGTATTTTTATTTATATTGTTTTTACCATCATAATCTTTATGCAAAACAATCATATCCTTTGGAATATTTTGTAATTCTTCAAAAATTATTCCATTTACATCTATGAAAAAGCATTTTTCGGGGTTTTCATTATTACAAAACACAGCAAAAGGCAATCTTTCTTTTATATTAATAAATAAACTATCTGGGAATTTTTTTTGTAAAGATACGCTTTCTATTACTGGAAACTTGCTTAATATTTTTTTTGAAAGTTCGCCAGTATTAGTAATAAAAATACTTTTAGTCCAAACCTGAAAAATTCCAATACTTACTATTTTTTTATGTATATATTCAAGAGCTATATTTTGTATATCCTCGCTTTTATTTTTTTGATTGCCTAATATTTCAATATTATTAATCTGAAATTTAAAATAAAATAAACTAAAATACAAAATAACGATTATAGTTGTTAAAGCTAAAAAAAACCAAAATACAGGCCTTCTGAAAAGTACTTTTTTGGTTTTTAAATTTCTTATTTTAGGTTTTATATGTTTGTGCCTATAGGACATTACAATCCTCTTTTAATTTTTCTTATTTTTTCTATGATGAAATTCAACCAGTATTTTTTAGTAATAATAAAGTCTTGAGTTTTAACATATTCTTCTTTATAACCTCCAAATCCCATTTTAAATAGCGTGGGTCCCGAATAAGGATGTTTTGGACTTTTTACTGGATCAGAATATCCCCAAAAGTCATATATGTAACACCCCCTATTTTTCGCTTCTTTTATGGCTTCCCATTGTAATAAATAAGAAACAGGAATTTTCCTATATTCAGGCAAAAGAGCCGCATGATGGTAAAAACTCATATGCGACCAAAAAATGCCGTATGAGGCAGCAATAATCTTACCTTGGTACTTTGCAAAGAAAATAGCTATATTATTATCAGGTAAAAAAGCTAAGAATTCCTTTTTAAAATAATCCAATGAAAATGGCACAAATTTTTGTTTTTTCACTACCTCTAAATGTATTTTGTTAAAAATCTCAATATCATTAATATCTTTGCTTTGAAAAATCTCTATTTCTTTATTATTTTGCGCTTTCTTTATTAAATACTTTGTAGTTTTACGCATTTTATCAAAAAGCTCCTGTTCTTTTGGCTCAATATTTAATTTCCAGCTGGATTCAGGATGGTAGTGTAAAGGTGCCGTTTTAAATCCAAAACTTTTAAATAGACTATCATTTTCTTCGCTTCTTATTAAAATGGGGCTTATCCTTATAAAATCCACCTTTTCTTGTTTAGCTAACTCTTTTAATTTTTCTAATAAAATACTCAATAATTTTGCATTTTGATTTTTGAATTTTGAATTTACTATGGGTCCATGCGGAACCAACAAAAACGAAGCCCTTCTTGATTTAATTTTGACCACTAATGTAACCGCGCGCAACTCTTCTTGTTCATAAATGCCAAACCGCCATATTTTATTTCCCATGGATATATGAAATTGACCCCAACTCCAAGACTGCAAGAATGTTTTTTCCTTACATTGCAGTAAAAAATCCTCCCATATTTTTTTTTCGTAAATCTCTTTTACCTCCATTGTCTTAAAAAGTTAACTATTCTTTTTGCATCTTCAATAGTGGTATTAATATGAGTTGGCAGGTTTAAGGTTTCTTTTGCTAATTTTTCTGCATTCTTACACATTCCAACAGAATATTTCATTTCATCCATTTTTGTATCGTCTGGCGCAATTGCTGTAGTGTACCAATCCCCAAGCAACATATTTTCTTTATGCCAAGCATCATAAATTATTTCATGGGCTTTGGGGTGGCGCACCGCAAAACGTAAAAAAATGTTATTTTCTTTTGAAGGTAAAATAAACCTAGTATCTTTTAATTCATTATAGTAAAATTCTGCAATTTTTTTACGATGCTCATTAAATTTATCTAATTTATTAAACTGATTAAGCACCAGTATAGCTAACGCATTAGGCAAAGCTTTTGGGAAATAGTTTGGTCTTAATCCCCTTTTTTCTTTGAAGCTTACCGCTTTTGATAACACGTGCAGCCATTGAGACAAAACTAAAAATATTTTCCCTAAATCTAAAAATTTATACAAAGGTAAAATCATGTAATGTAATAAAATTGGATGTAGTAATTGTTGCTTTATCCAAAAACGCGATGGCTGCCCAAATTCTTTTTGTAGTTGTTGTAATTTTTTACCTACATCATCATCGTTGGTAATAGCCATTCCGCCATATACAGAAGAAATAACCTTATCTCTTGAAAAGCTAAAGAATGAAGCTTTTCCAAATGTTCCAACTTTTTTTCCACCAAATTCAGCTCCCAATGCATGGGCGCAATCTTCAATTAAAGTTAAATTATTCTGTTGCACAATATTCATAACCTCATCCATATTAACTGGCAACCCAAAAGTATGTTGTACTACCACCACTTTTTCTGAGTGCTTATTCTCACGAATAAGCAATTTAAGTTTTTCAATGTCAACATTAAAATCATTGTCACAGTCAATATAAACAGGGTTTAAACCAGCCCAAAGAATTGGGTTTGGGACAGCATTACATGTAAACGCTTGAAGTGATACATTTGTATTTTGTTCTAAATCTAATGCTTTTAATATAGCAAAAAAAGCAGATCTCCCAGAATTAAAAGAGAAAGCATATTTTACGCCCAAGTATTCTTTAAATTGGTTTTCCAATTCTTTTATTGCTTTGCCTCTTTTCCATTTCCATGGTTGAAATAATAATTTAAGTGCCAAAGAAACATCGTCTTTTTGGACATTTGGCGACAAAGAAATTGAAATTAGCTTAAATTGTTGAAAAAATCTGAATTTCATGTTAAGTTTATTAATCTTTTAACAATGTTCTTTCTTTTGGGAGGTTTAATCATGTCAATTTCCGTTTCTCGTAAGATGAGTATTCTGGGTCAATATGCAGGTGAAATCCGGGAAGAGGTAGGCGCTTGGCTGGGAATCTTGCAGAGAGTAATTTGTGACGAGATGGATAATCACAAACGTAAATTCAGATTGCCAAGTCCACATGACGATGAGCTAAGGCCGATAGTTGTGGATCAACTTGACGCACTTATACTTAGGCTAATCAGAAAAAGCGAATCTCTCAAGGGATTACTTAGGTAATCTCTAGGGCACCTATAGGATTAGGTGCTTTTTTGTGTAACTAATAATTTTATTAGTTCTCCTGGCACCCTACCCTCTAATAAAACTACATCTTTTTGCTTGCAGAAAGTCGTAATTAAATGAAAAACTTCCTTCGGTTTTTCACAAAAAATAATTTTACTTTCTGTCATTCCGTTTTGGACTGCGCTATTTTTTACTTCTTCAAATTTATCTTTTGTCGTAATAATTGCCACGTCGCAAACTTCAGCTATTTTCTTACCTATTTGTAAATGCACATCCGTTGATTTTTTACCTAACTCAATTAAGCATGGCATTATAACAACTTTCTTTGTCCTGAGCCCAGTCGAAGGGTTTATCTTAAAAACATTGAGGTAATCTAAATCTGCTATTGCCCCGTCTGGGTTTGACGAATATGAGGAATCTATAATATTTATTCCATGAACACCTCTTTTTAAAGTAATTCCCGCTTGTTCTTGTTGTATGCCTTTTGCGGCTTCTGAAATTTCTTCTAAGCTCATCCCAAGCTCTTTAGCAACCAGAATTGCTCCTAATAGGTTTTGGATATTTTGCTTACCTAAAATATCCACATTAAAATGCACTGCTTCTTTTTCTCGTGTCATTGCCATAAAGTCTAGTGAATTCTCAAGAACTGAAATTTCTTCCGCCCAAATATCAGAATCAACTTTATCATTTTTTAAACTATAAACTTTTTTATTAGTATCGGCTTTTTTATATAAATCCATGCAATACTTATTATCTCCATTTACGACCAGCAATCCATCTTTTGGCAGATTGTAAAGCAATTCCTGTCCTCCCTCAGCTGAAAGTAAGTTTTCCAAAGATCCGAACAATGCCAAATGCTGTTCATTTACCCCAGTAACAATTCCTATGCGTGGCTTTACCATATTGCATAATAATTTTATCCCGCCCTTATTATAAGAACCCATTTCAACAATAAAAATTTGGTGGTTTTCGTTTAAATCACTTAAAATAGTTTGAGCTATGCCAATTTCAGAATTTTTGTGATCAGGAGTTGATAATACATTAAACCTAGACGATAAAATAGTGGTTAAAAATTCTTTAGTTGATGTTTTACCGTAGCTACCGTTAATGCCAATTATAGTGAGTTTTTTGTATTGATTTATTTTTCTAGAAGCTTTTTTTAATATTTTATTTCTAGCAAGCACAAAAAATGGTTGAAAAAATAAAACAATAATAGAAACTATGAATGATGTTAAAATATCAAAAACTAACAAGTAAAACGTAAACCAAAAATTTGATTGGGCGTACGCATATGATAAAAATAAATACAAAACTACCAAAAGAAACGAACATAACGTCAAAAGCACCGTTTTTTTAGTAAATACGGGTTTTAGAAATCTTTGTTTAAATATTCCTAAAATAAAAACTGCCGACTCTGCAAAATATATTAGCAGTAAAATATAAAAAACTAACGGAAATACATAATAATTTGCTAAAAGAACTACTAATAAAACAACTTTAACTAAAGGAAATTTTCCCATAAGCAATTGTTTTCCCTTATGAGTTTTAAAGTGGTCAAAAAAACGACCAATATGATATTCCTTTAATTGCCAAAGGTAAATCCAAAAAAGGACAAATTTGCTTGTCCTTATAAACCAAAGAAAACCTATAGAAATTATTTCAATATTCATCAGTATTTAGTGGGGTAAATTTTCTAATATTTTTTCTGTTAAAATTTCAGGAATACTAATTTGCAAAGCGTGTTTTCCCCCAGGTATTATTATCAATTTTGAATTTATTATTTTTTTATTAATAATTTTTGCCTGATAAAGCGGGGTTAATTCATCTTTATCGCCCCAAATAATAATTGTCGGATTTTTTATAAAATATAACTTTTGGGACAAATCTTCTGAAATAATTTTTAGAAAAGATTGTCTCATTATACCGTTCACATTCAAATAATCGCTATCGTTATCACCAACAATAAATTTATAAAAAGCTTTTCTTACTGTGTCATAAAAAGGTAAAAAAAATAAAATTTTAGACAATTTTGAAAATTGCCGCAAAATACTCTTCTTTAGGTTTTTTTCTCTAATACAGGAAGCTGAAATTAAAAATAATTTTTCAATTTTTTGATTGTATTTTATAGAAAATTTTGAAGCTACGGCTCCACCAAAAGAGTGCCCCAGCAAATAAAATCTATCTTGTAATTGAGGTATAGTATCAGAGAATTCTTTGACCCATTCAACGTAATTGTCCAGACTCCATGCGTTAGTTGGTTCTTGGCTTTTACCAAATCCCGGTAAATCAGGTATAATAATCAAAAAGTTTTTTTGCGAAAGTAATTCTGCTACTTGTTGCCATCTTTGGGAACTAGACCCCCACCCATGCAAAACCAGTAAGGTTTTGTCCTGAGCCACGTCGAAGGGTTTTTCACCCTTAAACAACTTGTAATTTATATTAAGATTTTTAACTAAAATCTGCTTTTCTTCCATTATTTTTTCTTTATCACCTTGAATCCAGTGTATTTTTGCAGCACTTTCGGTACCTTCACGCTTCCATCTTTTTGCTGATAGTTTTCTAATATGGCAATTAGTGTTCTGCCAATGGCAAAAGCGGTGCCATTTAATGTGTTGGCAAAATTATTTCTCCCCGCCTTGTCTTTGTAATGTATATTTAATCGCCTTGCTTGAAAATCAGTGCAATTTGAAGTTGAATGAGTTTCTCGGTACTTTTTTTCTGATGGCAGCCATACTTCAATGTCATATTTTTTTGCGGCTGGTCTGCCCAAGTCCCCTGTGCAAATATTAATAACCTGATATGGGAGCCCTAATTTTTTCATTAATTCTTCTTCAATGGAAAGTAAAAGTGTATGTTCTTTTTTTGAATCTTCGGGCTTTGAAAAAACAACCATTTCAACTTTATCAAATTGATGCACTCGTAAAATTCCTTTTGTATCTTTACCATATGACCCAGCTTCTCTCCTAAAACAGGTTGAAAACGCGATATAGCGTAAAGGCAGATCATCTAATGCTAAAGTTTCATCTGCGCGCATTGCAATTAAAGATTGTTCTGATGTGCCCGCTAAGTACATTTTATCTTCTGGTAAGTAATACGCTTCTTTTTCATCTCCTAATTCAAAGTACCCAGTCCCGCGCGCCATTTGTTCCTTTAGCATTACTGGTGGAATAATAGGGATAAATCCTTTTTTCCTTGCAACCTCCATGGCAAAGTTTACCAAGGCAAACTCAAGTAATACCATTTCACTTTTTAAATACCCAAATCTGCTTCCCGCTACCTTGCTTGCTCTTTCGGTGTCAATTAAATCCAAATCTTTGCCTAACTCCATATAATCCTTTTCTTTAAAACCAAATTTTGGTAATTTCCCCACTTTTCGTAAAACAACATTTTGCGTGTCATCTTTACCCACAGGCACATCATCAAAGGGAATATTAGGAAGCTGTAATAGTAATTCTTCTAATTTTTTTTCAGTCTCTTGCAAATCCGGCTCTAGAGTTTTAATTTCCAGTTTATTTTTTTTAGCCTTGTCAATATCATCCATTGTCTCGCCAGAGTTTTTAGCGGAGGCGGATTTAGTAAATTTATTTTGTTTTGCGCGTAAAGCCTCCAAAGAAGTTAACAAGCTTCTTTTTCTTATATCCAAATCTAAAATCTGATCTACTAACGAGTCTCCATTATTTACATTCTTTTTATCACAGGCTTCTTTAACCTTTTTTGGATTTTCCCTAATAAATTTGATATCTAACATAATGTTTAGTTTAGATTAATTTAATTTTCCACTGCTTATTCTCACGAATAAGCAGTGCTTATATCTTTAACTATAATCTAATTACCGTTTTTAAGAAATGGTATAAATTCTTTTATATTTTTAAAATTAAGGGAATAATATCGGTTTAAATTAATTTGTTTTACCGTTACTAAATTAGCATTTGATAATACGGTTAAATGTCTTGAAACACTTTTAAAAGATAACTCGATTAATTTACTTATTTCTCCTACTGTTAGTTCTTTTTTACTAAAAAGATGTTTTAATATCAAAAGTCTTCTTTCGTTTCCCATTGCTTTAAAGATTTGCGCCACAGCCTTATTATTCATATTAATTGCTTATTCTCACGAATAAGCCTATTAATTTTTATGCTATTTATTATGACTATTATCTAATTATTTAATTTGGTAATCTTATTTAATTAGTAATCTTAATTAATCGGGTATGTTTAATAGTGATGACTTATATTTTTCAGGGTGAAACGGTTTCAGTCGCATAATATCTATATGCAGTCCCAGTTCTTTTACTCTCGTCGCTAATTTTTCGGTAAAGTGAGTTTGATCGTACCCTAGGCAAATAATTTTTGGCTTCACTTGCTCAATCACTTTATAGGGGTTATTCCCTTCATTTCCCAACCGCACTTCATCGGCCAGACCACAATCCTGCACAGCTTTTAGTCTTTCATTTTCGTTAAACTTTGGGGGACGGCCCTTGGTTTTTACAATCGTAGAATCGCGCCCCACTACCACAACCAAATGGTCGCCATATTCCTTGGCTTGCCGGAAAAAATCCTTATGCCCTTCATGTAGTCCGTCAAATGTTCCAAAAACTAAAACTTTGATCATATGATTAGAAAATAGAAAGTAGAAATATAGAAAATAGAATACGAACGCTTAGATTGTTTAATTTATTGTACTAAATTTAATAGGTACGAGCAACTATTGACAGTAATTCATATAGGTGCTACAATTAAAACATAGGGTAGACCTTAAACCTTTTTGGGAGGAGAAAAATGATAAATTTTAACTTGAAGTGCGAACGGACATTTCCTATCCTAAGAAAGCTCATTCCCAACAAAACAGTAATCAAGATCATCCCCTTGAAGGAGAATGCCAAGACAGTGTATGGACTCTATGAGGAACACTGTGGAAGATTTATTGTCATTCGAGAAAATGACAATATTTCAAGTACGCTGACATCTTTCGCGCGGATTAAAAATATTGAATTACTATAAAAAATCCCTGTATGCGTGTAAAACGATGCACCAGACCATCGACACCAGTCGCGTGGTTTTTCTTTACCAAAAATCCGTCGATTTACGACGGATTCTATTTTCTAAGTCCTTGGCTTCATCAATGGGAAAATCTGGGTTTCGCGAGCAGTTTTACCTATTAAAAATGCAAATAATCTTTCTCCACCAATTCCAAATCCACAAGTTGGCGGCATTCCATATTCTAAAGCTTCCACAAAATCCTTGTCAAACATTTGCGCTTCCTGGTCACCTTCTTTCCGTAATTTTTCTTGTTCACGAAATCTTTCTTCTTGGTCAAGCGGATCATTTAACTCGCTATAACCATTGCCTACTTCTGACCCAGCTACAATTACTTGAAATCGTTGCGCGATTTTTAAATTCTTTTCATCACGTTTTGCCAAAGGAGAAACATCAATTGGCAGATTTATTAAAAACCCAGGACCTGCAATATTTTTTCTGCAGTATTTCCATAAGTTATCAATGGCACGGGTTTTATTAAAGCCGTTTTTGTCATAAGCAACACCTAACTTTTGCAATTGCTTTTCCATTTCAGGCAAACTCGCTTCTATAATATTTATTTTGGCATATTTATTAATTAAAGTTGCGTAGTCATATATTTCCCATTTTTTATTAAGGTCTATATTAAAGTCCTTGATTTTAAATTTCAATGTGCCAAATGTTTTTTTAATGATGTATTTATACAATTCTTCAACTAATTTCATTCCCATTTTATAATCAGCATACGCCCAGTAAAATTCCATTTGAGTGTAGTCTTGTAAATGTTCAGCATCCATTCCTTCGTTTCTAAATTGCCTGCCAATTTCAAAAGTTTTTTCAAATCCGGCCACCATTAATTTTTTTTGCCATAATTCGCCAGTTGAAATTCGCAAAAATACATCTATATCTAAGGCATTGTGATGTGTTATAAATGGTCTGGCATCGGCTCCACCTGTGGTAATTTCAAGCACCGGAGTTTCAACTTCTAAAAATCCTTTTTTTGCTAAAAATTCACGCATGGCATTCCAAAACACGGCGCGCTTTTTTATCATTTCCTTGACTTCAGGATTAAATAAAATATCTAAATAGCGTTTTCTTAATTTTTCTTCTTCATCTTGTAACCCATGCCATTTTTCCGGTAACGGTAAAAGGGACTTTGAAAGCATTTTATAATCTTGTGCTTCAATAGTTTGCTCTCCCCTTTTTGTTTTCATTAACACGCCTTTTATTTCAATAAAGTCGCCAATGTCAAAGTGGTCAATAAAAAACTTATAACCTTTTGGACCTAATTTATCTTCTTTAATTAGACCTTGGATCCTTTCGCTTCCATCGTTTATATCTAAAAATGTAACGCCTCCATGTCCTCGCAAGGCCATAATTCTTCCAACTAAGACAATTTCCCCTCCTGTAGCGCTATGCGCAGCATTGCGGGCAGGTTTTTTTGATTTTGAAATTTTTAAAAACTGTGCCAAAGCCTCTTTTATACTGTGTGTTCTTTTTGTAGTTGCAGGATACGCCAAAAGTCCCGCATCTTGCAAGGATTTTAATTTTTCTAATCTAACTTTTTTTAATTCGTCAATGGTACTCATTTTTTAGAATTTAGAAAATAGTAAATAGTAAATAGAATATTTAATAATGATAACAAAATAAATAAAATCAAACAATTATTGACATTAACTAACTTATAGTGTAGTATTTTTTATGCGTAGATCATTTCACAATTTAATACTCAACCTACTATGGAGGGGTTATGCGTTATTCTTGGGTAAAAAGAATAAAAATAGTTCAAAGAATGTTTAGATATCGCCTTTTCTTAATACGACAAAAAAAGATCGCGGCAGTTAAAAAACGTTCCGAAGATGATAAATTCGAATGGCTTGTTCATATTGCCGAACGCAATGCATGGAGAAAGAAGTGTAGACCAGTTACTTGTAATGGTTGTGAGCAACATATTACAAAATGTATTTGCAGACATAGCGCCGAACCAGAAATTATTGTTGCTATCCTTCGTAAAATTGCTAAAAAAACTGGACTGCCGCGTTTCGTTCGTAATGATGATATTCGTAATTCGCTCAAATTCGTAATTCGTAGGGATACTACTTTTTCGTAAAGTAATATTGTAAAACATCGTGAGCCACAGGGAGCGTAGCTGAACGAAGACCTTCCACCCCTTCAATAGTTGCTAAAAATACGATTTCTGGATTATCATACGGGGCGAAATTAACGGACCACGTATTATAAATTCCTGCTTTACTAGTTTCGGCGGTTCCTGTTTTTCCGGCAACGGCAACTGGTAGGTTGCTTAACATATGACTAGATCCGTAGTCTTTTTGTACACCATCTCGCATTCCCTCTCTTACAATTTGCAAATTTTGCTTATCAATAAAATTTTGGCTTATAATTTCAGGTTTGAATTCCTGAAGAATGCTTTTTTGGTCAGAAGAAGTAATTTTTTGTACAATTTGTGGTTTATATAATGTGCCGCCATTTGCTATTGCCGCGTACGCCACCGCTACTTGTAAAGGGGTAACCTGTAAATCCGATTGGCCAATTGAAAGGTTGTAGGTATCTCCATCCCACCAAGATTCATCTTTAATTTGTTTTTTCCACTCTGGACTTGGCACAAAACCTCCAAATTCTCCCGGCAAGTCAATGCCAGTTTTTTGTTCAAAGCCATAAAGATCTAAGTATTTTTTAATTCTTGATGGACCTAAACCCTGCTGGTCTCCATACCCCCCACCAACCGTATAAAAATAAATGTTTGATGAAACAGCAAGAGCCTTTCGCATATCAACTAGACCGTGAGGTTTTACCCCAGCAAATTTATATGTTACATTTGGGTCGTACTTACTGTGCACTAAAATATACCCGGGGTCATTTATCAGTTTTGCGGGAGAAATTAAATTTTCTTGCAATGCGCCGGAAGCTAAAAAAGGCTTTATAGTAGAACCAGTTGGATATTTTGCTGCAATTGCTCGGTTAAAAAATGGCTGGTAAGGATTACTCTGCAATGCACTAAAATCTGTTTGTGAAATTCCCTTGCTAAAAATATTATTATCATATGCAGGATAAGAAACTAAAGCCAAAATTGCTCCTGTTTTAGGATTTAAAGCAATTGCCGTCCCCTTTTTTGAACCAATGTTTTTAATAGAAGCTTCAAGAGCATTATATGTTTTAGACTGCAAGTCTGCGTCAATATTTAAAACTAAATTATTTCCAGGCTCTTCTAAAGATAATACTTTATCCCCCTTTTTTATTCCTGTGGCAGTTTTTATATTTTCAACCCTGCCTGGGATACCCCTTAAAAATTGTTCATAATACCTTTCTAATCCAACTTTTCCAATATAGTCTGAAGCAGTGTAATTATCAATATTTTGTAAATCTTCTTTGCTGATTTTTCCCATATATCCCAATATATGTGAAAAAATTGGACCCATATCATAATTTCTTATAGTATTTTTTTCTATTTGGCAATCAGGCAAATCATTTAATCTGGCTTCTAATACGAGTAGTTTTTCTTGTACAATATTTTCAGAAATTACCACCTTTGACTCTTCAGATGCGATAATATCACTTTCTATTTGAGTATATTTTTTTTGCAATGCATTTGATATGATTTGAATTTCTTTTGAGTATTCTGGTTTTGATGCTAAAAAGCTTCTTTTGTCGCACACTAAATCGTAAGCAGGCGAATTTGAAACAAGTTTTTTTAAATTTTTATCGTAAATTATGCCTCTTTCCGCGCGAACTAAATTAATTTTCCCTTTATTATTTTCACCAAGAGCATATAACTTTTTACCTTCAAGTATCTGAAAATAAAAGGTCTTTGAAAAAAGAATTAAGGCAAGAATTAAAAAAAATCCAAATATTACATAAATTACCCTTTCTTTTATTTTTACTTCAAACCTCTTTTCTGAAAGGCCAAGCTTTTCTTCTTCTATTTTAGCTAGCGTGTCTAAAAAAACCTCGTGGGTCTCAATACTGTTTATAGATTCTTTTATTCTATATCTTTTGTTTAACATTATAATTAGACCTACCGCGTAAAGATTTTTCTACTACAATATCAACATTTCGCCACGAAAATCTTTACGCGGTAGGTCTATTATTTAAATAATCTTAACTGATGGCTTAAATCACTTTTTTTATATATCTTTTTGTATAAGTAAAAGCTAATACAGGCAAAAACTAGGTTATAAATTAAAGATGAAATAATTGACGAATTAAAAGTAAAATGCAATTGTAAAAAAAATGAAATTATATATAATATTAGTCTATTTACAATAAAACATACTGAAAACAGTGAGATAAAATAAAAAACGGGATATTTACTTTGATTCTCTGTTATAAAATACATTAAAAATTTCTTTAGAAAATATACAACTATTAAAGAAATGATAGTAGCTCCAAAATAAGCTGGTAAAAACATATCTGAAAATAAACCTGCAATAATTGCCATAAAAAATCCATCGAAATAGGTATCGCTACCTTCAAAGAAGATTAAAATAAAAAATAAAATAAAAATAAGGTTTGGTAATTCCCCCATTATACCAAAATAAGTCAAAAAGCTATTTTGCATAATAGAAATAATAAAAAATGATAGGGTTATTAATATATATTTAATCCACATAATCGTTTCGTTAAATTTAAAATTGAAAAACCAAAGTTTAAAATTTTTGAATTTTTAGATTTGAATTTTCAATTAGTTTTTTGATAGTCTATTATTAAAAATAAATTATCATTACTTTTAATATCAAGGAATGGTTGCATATCAGCAGTTTGAAATGGCTTTAAATCATCTTTATTTACTGATTTTATTTTTCCAACTAAAAGATCTGCTGGAAAAATACCTTCTAGGGCAGATGTTGTTAATATATCTCCCTCTTTAATTTCTGAATCAGAATTTATTAAGTCTAAATAAAATGAAAGTCCTCCTAATCCCCTAATCGCGCCATGCACAGGCGCTTTTATTGCGCCACTATTTTGAGATTGTAAAACTTTTACATCTAAAACACTACCCCTAGAAGAAATAAGCATAACCAAGGAAAAGTTATTATATACCTTTGTAACCTTGCCATAAATAACTTTTTGGCTAGAAATTATAGGCATATTTTCTTTTATGCCGCTATCTAACCCCTTATTAATTAATATTGAGTCATTTTCAAGATTTAGACCGACGACTTTTACTGGAAGTATCTTAAATTTGTCATTTTGGGTATTTTGTAAGGCCTCAGCTGATACATGGCTTTGAATTAAGGATGATTGCAAAATAGAAATTTGATATAATAATTCTTGGTTTTCTTCTTTTAAATTATTATTTTCTTTTTTTAAATCACTAAAGGACAAAAAAGAACTAAAAAAATTAAAAGTGTTGCTTCCTGATTGCAGAAAAATTTTTGAAATTGGCGAAGATATAAAATAGAAATAATTTCTTATTTGTATTTGAAAAATATTTAAAAAGACGATTAACGTAAAGAGTATTATAATTTTTATTATAATCCCTTTCCACAAAAAATTACTTTTTCTTAGAGAAACATTCATAAAATAAATTAAAATTATAATTTACTAAAGCCGTTGTAAATGCAACCTTTCAGCGGTAAATTTGCTATAATTTGTCAGCTTAGCTAAAGCTAAACTTCAAAATTCTATCAAACTTACCGCTCTGAAATCTTACATTTTCGTCACGAAGCTTATTGCGCAACGGCTTTACTTTACCAAAGAAACAAAAATACTACAAACTTTAAATTTATAAATCAATTTTTACAACAAAAATCCGCACTAATATGCGGATTTTAGGATTAAGTTCTAAGGTGGCGACTACCTACTCTCGCGTTCATCACACTACCATCGGCCTTAGGGTATTTCACTTCTGTGTTCGAAATGGGAACAGGTGGGACAACCCTGGTATAATCGCCACCACAGAACTCAATCTGTGGTGAATTTATTTTAAAAGATAATCAATAAAAATACTTAAAATCTGTATCTATTATGGGCTCGTCGTCCAATAATTCTTTCTTCTGCAACTTGAAATTTTCGCACAAAATTTCTTCATTTCGCAGTAAAAAATTATTGGACGACGAGCCCTCTTACGCTAAAACTCATGATAAACTCAGTAGATTTTTTAAATCTATACTAAGTTTATCAAAGGATAATATGATTTATTAGTACTACCCGGCTGAATCCCTTACGGGACTTACACCTGTAGCCTATCAATCTCGTCATCTACGAGAAATCTAAGAGTTCTAATCTTGGAGTGGGTTTCGCGCTTATATGCTTTCAGCGCTTATCCCTTCCCAACTTAGCTACTCAGCAATGCACCTGGCGGTACAACTGATACACCAGAGGTTGGTTCATTCCGGTCCTCTCGTACTAGGAACAAATCTCCTCAAAACTCAACGCCTGTGGTAGATAGGGACCAACCTGTCTCACGTATGTTTCCACGCATTACTGCGTGCATTGGACTATATCTTTACCCAACTAAAATTAACTGGGTAATCGACGTGTAGTCTCTACGGGGTATAAACACTAATTTTTGTAATTTTAAATAAATGTGGGTTACTTTGGCTGTGCCGTTTCACCCATTTTTGCTTGCGTGATTAGATACCTAATCCACCATAATATATTTCTTCGAATAGACTGACAAAAGCATGACAAGAAATAACACGCTTTTCACCTGTTACAAGGCCGAAACCACAAATATGAAACACTGCAGAATACCATCCACAATGTTGCCATACTTGACCTTCATAGTAAAACCGGTTTCCTAGTTTCAATTCCGAAGCTCTGATATCTTGCATCATGCTCCTCCCTTCTTTCCTTCTTTAGAGTTTGTGCAAAAATTACAAAAATTAGTGTTTATACTTCCCTCGGTATTGTCCGCCATAATTTTTGGTCAAAATTATATGGATTCCACCGAAATAGTCGATTTTTACACCACAACATTACTGTTATGGGCCGCCGTGATATGTCGTGTACCCGCCACATTTTTTGCAAAGCAAAATTTGGGAGAGTAACCTCGGGATTCAAACCGTAAAATTGCTAAACCACTTTAAATTTTACATTTTGCATTGTCATTTTCCATTTTGATTTTTGCATTTTTAATTTAAAGCGGCTTGGCCGCTTTACGGTTTGAACCCAGCTCACGTAACTTTTTAACCGGCGAACAGCCGGACCCTTGGGAGCTGCTTCACCCCCAGGATAAGTTGAGCCGACATCGAGGTGCCGAACAGAGCCGTCGCTATGGACGCTCGGGCTCTACTAGCCTGTTATCCCCGGAGTAGCTTTTGGCTGATGATCTTCGTGTTTTCTATAAAATACACGTCGGTTCACTAAGTTCTGCTTTCGCAACTGCGCGACATAGCCGTCTTGCAGTAAAGCTGACTTTTGGCTTTGCCCTATCGCTTCGATTTCCATCCGAAGCTAGTCAACCTTTAAAC
>Ga0209542_10004814_pt1 | contig 27466 bp, 27 predicted proteins | sample RifCSPhighO2_01_FD_184028 | JGI IMG/M metagenome (GOLD analysis project Ga0209542, IMG submission 184028) | Soil microbial communities from Rifle, Colorado - Rifle CSP2_plank highO2_0.1 (SPAdes) (version 2) | ecosystem: Environmental > Terrestrial > Deep subsurface > Rock core/Sediment ...
TGCATCCTTTGAATTCAACATGTTGCAATCTGATCATGGACCAGAGTTTGGTAAGTGGTTCGTCACACAAATACAAAAGAAACATAGATATACTAGAATTGGTAAACCAAATGACAATGCTCACATCGAGAGGTTCAATCGAACAGTGCAAGAAGAGTGTTTGGACAGAGTACCAAGAGATGTGAAGAGTTTAAACGAAGCTTTAGAAAAATACACTTGCTACTACAATCACGAAAGACTACACATGGGAATCTCACTTCGTTCGCCAATACAATTATTAACAAAACGCGTCCAAGCTATTGACTAGAATACGATTCTAAAAACCTCGTCTCAACAAATTCTTTTCAGAGCATCCGCAGGTCGCAAACATGGTCTTGTCAACGACCCTGAGCTTGTTGAAGGGCTCATTGACAAGTTGCGGCCGAGGACAGAAAAAACCTTTCGCCGGAAAGGTTTTTGTCTCTGAAAAGAATTTTGGGGAGTAAGAGGTTTTAAAAACTAAATTACTCGCTATCTTCCCCACCTACCACCTGTCCATTAAAATTTGCCATAGCTTCAACTATCGGCTCGATGCTACCGTTCAGTATTTTCTCTATATTGTGCCAGTTTTGTCGTATGCGATGGTCTGTTATACGGTCTTGGAGGATATTGTATGTGCGAATCTTCTCAGAGCGGTCGGCTGTACCTATCTGGTCTTTACGATCGGCCGAATATTTCTTGGCTTCTTCCGCATCTTTCAACATTTGAAGTTTTGCTGTCAAAATAGACATCGCTCTCTCACGGTTTTTCAGCTGACTTCTCTCGGCAGTTGAGCGGACATCGAGCCCAGTCGGAATATGAATAATTCTCACAGCGGTTTCAACTTTATTCACGTTCTGTCCACCGGCACCACCGGAGCGAGAAGTTTCTATTTCAATATCAGAAGGTTTTATTTCGATGGTTGTTTTTTTGCGCAACGGCAACACGGCCACAGTCGCGGTGGATGTATGCACCCGTCCCATTTTCTCCGTTGATGGAACGCGCTGAACACGATGAACGCCAGTTTCATAGCGTAGGTTTTTATAGACGTCTCTACCCCGTATTTCAAATGAAGCTTCTTTGTACCCACCCGCAGAACTTCGTGACTCGTCCACCACAGCAACCTTCCAGCCCTGGTTTTCTGCATATCTGGTGTACATATGGGCCAATTCTTCGGCAAAAAGTGAGGCTTCTTCCCCACCAGCTCCAGCACGAACTTCAAGTATCACTTCATTTGGAAACTCTTCCTCTTTCTCGTCCTCCTTCAAGATGTCCTCCATCTGCGACATAATCGCGTCCTTTTGCGCTCGTACTCCCTCAAGTTCCGAGTGCGCCAAATCTGCCAGAGATGGGTCATGTTTAATCATGTCCTCTGTCGCAGTCTCTTCATCCAGGAGTTTTTTATACAACTCAGCAAGATAAGAAGTTTTTTGATTTTTTGTGTATTTTTCTAAATCCATTGTAATAAGTTTAACATAACGAAAAAGTCTCGTTTCATCATTTTATTTTTAGGGACTTCGCAGGCGGGTAGCCGAGAGAGAGCAAAATTTCAGCAGAAATTTATGCGCGCCCTAAAAATGAAATGAGAAAAAGAGACTTCGTTACTTCTTTGCTTTAGACTTCGCTTGTTTTGCTTTGAACTTTTCTACTCGGCCGGCGGTATCAAGTGATTTCTCGTTTCCTGTATAGAAAGGATGTGATGCGCTTGATATTTCGAGTCGGTATACCGGATATTCTTTCTTGTCGGCCTTAGCTTTTGCCGTTTCTTTTGTGTCAACAGTAGACGCGATAATAAACTCGGCACCGTTGGAGTTGTCGATAAAGAGGACGGGTCTGTAGTTTTTCGGATGTATATCTTTTTTCATCCCGTTAGAGATAGGAAATCCCTCGAGAATACGAGGCATTTCCGTAGTTAATGGTTAATATAGTGAGTAATGTAAACTGAATCTTTATGATATCACAATAGAGACTAATCAACCGAGTAATCTCTAACGGGATTCATTGCCCGATTACTCTACCAAAATAGCCCTATTTTGTCTACCTTCTGGACACGCCGTACTCGTTGAGATAATCGATATCTGATTGTATATTGGCTTTCAGATTCATAACACTTCGTCCGTAGGAGCAAGTCGATCCGCCGGTACCGTAATATTTACATGCCGCGCGTAATTCCGAACTATACGTAGCGGCTCCTGCACCGAGATCGTCAAGATAAAAAGCCGAGGCCATGAAAGCGTCCTGCGGGTCCCAAGGATTTGCGAAGTGGCCAAGAGCCGACTTCAAACGGTCAGCGAAAAGTGCCCATGTCGAAGCGATGAACTGCGCCGGCCCCATCGCCCCTCCCCAACCCGCCACACCGGCAATAGGACAAGATACGACGGTCTGAGCGGGATCATAACCTAAAGCTTTTATTAGTTCCAAGAACGGTGGAACATCTCGTGTGGGTTTCATCACATTTGAAAATTGCTTGCCTGTATTCTTACCTATTCCCGCTCCTGTTTCCGTGTTGGTCAGATAACACTGTCCAACATTTGCGCCAAGATTACTTTCTTGTGTCAGAATAGCTAGAAGAAACGACGGCTGCACTCCGGTTTTAGCCGAAGCTGTTTGGGCATAAGTTAACGCTGTACCGAAAGGAATGGCCACAGCACCACCGGCCAGTTTGAAAAGTTTTGCGCGTATCCCGGCAGCTTTGGCCTGCTGGTCCGCGATAACTTGAGCATAGGTTTTTTCCTGGGTTTTGTTCACCTGTATCAAATATTCTTTTTGTTTCTCGTTGGCCTGAACCTGTTTCTGTATTGCCTGAGTTGCCGCTTTTGTGTCGGCTTCTTTATCTTTCTGCACATCAAGAGCAGCTTTTTCTTTCTCGGTCAAACTTTTCTTGGTCCGAATCTGTATGAACAAATCACCGAGAGACCTGTTCACCGACTGGAAAGTGTCCACATCGCTGAAAAAATCAGATATATCCTGACTGCCCAAAATAATTTCCGGCAAACTGTATTCGTCAATCTGATTCGTTTTGCGTAGGAGTTGGGCCATTGAGTCGTGTCCGTCGTCTATCTGTTGTTCCAGAGTTTTTATATGTGCATTCTTGGCTTTTATGTCTCGGTCAAGTTTTGCAATAGCAATCGTCTTCTGTTTTATGACCGCTTGAGCCTGTTTGATTTTGGCATTGAGTATTGCTGCCTCTTGTTGGAGAGATTTAGTGTTAGCTTTAGTACCATCCAGTATGGACTGCCATTTGGTTATATCCGCCTCTGTCTGGACCAGCTCCGTACGCCACTCCGCTTCCTGTTCCTCTTGGGTAAGAGCGAATACATTCTCCGGATACAGAAAAACAGCCCATCCGAAGGACAGAGACATGATAATAGCAAATAGAAATAACCGTTTTAGCATATGTTTAGTATACCAAAGTAGACGCCTAGAGCGTAGGAAACTTACTCAAAACCCCATGAAATAAAACAGGCTCAATAAAACGACCTAAATCATTCTAGATGCTAGGCGCTGGAGGATTTGAGAGCGAGTCGTACAATAGTACGGTGAGCGAGCAAATTCGAACAACAACAACGCAGATGGGATGATTTAGGTCGTTTTATTCTTTCACTTCTTCGATAGGAGTTTCCTCTTCAACCTTACCCTTCTTAACCACTTCAATAGTAGAAAGATCAACCGGCGCTTCCTCAACTTCTTCTTCTTTAGGTGCTGCGGCAGAAGCCACAACTTCTGTAGGACGTTCAACCAAGTCTACTCCCTCAGGCAACTCTATCTGGCTCGCCAAAATCTGACTGCTGAAATCGATGAGAGATGAGATATTTACCTCAATATGATGCGGAATATGCTGTGGATCAGCAGAAATTTTCAACTCGTGAAGAGTTTTAACCAGCGCGCCTCCAAGGTCTTTTACCGCAGGAGATGAGCCGACGAACTCCAAAGGAACGGAGACCTCAATTTTCTTTCCTTTTTCGAATACATAAAAGTCTGCGTGACGAGGAATGTCAGTTACGGGATCAAGGTCCACATCTTTTATCAAAGTATCGACGGATTCGGTTGGAGTTTTGATAGTAACCACGCCGGATTCGCCCGCCGAATGCCAGACCTTTATAAAATCTTTTCGAGCGAGGGTTATGGGGGTAGAAGCCGTTTTCTTACCGTAAAAAACAGCAGGGATTTTCCCCTCTTTTCGGAGTGTATCTAGGTTTGCTGAAGCGTCTCGCGCTTGTGCTTCTAAAGTAATCATTCGGCTAGTATATAGAAAGTGTTATAAAAAATCAACCGTATAGTGGCGGCGCAAAATTCCCTTTCTCATAATATCTCTCAAGGAGACATGGATAAATTTCTGCTGAAATTTTCCTTGAGCTCGCTCCGTCGAGCCTCGCTAGTCTCCTTTCGAGACATCATTCGACAGGATTTTGCTTAGTTCCCAACTACCCAGTTACTTTATTTGCTGGAGTCTTACCTTCTAGAAAATCTATTATATTTTGTGCAGCCAAGACGGCCATACCATCCCGGGCCGGTTTTGTGGCGGAAGCGATGTGTGGAGTGATAACGATATTTGGTAAATCGGCGAGACCTGGAGCAAGAGCGGGTTCGTTCTCGAATACATCGAGTCCTGCGCCGGCTATAACGCGATTTCGTAGAGTGGAAACTAGAGCAACTTCGTCGACAACTGGTCCGCGAGATGTATTTACCAGAAACGCAGTTGGTTTCATCATTTTGAGACGCACTTCGTTTATCAAGTGTTTTGTAGAATCCAAAAGAGGAACATGAACAGTGACGACATCAGAAACTTTCATCAGTTCCTCCGGACTTTCATAAAACTTTGCGCCCAAGTCCTTTTCAAACATATCATTTTTCTTAACATCGTAATAAATAACATTCATTTCAAATCCTTTTTTCAAAATCTGGCCAACTCTATAACCAATTCTACCGGCGCCGAGCACTCCAACCGTCTTACCTTTCAAATCAAGTCCGAGAAACCCAAGCGGTTCCCAGCCTTTGTAGTTGCCGGCGCGTAAATATTTATCCGCCTCAACTATTCGTAGAGCTGTAGAAACAATCAGAGCAACTGTGTGTTCGGCAACAGAGTCTGTCAGGGCTCCTGGTGTATTCGTGACCGTAATTCCCCTTTTTGTCGCTTCGGCAACATCTATGTTGTTGTAACCAACGGCATAGTTGGCAAATATTTTGGAAGTAGGCACGACATCATACACTTCACTATTTATCTGGTTCGTCAGAAGACACAAAACCGCATCGTATGGTTTGGCTTTTACGGCTGTAAGAAACTCGTCTTTGCTTAATATCCCATCTTTCTGACTCACATCAACTTCATACCCTTTATCCTTCAGCATTTTTATTCCGATTTCCGGAATTCTCTGTGTTATGTATACCCGCACATCAAATTTATTATTTTCAGTCATATAGTTTTTACAATTCAATTAAATGGTAGATTTTCTGTTTTAATTTCAAGATTAGTAAAGTTGGTGTGTGGGTATATTTTCATATACTCAGTATAACAGAACCACCATTACTTGCTAAGTATTAACTCCGAGAAACATCTGCAAACCCCGAGCTGGGCGTTGTCAACGACCCTGAGCGTAACGAAAAGCTCTTGACAACGAGGGGTTGAGGACAGAGCGAGGCTTCCGCAGGAGAAGCTAAGTATTTTTGAGGAGTTAATATTTAGCAAACTTTACAAATTATTGAATAATTTTAACTTCGATTCTACCAATTTTTCCATCTCCTCTACTGCCAACATCATAAATTTATAAGGGGCGACTTCTTCGTTTTCTCTGATATGTTCGAGACCCTCCTTGTATGCTACACGAAGTTCTGTGTTGATATGTATAATAGAAACTCCATTTTTTATCGCTTCCTCAAAATCCTCCTTCGAATTGCCCGAACCTCCATGCAAAACAACAGGTATCCCAATCGTATCAGAAATTTCTTTGATTCTCACTTGATTCAGTTTTGGATCCCTCCCCCCGCGTAACATACCGTGAAAGTTCCCGACAGCCGGAGCAAGTATGTCTATGCCTGTCGCGTCAACAAACTCTTTTGCTTTGATTGGATCAGTCAAAGATTTTTCATCAAGCAATACTCCCTCTGGAATAGCATCCAAAACTTTTGATGAGGTACCAATGAAACCCAATTCCCCTTCGATTAAAACATCCCGTCCACAGTTCCGGGCATACTTGACACATTGCTTTGTGATTTTTACATTTTCTTCGAAAGAAAGTTTGGCTCCGTCGAAAATAACTGAATCAAAACCAGCATCAATAGCCTCTTTTACCTTCTCAAACGAGTAGGTGTGGTCAGCGTTGATGAAAACCGGATAATCAAACTCTTCCCGAAGACTTTTTACCAGTGCAGCGACTTGTTTTACTCCTATAAAATCCCTTTCGCCTTCCGAAACACCGATTATGACCGGAACGTTTAACCCCTGTGCCGCCCGAAAGACAGCCTGGAGACCTTCCGTATCGGAAATATTAAAATGCCCTATAGCCACTTTCTTTTCTTGCGCTTCTTTCACGCATTCCCTTAATGTCTTCATAAAGATAATTGTAACACAAAAATAAATCTGATTAATCCTACCCAAACCTATTACTAATATACGATATATCGTATATTAGTATATATTAGTAATTAAATATCTTTTTATTATGTTTCTGCTCTAGTACATTCATCCACATCTTTCTTCTATTACCCACCTGATTGGAGACGCTTTCAGAAATTAAATCCCCTAAAGTCTCCCATATCGTCCTACTATTTTTCTTTATAAGATTGTGTAAGTAAAAATAACCTCCAGATTCATATCGCAAGGAAATCCTGTCTACCGTCGACAGACTAACAAATAATATGTCGGAAATATACGGCTTCGATATCCCCTCACTAAGCATACACAAAATAGCTAGTCGTTTAGTAAGCATAATTTTCTCGGTGTCAGTCAAAAATTCTGCTAACAAATTCTCGTCTGTCCTAGAAGTTCCTGCGGTATCAAACACTTTGACAAGTTGCGAGTATAATTTATGGAAATACTTATCGTCTAATTTTTTGTTTGATATATGTGGCATCTCTATATAATATACGATATATCGTATATTAACAATTATATTGTTAATATGATTCACTAATTCATGTGCTATAATTATTTTATATGAAAATTATAGATGTACTGGCTATCGGAGATCTCGTCATAGACGCTTTTATAAAAATAGAAGACGCAGAGGTTAATTGCGATATAAATAAAGAAAACTGTAAGCTTTCCTTGCGTTTCGGAGACAAAGTTCCATATGAATCTGTAGAGGTCTGTAATGCTGTGGGTAACAGCGCCAACGCCGCAGTTTCGGCATCAAGACTGGGTCTCTCTTCATCCCTCCTTTCATATATAGGCAACGACAAACACGGACAAGATTGCCTAATAGAATTACAAAAAAACGGTGTGGACACGACTCTGGTAAGAACCGAGATCTGCAAAAAGACAAATTATCACTATGTACTTTGGTACGATGTCGATCGAACAATCCTGGTAAAACATGAAAAGTTTTCTTACAATCTCGGTAATATTCCCGCACCAAAATGGGTTTATTTGAGTTCACTTTCAGAGGACTCTCTTCCGTTTCATATGCAGATTGCAGATTTCTTGGAAAAAAATCTAGACATAAAGCTAGCCTTTCAGCCTGGAACATTCCAGATGAAAATGGGTGTAGATGTCATGATGAGAATATATAAAAGAACCGATGTGTTTGTTTGTAATGTCGAGGAAGCCCAACTGATACTTAAAGAAAAATCTCGCGAACTTCCAGTACTTCTCAGGGGCATTAACGATCTAGGGCCAAAAATCGTGATTATTACCGACGGTTTCAGTGGTGCTTATGCTTTCAATTCGGAAAATGGAGAAAAGTGGTTCATGCCCGTATACCCACACACACCCTTTGAGCGTACAGGAGCAGGTGATGCATATGCATCGACCATCATCTCATGTCTAGCGATGGAAAAAACATTGGATGAGGCTCTAAGGTGGGCACCAATAAACTCAATGTCCGTTGTGCAACAAGTCGGCGCCCAAAAAGGATTGTTGTCTCAAGAAAAGATAGAAGAATTCCTAGCAAAAGCACCAGAAAATTATAAATTGAAAAAGTTAAACTAATTTTTCCTGCCAATAACCTTTTTTGCGGCAGCGAGAATATGCGACTCCCCCATTCCGTAGTGTTCCAGAAGCTCGTCAGGAGTTCCTGATTGGCCAAATAAATCTCTGACTCCGATAAATTCTTGTGGTACTGGAAAATTTTGAGACAATGTTTCGGAAACAGCGCTTCCCAATCCTCCAGCAATCTGATGTTCCTCTACTGTTACGATAGCCCCGCATGTCTTTGCTATCATCAAGACAGCACCAACATCTAGGGGCTTAATAGTTGAAATATTCAAAACTTTTGCCGAAATGCCCTCTTTTTTAAGTTGCTCGGCCACTTTCAGAGCACGATATAAAAGCGCACCGGTAGCAATAATCCCAACATCCGCTTTTCCATTTAGGTCACCGTAACATAATTGTGCTTTTCCAATCTCAAATGGACTGTCATCTGTGGTAACAACCGGAGTTTTTTCACGGGCGAGACGGATGTAGACTGGTTTGCCAAGCGAGACGGACGCTAGGGTCGCCTTCTGTGCTTCTATATAGTCACAAGGAGATATAACTACCATGTTCGGTATGACCCGAGTGATAGCAATATCTTCTATGGCTTGATGCGTACCGCCATCTGGACCCACCGACACTCCAGCATGAGAACCGGCAATTATAACCGGCCTATCGTTGTAACAAATAGTGGTGCGAATCTGTTCCCAGTTTCTCCCCGGCGAAAACATGGCGTAACTCGTTATGAAAGGAATCTTGCCCATGGCCGACATACCGGAAGCAACGGAGGCCAGGTTCTGTTCGGCCACACCCATCTCGACAAAGCGCTCAGGAAATTTGTCTTTGAAAAGATGCATCTGGGTAGATTCGGTCAGGTCCGCACAAAGCCCTACAACATTAGGATTCTTCTCCCCAGCCTCGAGTAACCCCTGACCAAAGCCTTTACGAATAGGCACCTGTTCGATATCTTTATCCCATAATTTCGGATTCAACTTTTGTGATTGGTTTAACATATTATTCGTGTTCGCCGATTATCTGACCACCAAGACTACGCAGTTCTCGCAAAGCAATTTCGGCTTGTTTATCTTCCGGCGGTTCACCGGCAATTTCCGTACCGGGAGGATTTCCGTGCCATTTATGGTCGCGTTCCATGAAAGAAACGCCTTTGCCTGGGATAGTGCGGGCAATAATAACGCTCGGTCTGTCAAAAACGGCTTGAGCTTTTCCAATACCGGCAACTATATCTGAGAAGTTGTGCCCATCTATTTCCTCCACATGCCAATTAAAACTTTCGAATTTATGAGTCAAGGAGTCGAGTGGCATAATATCTTCCGTGTATCCGTCTATTTGAATATTGTTTCTATCTACAATAGTAATAAGATTTCCCAACTTCTCCTTACCAGCCAACATGATGGCCTCCCAGTTCTGCCCTTCGTCCAGTTCCCCATCACCCGTAAAGCAATAAAAAAAACGGTCGGTGGATTTACCCCTATTCATCCGGTCGGCTATGGCCATACCAACAGCCTGTGACAATCCTGCACCAAGAGGTCCCGAGCTGGTTTCTAACATTGGCAGATATTCTCTGTGTGGATGGCCCTGTAAACGAGTCTTAAATTTTCGTAGAGTCAAAAGTTCAGCGACGGGAAAATAGCCCGAGTGGGCCATAGTCGAATACAAAACTGGACAAATATGACCATTCGATAGCACAACCCTGTCGCGTTCCGGCCAATCCGGTTTCTTCGGATCATGTTTTAAAATATGAAAATACATAGCCGTGAAAACATCGGCCATACCTAAAGGACCGGCCGAGTGACCGGAGCCGGCAGAAACCAGCATCTCTATGATAGAAACTCGTATATCTCGAGCTTTTTCTTCAAAGAACTTTATTTTTTCGTCGGTTAGGTTATTTACCATGAGATTCTAAATTATGAAACGCTTCCTCCGGATCGGCAGACCCCAGTATTGCTCCGCCGGCGACAATTTTATCCGCACCGGCAGAAATCAAAATATTTTCCGTGTCTAGGTTGGCGCCTATATCAATAGCAATTATACGCTCCGGATACCGGCCCTGCAACGCTTTTATTTGAGAAATGGCCTTCTGGTCAAGAGATACCCCGTGTTTACCCAACAAATCCGAACCCATAACCTGAATAAAATCGACCTCTGAAACAAAAGACTCTATAAGGGAGATGTCTGTGGATGGTTTTATGGCAACACCCACGGCAACCAGATTTTCTCGACAAATATCTATTACCTTTTGAAAATTATCCGTAGCTTCTATGTGTGCCACTACCCCGGAAACACCTGTGTGTACCCAGTCCAAAACAACATCCTCCGGGTTTTTTACCATCAGATGAACTTCAATATCGATATTTTCCCATCTCGGCCAGCCTATTTCCTGATTCTTTAATTTTTCAAAAAAATCCGCATCTCTACCGTTGTATGGCCAAGTTTTTGTCGGGACAAAAACACCATCGGTTATGTCCACTTGCACTAGGTGTGCAAAACCGGAGACTTTCCCAATCTCTTCCTCCAATTGCTCCTTTGTATACGGAATTATGGCCGGTAAAACTTGAGTCATGATTGTTTATTTGGATAGTTTTCTATTTTCTTGATTCTTCTTATGTGTCTCTCGTCGCCGGAAAACTTGGTGTGAAGCCAAAGTTCCACAGCTTGTCTGGCTTCTTGAGTGGTGATAAAATGTGCGCCGAGAGACAGTACATTTGCATCGTTATGTTCCCGCGATAGAGTTAAAATGTGCTTCGACCCGCCATAGAATACCGCGCATCTAACACCGGGAAAACGATTGGCAACAACCGCTTCACCCTGACCGGAAAAACCAATAACAATACCGCGACCGGCAGAATCCTTTGAGACATCCTCAGCAACTTTGGAAACATAGTCCGGATAGTCGTCGTCGTGAACATATTCCAATGGCCCGCAATCGTATACGGGTATTTTTTTCTCTGATAGAAAATCTATCAGATTTTTTTTCATTTCAAATCCGGCGTGATCTGAACCTATGTATATTTTCATCCCGTTAGAGATCCCGATTCATTTCTTCTTTCGTCGAAATGTTACGGGACCAGAAGTTACTAATAATATATTCCATGACCATATCTCGTCCCGTAGCAAGTCCGGTTAGGATTTGCGGTTCGGGATAGGAAATCCCTCTACCGAGGTATTTCCGTACCAGATTATCTGTTTGTAAAAATATTTCGACCATAATCGCTGTGGCTATATCGTAAGTAAATTAACTGAATGATCTCTAACGGGATTCATTCTACTGTGTCAAACAGTAGTTATAAACCGCCCCTCCGGTACAAGCACTATAGTCATAGTTTCCGTTTGCCGAACTCGATTGTTCCATATTGGCACATATTACATAATGCCCAGCCCGGTTATCTGTATTGTAGAACAAGTAATCACCAACATCGTTATGTTTTGTCGGATCAAGTTGTATCGTGCTCATATACGGCTGGAGGTCGGCTTGGAAGGCATCTCCATACCCGCTTGTCGGATTGGAAATATATGTACACCATCCGGTCTGGTTCTCCGGAAGATAGCCGTTATCACTGAAATAAGAGTTAATCGCCTTCACCATCTGATCCAGATTCTCTTTTCTTCGTGTGTCACGACCACGAACCGTTCCTTCATAGACAAACCCGACGACAACACTAGCAATTATGGCAATAATAGCGATAACCACCAGTAATTCTATGAGCGTAAAGCCTGATTTTAAATTTTTAATTTTTAATTTTGTAATTTTTAAATTAGACATAATAATTATAAATTGATTAAAAATTCTAAATTAATTCAAAAAGCTGGCGGTTTTGACGACATGTTCTATTAAAGAATGTGTATACCCCGCCTCGTTATCATACCAGGCCATAACCTTTACCAGATTGCCGTCAACCACCCGAGTAAGACCGAGATCGGCGATCGATGCGAACCTACTTCCTATAATATCCGAAGATACGATTGGATCTTCCGTGACTGAAAAAATCTTTGCCCAGTGAGGATCGGCTGCGGCCTTTTTCAAAATATCGTTCACCTCTTCAACGGATGTGTTCCGTTTTGAAATAAGTGTAATGTCGGCGATGGAACCTGCAACAATAGGTACGCGCATGGCTAAACCGTCGAACTTTCCGGCCAACTCCGTAATAGCTTTGGTAACCGCTTCGGCCGAGCCGGTTTTTGTCGGGACGATGTTCTGTGCAGCTGCGCGACCTTCTTTGAAATCTTTTTTATTCGGCAAATCAACCACGCTCTGACTTGCCGTGTAACCATGTACCGTATCGAGTATTGCTTTTTCTATACCGATTGTCTTGCGGAGAATCTCCAAAACAGGACTTCCAGCGTTCGTAGTGCAAGATGCGTTTGATGTAACCGTTTTTTCTTTCAGAGAATCGCAGTTGATACCCATGAGAATAGTTCCCTCATCATCCGCCGATGCATCACCGTGAGCCGGAGCGGTAATGACAACCTTTTTGGCTCCGGCGGTTATATGCGCTCTGGCGGAGGAAAAAGAAGTGAAGAAGCCAGTTGATTCAACCACAACATCTATATCCAAATCTTTCCACGGTAGAAGGCTCGGATCTTTTTCCGAGAGAAAGATTATCTCTTTTCCATCGACCTCGATTTTCTTTTCATCGTGAGTGACCGTCACGGAAGAAAATTTGTGACCATAAACTGTGTCGTATTTCAAAAGATATGCGATGTTATACACATTACCCAAATCATTCATAGCAACGATCTCTATATCTTCTCTTGCCGACGCGATTCTAAAAAATGACCTACCTATACGGCCAGCACCGTTTATTGCTACTCTTACTTTTTTCATCCCGTTAGAGATACCAGTAGCTTCTCACCACGGTATATATTAGTTAATGATAATAAAGACCTTTTCATAATATGTTCTATACCCGTAAATCTCTAACGGGATCCATGAATAAATTATACCAAATATATAAACAATAGAATACTACCCCAAACCGCTAAATCTGGAAGTTTTATTCAACAAACGGAGGTATGGTATCGTCTTTTTTCTTGGCACTGTCGCTGGCGTGGCCGTCCACTTCGTAACTTGTATTCTGCGACTCGAAGAAGTTAACTAACTCGAAAACATCTGTGGCTGTAGACATCCATTTGGCCGGATTTGTAACATTGTAGTATTTCGGCATTCCGAGCTCGGCAAGTCTCCTGTCCGCAACGTATTGCACATACTGATTTACATAATCGGCGTTAAGACCAAGAATACCGTTCGGAAACATGTCTTTATTGTAGTTTACTTCCAAATCCACTCCTTCGATAATTATATTTCTGATCTCTGCGGCGAACTCTTCCGTCAAAAGTTCGGTATTTTCTTCCAAAATATTGTGAATCAGGTTAATCCCAAACTTCAAGTGCAAACTCTCATCTCTCAAAACCCAGTTAATCATCGAGCCAAAATTTCGCAATTGGTTTCTCTGTCGGAAAGATAGCGCCACCATAAACCCCGAATAAAACCAGATGCCCTCCATGACGATATTGTATGCGACGAGATTGCGGATAAAATCTTTTTTTCCATCAACTGTTTCAATATCAAGATGCTCATCAGTCATGCGCTTCAAGTATTTATTCACATATGCTTCCTTGGCTATCATAGACGGAACCTCGAGATGTGTATTAAAAACAGTCTCGTTGTCAAACGGAAAGGTCTCTAAAACATATTCAAACGCCACACAATGGTTGGCTTCTTCCCACATTTGTTTTGCCAAATACAAGTGACACTCCGGGCTTTTGAGATACGGATATACGCCAAGAGCAAGTATGCGGTTGACTATAAGTTCTGCCGGATTAAAAAATGCCATGAGAAATTTAATTGCGTGCCTTTCGTCCTCGGTCATCTTTTGGAAATCTTCGAGGTCTTCCTTCAAAGCAATCTCGTGAGGAAACCATGTGTTTCGTACGGCTTGATTATAGAGGTCATAAGCCCACTTGTAGTTGAGTGGGTGCAAGTTCATATCGGTTGGTGATGGTTTTCCTATTAGAGTCACGTGATTTTGAGTTAATTTCTAATTTTCAATTTCTAAACAAATTCTTAGAACTTCCAAATTTGAGACAAGGTCGCGTATAAAATACAGATCCGGATTGGAGTCTGCCTCCCTGTGCAGGTGACGAGCCGGGTTTGTATTTTAGACGATGAGATTGGCCAAATTTGAAAGTTCTATTATTGGCACGAAATGCAAACATTGCCTTCATCCTCCGCCGGATCCTCCAAAGGAGATGCGGTTTGTGAGAGTGAGCTTAAAGAAGTATACTCGTTTCTGGAAGATTTAGCGACTATAACTTCTTCTTTCTTCACAACTTCCTCACGAATTATAGACTGTGCCGAAGAAACCAAGTCATCCTGAACCAGCTCTTTATTTGTGAAAACCGGAGTCGGAGCTTTTTCAGGAACTATAGGGGCAACAAAGTAGGTTGGTTTTGGTTCAATATCCAGAGATTTCTGAAGAGGTGCCGAAAAGGCCGGAGATGACGCAAAATTCAAAGCACCGAATCCGACTTTGCCCATTTTTACGGCCTTGTTCACATTTGTAGTACTTTGCTCTGCAGTGTGTCGAGGTTTCATATGTAGATAGTATGTGGATTTTACTCCCTTCTCCCATGCTGTGTTGTAAATCTTCATAGTTTCGTCGATATCACGAGTTTCCAAATACATGTTTCGCGACAAAGCCTGATCAACCCACTTCTGAGCACGAGCTGCAACCTCTATATATGCGTATGGAGAAGTAGTGAAAGAAGTTTTATACACATCTTTTATATGCTGAGGAATAGACTGGATACCGCTTATATCCCCCTGGTTCTCGATAATCGCCTCCTTTACTTCTTCCCACAATCCCATATTTTTCAAATCTTTTACTAAGTTGTGGTTTATATCCAAATACTTTCCGGAAATTTTATTTCTTGAGAAAACCTGTGCAAACCGTGCGTCGATTCCTGGAGTAGTGGCGGCGAGTAAACCAATGTTGGCGTTCGGAGCCACAGCCATAAGAGTCGCGTTTCGCATACCGTTCGCAACCTTTGCCCGAAGAATATCCCAGTTGAGACCTTTGTGTTTTGAAACTTTTGAAACAGTAAGCTCGCGCCCACGATCATCCTCTAGAATTTTCAATGTATCTATCGGAACTTTTCCTTTTGACCACTCGCTACCTTTGTAGTTCGTGTAACTTCCACGCTCTTGTGCAAGGTTGGCACTCTCGTCAATAGCCATATATGAAATAAATTCAAATATTCTGTCGGCAAAATCCCAAGCATGCGGTGAGTCGTAGGACATACCGAGTTGCTCTATGGTGTCCGAGAATCCCATCACTCCTAAACCAACGGCGCGATTCTCACGGTCAGACTTTACCGCCTCCGGAATAGGTAATACGTTTATATCAATGAGATTATCGAGTTGTCGTATTGCAAGTCGTACTGATTCCTCCAGTCGCGACCAATTAACTTCTTTGTTTCTTATGTGGGCGGAAAGATTTAGCGAAGCCAAGTTACAAACTGCAACATTGTCTTTGTCTTGAGGAAGACAAATCTCCGTACAAAGGTTAGACATATGTATGGTGCCAGTGTTGTTGTTCAAAGCACGAAGGTTGATGGTATCTTTCCATGTAAGCCACGGATGGCTTGTTGTCTGTAATGCCACCAAAATCTGTCGAAATTGTTCTTTTGCTGGCACTTTTTTGAACACTCGCATTTTACCGGTATTGGCCATCTCGATATATTCTGCATATCGTTTAGAGAAAGCTTGACCATATAACTCATTTAAATCAGAAACTTCAACCGGATCAAACATATACCACTCCTCCCCCATATTTACTCGCTTCATAAACTCATCGGAAAGCCATACGGCCGTATTGGCTGTTCGCATTCGCATATAGTCGTCACCAGCGTTGTGTTTCCAGTCCAAAAACTCCGGAAAATCAATATGCCAGTTCTCCATGTAGAAACAGAGGGCGCCTTTTTTCTTACCACCCCGCTGTATCGCACGAATAGCCGTATCTATTATCTTAGCAAACGGTGTCGGTCCGGTGGATGTACCTCCGCTAGAAGATTTAAGTGGCGAACCCGAGGCACGAAGTTTTGTGATCGACGCACCGATACCTCCAGAACCCTTTGAGAGCAGCATAACGTCTGAAACGGTCTTGGCAATGTGATTCATGTCATCATGAATTTCCAAAAGATAGCAATTTGATAGAGCTGGGCTTGTTTTCCCCGCTGCAAGATTTGTCGAGCCTCCGGCGATGTACTCATGTCGGGACATTTTCGCATAAAACTTTTGAGCCATCTCTGTCGGATTTTTCTCGTTATACGAAAGTCCCATTGCGATACGCATAAAAAAGTACTGTGGAGTTTCGATAGGATTCTGACTCGGATCTTTTAGTAAATATCTGTTAATCAATCCATCGAGCCCGGCGTACTGAAAAAGTTCATCGCGTTCGGTTGAAAGAGTTTCGGCTAAAATTTTGAGATCAAAAGCTTCTTTCATCTTCGGATGCAACTTTTTGTCAACAACGTTGTTCTCGATAAAAGAAATAAAACCTGCCTGATGCTTTTTTGTAAAAGTTTCAAAATCGTCACCGCTCCGGAAATCTTTTACAACTTGTCGATAAACAGTTTTGAGAAGAAGTCTCATCGCTACAATGTCATACTCAATGTCTTCTTTGATATTTTGCACCGCCGCGTTGATAGTAGCCTGGTCGAGCTCCTGTTCGGTAATACCATCGTACAAAGTCAGATGAGTTTCGGTGGCGATTTGGGTAACTTTGGATACGGGATCAAAAAGTCCGGCACAGGCACGCTCGATGGAACGATTTATTTTGTCCGCATTGAACGGCTCTTTCTTTCCATCGTGCCGAGTTACTGTGATACTCATGATAAAATAATTTTAGATTTTAACTATACGCCTGTTCGGGTATTTTTTTAAATATTAACAAATTTCTTACAATTTTCTAAGATTTCTAGAGGTTATCTTGAAAAATCCAGAGAAAATAACAGTAAAACTATCAATATTCTTTAATTTATAACCTTATTATACCTTATATAAAAACTAAAAAAAGTGGATAGCAAGACAAATTCATATCAAAAGACAAAAAAACCTTATGTAAAGTGGTCAACTGGAAAACGGCTACACCGCATGACATTTTGGAACTATTTTCGGAGAAATTTCACCTCATCTCCTACTTTAATATTGAGAAGGTCTGATTGACCTGCCGAAATCTCCAAAACGAATAGACTTTTTTCTGTTGGACGAAGAACTTTTGGATAAGTTTCGGGTGAAATATTTTTTTCTATATGAACTATCTTCAAACTTTCATCCATCCATACTATATCGATCGGAAAATTCATGTCTTTCATCCAAAAACCATAGTTATCCGGTCTGTCAAAAATAAAAAGCATCCCCTCTTCCTCCGAAAGCGGTACGTGTCCCGACAAGCCTCGTGTTCGCAAGGTGTCCGTGTCAGCAACTTCGACTAAAAAAGCTTTTTCGCCCAAAATCACCTCACCCTGCGAAGAAACCTGTATCGGGGTAGTGATTTGGTTTAAAAAATAAACTAAAACTCCGACAAAAATCGCGCAGATGGAGAGGGTTATAATTATTTTGTTGGATTTCATCATAAAGTTGTGATTGGCCTGGATTGGAGTATATAGAACTTATTATCATAAAGCGCCCACTCTATATCTTGCGGTGACTTGTAATGATTTTCTATTTTTAAAATCAGTTCCGACAACTCAAGAACCTGATTCTCGCTCAGTACCTGAGATGATGCTTTGGGTTCGGTAATTTCTCTCCACTCATTGCCGTCATGTTGTGACTGATACAAACCACGAGCCTGAACCGCGACATTTATGTCAATAATTTTTCTCGGTTCTTTTTCTACTACATACGAGTCTGGGGTAATTGAACCGGATACGACCGCCTCACCAAGACCAAAACCAGCCTCTATAATAAGTTGATTTCTATCTTGTGTTACCGGATGAACAGAGAAGGCAATACCGGAAATTTCAGATTGGATCATTTTTTGAACCACCACCGCCACAGATATTTTTGTATTGTATAATCCCTTTTCAAAACGATAAAATACGGCTCGTGGAGTGAAGAGAGAAGCCCAGCATTTTTTTACATTCTCCAATACATTATGTTCGGTTGTATTAAGAAAACTGTCGAGCTGGCCCGCCCATGCATTTTCCGACCCGTCCTCGGCCGTCGCAGATGAACGGACGGCAACATATTTGGCATTTAGGTTTTTGAATTGTTTTTGTATCTCCGAAGCAATACTCTCTGGTATTGTCGCATTTTTAATCAAACCCTGAATCTTTTCCGAGGCATTTTCAACCAGATGTACCTCTTTATGGTCGACTTTATCTAAAATAGCCTCGATTTCTTGAACTAAATCGGCATCCTTTATAAATTGATCGAAGGTGCCGGAAAGAATAACGAAGCCCGGCGGCACCGGAATACCTGCTTGAACCATCTCACCAAGCGACGCGCCCTTACCCCCGGCAATATCCGTATCATTTCTACCTATTTTATTAAAATCTCGTACTAATTCCATCTTATTTAATTATCTTTACTATACCATTCTCGGCATCTACCTCGACCATATCTCCGTCCTTCAGAACTTGTGTAGCAATCTTTGTGCCAATTATACAAGGCTTCTTCATTTCTCGAGCGATAATCGCAGCATGACAAGTAATCCCGCCTTCGTCGGTAATAAACGCTATAGCCTTTTTCATCACAGGCAGAAAGTCCGGCACGGTCATGGAACTAACAAGAACCTCGCCTTCATTAAACTTAAACATATCTTTAAACTCCAGAACGATACGAACTTTACCGGTTACTTTTCCCTTGTATGCGATACTTCCAGAAAACTCATCGACATTATTTACAGACGAATCTTCTTCAAGCCTGAGATTATTTATTTTTAAAAAATCGGAAAACTTGACGCCGGTAGTCAGCGTATCGTTTGTATAAATATGACTTTTTTTTCGTCGCCCGATTTCATCCAGCGCCGGATACCTTTTGCTCACAATTTCTTCTATAGTCAGAAAACTTCTCGATTCTTCTGGAATCAAAGTGTCGATAGAATCCCATAAACCATTACCAACCTCGTATATCAAACGATCGGTTTCGGTACGAGCTTTTAGTGCAATATCTTTAATTTTTTGAGTTTCCGGATCTTTATGTTCGATTCCGCCTAATAACATAACCGAGTTAAGTGCCGGCCATATTTTTATGGCAGTATCGAAAAGAGTCGCGGAATCTTTTTTTTCAATAGCGACAAGGGCATCTTGGTGTAATTTTTTATATTGCTCAATGGTCTTTTCCAGCTCACCCGGATTTTTGACATAATATCCCAATAATCCGTCCGACATTAGTTTGAGTTCTGACTTTTCAAAATAAACGGAGGTCGCTCTACCTTCCTCATAGTAAAAAAGTGGAATACAATGGACTCCGGTAAGTTGCGCTATTTCTGAATACACGCCTCTATACCAGTACTGAACCGCATACATTGGCAGTGAACGATTATAGATTTTAGTATATGTTTTCATTTATTCGGCATCGTCATTGGATACGACCTTACGCTCAATATACGTACGAGAAAGTTCATCGACCTTACCCAAATCCAAATTAAAAGTTTTACCTCTGAAATACAACTCAACTGTTTCATCGCCATCCTCATTCGTTCTTATCCTAAACTCCATCGATTCGGCCGGCTTTAACGGTCCACCGATCTCCGCGAGTGTTTCCAGACCAACCTTCTGCTTATCCCTATCCTCCTGAATCAAAACTTCTTTCAGCAGAGCCTCCGGCAAACCCTGGTGAGTGACGTTGACTAAATCTATATTGGAACCGGATTTCAACCTCTTTGCCATTTTAAAATAATTACTTAAAACATAAGCCATCATCTCCGCAATTTCTTGGGGAGAAGAGGTCTCCGGATCCGGTCTTTGTTTGCCGAAATTCAAATAAAACTGGGTTGAGGTGTCCGGACTTCTTTTCTCTATTTCCACCAGTTTATCCAAAAATTCCTCTGATATATTTGGTATCTCCAAGGAAAGCTTCGTTCTTGTTTCTAATTTTTTGTCGTGGGTAACAGTTTCCCCGATTCCTTCTGCGGTCTCTCTGGCTCTCCTAATCGGACTCGAATAAACTTTGATGACATCGGCACTGTCGATTGACTGCCCCGCAATTTCTACCTGCCTTTTTCCTGTTTCCGTCAACCCTCCACCCTCATCAGCCTCACCGTGGCGCATAAAAATAGCGTGCAATTCTACATTTCTACCAAATTGTCCCTCAGCCGATTCTATCGGATTTAACTCATTAGATTCATTACCCATATTTCGTATTTTATCACAGACAACAAAAAACCGCCTTTCGGCGGTTTTTTGTTCATTATGAATGAATCCTAAGGTTTTCAAATTTGAGGCAAGGTCGCGTATAAAATTTGAGACTAAATCCGAGGTGTACATATAGTACATTGAGGATTTTGTTTTAAATTTTAGACGATGAGATTGTCCAAATTTGAAAGCCGACTACCAAGTTCGTCCACCTCGGTCATTGCCTCGGTCGAATCCCCCAGTTCTAGGTGCTCTAGGTTCCATTGGACGAGCTTCGTTTACCGTAAGCTTTCGTCCATCAAGTTCCTGACCATTCCACTTTGCGATTGCTTTTTCAGCATCAGCATCGTTAGTCATTTCGACGAAACCGAATCCTTTTGATCGGCCTGTCATCTTGTCCATAATAATAGTTGCAGATGTAACCTCTCCACACTGTGCGAATGCATCTTTCAATGCAGCGTCATTTGTGGAGTATGAAATACCGCCAACATATAACTTCTTTGCCATTCTATTTTTTCTCTAGTCTTTATTTTAAACTGTAAGGCGACTAGCTCTCTTCCTTTCCACAGCTTGCGCCTAGAAAACACGAGAAACTTACATTGGTACTATTATACCACCATTCGTCTATAAAAGTCAAATGTCTTATTTAGTAGTAACTTTAGTCATCGTTACAGGGCTAGCTGGCTTGTCATTCGCTCCGGTTGGGAGATTTGCAATCTTATCTACAACATCTTGCCCAGAAATTACTTTACCGAAGATCGTGTAGTTGTTTGGTAACGGATAATCCTCCGTCATTATGAAAAACTGACTGCCGTTTGTGTTGGGTCCCGAGTTGGCCATAGCCACAACACCCTTTTTGTATCCGGCCTGATATGAGGGCGTAGCGGGATTGAGCTCGTCGGCAAACTGATAGCCCGGCCCACCCGTTCCGTTACCACTCGGGTCTCCTCCCTGAATCATGAAGCCTTTTATAACTCGGTGAAATATCAATCCATTATAAAACCCTTTGCCCGCGAGAGTGACGAAATTGTTCACGGTGTTCGGCACGTCCGTGTCGTAGGTTTCAAAAATAATTTTGCCGTAGTTTGTATCTATGGTAATCATATGTGTTTTTACTTGCCCCGAACTTGTCGAGGGATTATTTGTAATAGTTGCTTCGGTTGCCTGTAAAGTCCCGTCTTCCATTATGGCTATGGCTGTGTCCGTACTCGTCTCAACCGGTTGTACAACCACAGAACCAGCACTGTTTTTATTATCGGAAAACAGATAATATCCTCCCAAAACAACCAGACCTATAACCATAACGCTTAAAATTATATTTTTTAACATTTTTATTCTCTAAAAGATTATCGCCTCACTATTATCCACTAACCGCCGAAAAAAGTCTACTTTTATGCTATATTAAAGCCCTGGAAAGGTGGCTGAGTGGTTTAAAGCACCGGTTTCGAAAACCGGCATAGGGTAAAACCTATCATGAGTTCAAATCTCATCCTTTCCGCAATTTTTACTTATAGTTTATCTACTAAAGAAAAATGGTGATTTATGTACTATACACCATAATGATGCTATAGCATCATTATGGTGTATATGATAATATTTAAGGATAACATCTAGTATTATGGGGGTGATAGAAAACAATTTGAGAAAAAGTAGGCGGAGAGAAAACATTCAGAAAGCTATACTCTCCTCCGTAAAAGTAGCCGGTCTTTTAAGTGTTTCTGTTTTGGCACCAAACTCAATGCAATATTTAAAATCTTTGGGTATCGTACCGGGACGACGACAAAAAGAAGTTATTCAGAAATCCAAGAAGCGCTTGATCGATAATGGCTTACTGAGATACTCAAACGGTTTTATCGAGTTAACCAAAAAAGGAGAGGCTAGAATAAATCTCCTGGAGATGCAGGATTGGAAAATAGATAAACCGCCTAAATGGGACAAAAAATGGCGAATGCTTATTTTTGATATACCGGAAAGGAAAAAGGGCTTAAGAAACAAGATAAGATTGACTCTTTTAAGTATCGGCTTCCTCCGACTTCAGGACAGCGTCTGGATATATCCATATGCTTGTGAGGACTTGGTAAACCTATTAAAAGCAGACTTCAGGGTAGGTAGAGATTTGCTATATATTATTGTTGACTCTATCGAAAACGACAAAAACCACAGAAAAGTCTTTAACCTCCCAATATGATTGGAGAGTTCGGTAATTGTCATTCTTAACTTACATACTCCGACAAAAATACTCACAACCAAATAACCAAAACTAATCCCATACATCATATTGATGCTATAGCATCAATATGATGTATGGGATGTTAACATAAAGATCTTATGTGAGATTGGTTTGTTAAGATTGGTCTGTAAAGATTAGTTTTTTATCCCGCAGAGGGTTTTGAGTTGGGAGAGATCGGACGTGGTCAGTTTTTCGTTTATTCCATTGTTCAGGCGGTACATGATGGCTTTCGGGTCCTCGTTGTGGTCGAGGCCTAACGCATGACCAAGTTCGTGAGCGAGGACGCGGACCAGTTTTGTACGATTGTCGAATTGATAGATGTCTATCTCCTGGCCTTCCGGACCGGACTTATATACCCCCTCGTCAAACTCTCCGGAGATAGCGTCGCCGATGGTGTTGTATTTCTTTACATCAATATTGAGTATTTTAACGAGCTGGTTTATGGCCACGGCCAACGCATTTATATTATCGATTTGCTCATTTAGACTGTTCTGGAGTTGGTTTATAGCCTGTAACTCTTGGTTGAGAGAGGCTTTCTCGGCATTCATTCGCGTCATAGCCTGCTTGTCCGCTCCCCCGCTCCGGTTTATCGACTCCACTTCGTTCTCGTATGCCTCACGACGAGCCTCAAAAGCGATTACGCGAGAATTAAAAATCTTTTTCTGCGCCTCGTAGTCGGCACTCATGGATTTGTACTTTGCGTTAAGCGCATCATACGAAGCTTGATTAGTTTCCACCACCATACCCATGGCTTTCAGTTTACTTGTTGACTCCTGACGAATGTCGTAAACGAGATTCACCTTTAGTCGGCCCTCAGGTGTGCTCTTGAACAAGTCTTTCGCAATCGGCTTCTCCCAGATAGTCTCAGCGTCACTTAATGCATCGAGAAAATAAGCTTTTGATATACCAAACTTCGTATCGAACTTGCCAAGGCTGTATTCAATCGGCTCGGTACACGGAAGATACTGGTTTTTTATCTGCGCGTATAGGTCTTGCAAAGGCACTCGATAAAAATACCCAGCCGTTCCTAGGATTCCCAATATGATAATTGTTTTGAGAAGTTTAAACATCAGATGTTTTATTCGGCATTAAATCCAACCACTTTCGCCAGAGCGACAAATTGCCGGGATGTTTCTGGTTTCTTGTTGTAATGCATGGGTATGATTTTACCAATCTTCTTGAATTGTTTTACAAAAGCCAGGGCTTCCTCGGGACCGAACGTATAATGCGTTCCTACCGGTATCAGAGCCGTATCAACCTCGAGGTTGCTTACATCTATCCCCGACGGATAGAACATGTCTCCGGCGAAATAAACTGTTTCCCCATCGGCTTTTATCAAAAAGCCAAAGTTTTCTTTCGGCACGACCGTTGTGTTCGGCCCGTGATCTACATTGAATAGCTGAACGGTTATCTCATCTATCTGTACCGTGTCTCCATCTTTTACTGTGACGATCGCGGAAACAAGAGTTTCCTCACTGAGAACTTCTATACATTCGGTATTCAAATATAGTTTCTTTGGCGCAAGTGCTTTTATCTGATCGAAAGAAAAGTGGTCGCCGTGAATATGCGAGACGATCATAGCGTCTACCGTTATCCCCTCCAGCTTCCCCACCGGTGTATATGTACCAATATCAAAGGCCAGCTTGAACCCCTTCCCTGTTTCTAAAATAAATCCGGATTGTTCGTATTTTTTTAGTTGCATAATCGTATTTTAGTCTGTGGATATTCATTGACTTTTAACCATCAGTACTCTATACTGAGCATATCACCAATGGAAAAGAGTGCCCTACGAGGTTTCGTCCTCGTGGGGTCTTTTCTTATGCGTAATTATTTGTTCCTTTTTCCATAGACCTAAGATCTTGTAAATCCACGAAATAATTTTACCACATTCCCCACCGGTGTATATGTACCAATATCAAAGGCCAGCTTGAACCCCTTCTCTGTCTCTAAAATAAACCCCGATTGTTCGTATTTAGTAAGCAACATTGTTTTACTTTGTCTTTCCTACCCAAAGCGGTGTGTATTGAACGAAGTTCGAATGTATTTTGAATTAAATCCTGATGACCAATGATGCGCGCCTCGGACACGCTCGCGGACTCGCGTGTGCAAAAACCAAAAAATTTCCTTGCATTTTTCCTGCGTCTCCTCCCCCCCCCCCTCCGCCGCGAAGCGGAAAAAGAAATGGAAAGGAAATTTTTGGTTTTGCTTCGCCGTTTCAGACTACAAAATGAACATTTGTATTATATCATTTGTGGTTCCCTGGAGTTGTTCATTTCTCCGTCCTCACGGCGACCGAGGCGCTTCCTCTCCGCGTTTGGTGGTAGCTTGGGGTTCTGTTCCTCCGATTACTGGTCGTGGTAACTCATAAAGAGGTTTGTGCTAGGCACAAAATCTGTATGTGCTTGCCCCACCCGCCCTGTGCGCGCACAAATCCCCGCCGTTTTTAGGAGAAATTATAAAACGGTGGGGATTGCTCCCTTATCACGCAGAATTAGTCGAACCTGTTTCGCCTTGAGGTTTGTACTCAATTTTCAATGGTAAATCTGTCATAGCATAGTGAACGAATTGCTGACCAAGTTCTGAAAGTTCGTACGAATCTTCTTCATCAAAAGCCGATTCCATCGGCTTTGGTCCGGTGCGCGGGGTTGTCGTTCTCTTTTGTGGTGTCTTACCGTAAAAAGTTCCTGAAGCATCTTTTTCTCTATGCTGGCGAATAATCCCGCCCATATTCAGGTCGCGTATGAGTAAACGATATAATCCAGCTTCGGGAGAATCCTCACGCACTGGCCCTTTACCAATTTTTTTCCAAATCGCTCCGCGACTTATTCCGTTGGAATTATAAACCGCAGCGATGACATGGAAATGCATTTCAGAATAGTTTTTGAGCCAGTCAATAAAAAATCGAACAACATCATCGCTGGTTACGCTTGAAGCGGCGGCGTTCGCAAGTATATTTCGGATGTAACCTCTTTTTTCTTCACTTTCTGCTCCAGACCATTCTCGGAATGTCTTTTTCAAAAGTGATTGATATTCTTTACTTTCCAATCTCTTGGCAATTTCTTCGTCGTGGATATCCAATCGCGACATTATTTCGAGAATTGTCCTCTCTTTTTCTTTGATCTCATCTTCAAGCATTTTTATCCAATGCTTGAAAAAATTGTTTACTTTTTCTTGTTCATTTTCCGACCAGGCTCCCGCCGCCGCAGAAAACAAGCCACCAGCAAATGGGACGGCTCCGCCGACAACTTGCAAAGCTCCACGAATTATTTTTGGAGTTTTTCCTTCTTCCGGTAATTTTTCATCATCTTCTGCCATAATCTAAATTAGTACCACTTAGTTTTTCCTGTATTAACAATTAAAATCTTTTTGTCTTTTGGAATTTTATCTTTTATCTGTAAAAGCAAACCTAGTCCAGCAATTCCAGAAGGCTCAGAATTTATTTTCTGTTCGCTCGCGATTTTAATCGCTTCATCTAAATACTTTTCCTCTAAATTATAAACTTGGCTCATCTCTCCAGTGAGACCAGTAAATCTATAAAATTTAATCCATTGTTTTGAATAGTTGGCGAAGGGCAAAAATGGTGCATACAATTTATCGGCTTTACTTTTTGGATTTGTAGTGGTTGCTCCTAAAACAGAAGTTTTTTGCAAAACTTCCATGCTCCCCTTAAATCGAGGATCGTTTATCTTATAGTTTAATTCTTTTTTAATGATGTTCATTATATTTTCGTAAAGTTGCCCAGTACCGAAAGGCACGAAAATATAATCTGCATCACTGTTTATAATTTCGTAACTTAACCAATCGTAAAATCTAACTGTGGGGTCGTATGCTTCGTTTGAGGTAATATCAAAACCATCTTCGTTATCTGTTAGTCGCAAAATTTCCTCCCAATCAAAGGTCTTTTTGCCAAGGTCTTCTAAGAAAATTTTACAACCTACTTTTTTAAGATTATCTACAATGCTCGAATCAGTTTGAGAGTCCATTAAAACATGTAGGTTTGGCAATTCATATTTTCTAAGTTGCGTTTGTATTGCCAAAGCCGCAGAGCCGGAACTTAAAATGGATAGAACGGGAAGTGTATCAATTTTTCCAACCTTTTTAGATTTCAAAAATTCTTTATAGGTAACTATCATTTCCCAAGCCATTCTGTCTTTGTGCGTTCCAGTTTTATTATGACTTTCGTCTTTCAGCCAAACATTGGAAAATTCAGGTACTTCAATCTTGTATGTTGGTGTGGCAGGAAATTTCGGGTCATCAGGAGGAAATTCAGGTTTATCAGGGTCGTTTTCTGATGCCACGATAATTGAGTTTAAAATTTGTTCTTCTTTTTCAGTTAAAGCCATAAAATTTATTTTAACAATTCATTAACCGAAACCCCGACCGCTTTCGCCAATTTTGCAATTGTCGCAAGTGTTGGATTCGTTTTGCCACTTTCTATCGTACTAATAAAACCGCGACTCACTTCCAGTTCGCGCGCAATATCTCCCTGCGATATCCCTTTCTTGGTTCTGATCCTTTTCAGGTTCAGACCCAACTTTGCAGATTCGTTTATCATTATCCACAGTATATCGCATTGGTATAGTATATCACAATGATATGATATAATGTAACTATGACGGCGAAGCAAAACCAAAAATTTCCTTTCCATTTCTTTTTCCGCTTCGCGGCGGAGGGGTGGGGGGAGGAGACGCAGGAAAAATGCAAGGAAATTT
>Ga0209542_10004817_pt1 | contig 27450 bp, 17 predicted proteins | sample RifCSPhighO2_01_FD_184028 | JGI IMG/M metagenome (GOLD analysis project Ga0209542, IMG submission 184028) | Soil microbial communities from Rifle, Colorado - Rifle CSP2_plank highO2_0.1 (SPAdes) (version 2) | ecosystem: Environmental > Terrestrial > Deep subsurface > Rock core/Sediment ...
CCAGGGCAACGCAAAGGGCGATGCATCTGGCGTGGGCGCCGTGATAGAGATCACAGGTGCAATGCCAGACGAATCCATGCCCCACATCAAATCTTCCAGAAGAATTGCCGCTGTGGGAACCGTAACATCGACTTTATCTTTTGGCGCTCGGGCCGTGGACTCACTTAGGAGTTTGAAGGAAAAACCGTCGAGATCCGCCGCTACGCGCAGGCGCCCGAACAAGAAGGCCCCTTCTTTGTCGGTATCGACCTTCACATCTACAACAATCGCTTGGCCAATTTCCGGTAAACCACTTAAGAATTCGGAGCTGATTTCGGCTGGCACAAGGCCTGTGCCAGTGATGAACTGAGCCAAGCGTGACAAAAAGTCTGGTTGCAGGCTCAAGTAATACACGTGGCCGCCGGAAAACCCTTGGCGCTCAAACGTAAACAACTGATTCAACATTTCCTGGCCCATCGCTTCCGCTTCGGTCGGGATTTCCAGGTCGGTTCCGCCGAGCTGTGCCACTTCCGCAGCATTCAGCGGGAGTTTGGCCCATTGTCCTTTGAGACCGGCAATGGTTGGCGGAACGGGTATCTTCGGTGGGTTATTGAAAACTTCGGTTAAGCGCACATAGGCAGTTTGGTCCGCCACAACGATCTCCAAGCGACTCCGGAGCGTTGAACCGTTTTCAAACACATCAACTGTGGCGTTGACGTTTGCCTTGGCGCTCGCAATGGATTGCCCTTCAGATGTTCCTCGCATCCAAACAGAAAAATACGTGGATCCATCATTCCCATGAAGCTCCATCTTTATATCCCGCGCTTCTCCACCCCGACCGATTGCCTCCATCAGTTCGGCGGGCGTGGCAATTGCAAAAGCGGCGTTGGGCAGCAACACGGCGGAGGCTGCAAGAGCGGCAATGAATCGGCGAACCATGGTAATCATCGTAGCGAGGAAGGTAGTGAACTTGCAACTTGGAACTTGGAACTTTTAGACGGTTCCAGGTTCCAAGTTACAGGTTCAATGTTTTCACTTCAGTGTTACCTTGGCGCCGGCCGCTTCCAGTTTGGTCTTCATGGCGTCGGCATCAGCCTTGGCAACATTCTCTTTGATCACTTTCGGCGCGCCGTCAACCAGCGCCTTGGCATCACCGAGGCCGAGACCGGTGATCTCTTTGACGACTTTAATCACCTGGATCTTCTGGTCGCCGGCTCCCGTGAGTTCAACGTTGTAAGAGCTCTTCTCTTCGGCTTCAGCACCGCCGCCACCACCACCCCCACCTGGGCTGGCCATCATCGCGACCGGTGCGGCGGCGGAGATGCCGTATTCTTGTTCCATGAATTTCACGACGTTATTCAGCTGAATGACATTCAGCTTTTCAAGCGCGTCGATAACCGCTTTTTCCTCTTTCGAGAGTGAGATTGTGGCTGTATCGGCCATGTGAGTAGGGGGTAGGGATTAGGAGTTAGGGATTAGGCAGGTTTGAGGGCACCGCCTTTCTTGGCCAGCTCGCTGGTGGCGCGGACAAAGCCAGTTAGGGGAGCGCTGATGGCGCCGGCAAAGGATGTCAGCGGAGAACGTATCATCATCGCAAAAATACCAAGCAATTGCTGGCGACCTGGCATCTTGGCGAACTCCAGCGCTTGCGCGGCGTTCAGAATTTTGCCGTCGAAGACGCCGCCGATCAGTTTCACTTTGTCGTGCCCCTTACTAAAGGCGAACGCAACTTGCGCGCCGGAAAGAGGATCTTCCTGCGTCATGATCACCGACACCGGACCATTGAGCAGATCATCGGAAAGGTCGGGTAACCCGGCGGCTTTGGCGGCAAGCTTGATCAGTGTCTTCTTAGCCACTTTCATTTCTGCATTCGCTACACGGAGTTTCTCGCGCAGTTCGGAGACTTCGCCGACAGTCAGGCCGATGTAATGGGCGAAGATCAGCGACTTGGCGCCACTCATCTTCTGGGTGAGCGCCTTTACTTGAGCCTCTTTCTGTTTCCGGGTGATAGCCATGGGAATCGAAAGGTTAAAAAAACCGGGCGTCCGCCCGGGAGACCAGCGAGGTACACGGCACAAATCATCAAGCCGGAGCCGAATGAACGATGCTGTATACCTCGGAGAGACTTACGGCCCGCCTGCGGCGAGTGGCTCTCGGTCTTCGGACAGTAACTCTATTTTAAGGATAGGGCCAAAAGTGTCAAGAAATGGCTGAGGATTTTACGGCGAAAATTAATGACAGGAATCCAAAATAGGTTCTGGTGGATATGTTCTAGATCTGCCGTTCAATCGAATCATCGGATACCATATTTGGTGTGCGAGTATTACTACAAAAGGTCGTCCGCGCCTCGGTCAATGTTGACGGAACCATAGTCGGCGCAATTAATCGTGGGTATTTACTGTTCGTGGGTGTATTATTGGGGGCTACCGAAACGGAGGCGACGTGGCTGGCTGAAAAGATTGTAAAGCTTCGTTTATTTCCTGGTGATGATGGCCCGCCCAGACCGAACGGGTCCGTTCGGGCGGGAACGATCAACCCGACTTCGCCCCGCTCGGCGGGGCTACGCCGGGCAGGTGACCGATCACTCTTAGACGTGGGTGGGGAAGCACTCGTCGTTTCCCAGTTCACCCTCGCGGGACGAACCGAGAAGGGGAACAGGCCAGATTACACGGCTGCTGCGCCGCCGGAGGAAGCGAAAAAACTGTATGAGTTTTTCGTCGAGGAGCTCCGCCGGCTCGGCGTGGCGAAGGTCGAAACGGGGAAGTTTGGGGCGATGATGGCGGTGGAATTGGTGAATGACGGGCCTGTAACGCTATGGTTGGAGAAATAAAGCGAATCGGCGAGGCATATAGATAAATTTACATTGCTACATTGTTCCATTGCTTCATTGCTCGCAGGCGATCCGCGAGATGCGAGTCGCTTTGAGTAACAGTGTAACAATGTAGCAATGAAGCAATAAGCATCAGGATTGCCGTTTTTTTCGTGTATTTCCGGCCGAATTTGCTACAGTCCAAAGTCCAATGGGCCCTGCTTCCGTTAAGACGCTCCGGACAATCATCGATGATCTGACCGTCCGCCATGCTCTGGACGCGGAGCGAGTGCGGCGGGCACTGAAGTTGGCCGAGGAAATTTACCGAAACCGCGAACACTGGAGCGGGGAATCGATGTCTGACCACGTGACCGGAGTATTGCAGCGACTGCTGCCATTTGAGCCTGATGAGGACGCGATCATCGCCTGCGTTTTGCAGCACGTTCTTCTTTCCGGAACGTACACACTTTTGGAGCTCGAAGAACAGTTTGGGGCAAAAGTCCGACACTTAGTCAGCGGGATCCATTTGCTTTCGCACGTCACACTCAGCGAGCGCCGCAGCACCATCGAAGATTTGCGGTTAATGTTGCTTACTGTTTCGGACGATATTCGCACGGTTCTCATCACACTCTGTGACCGCAGTTACTTACTGAGTCGAGTGAAGCAGTTGCTACCCGACGTGGCCCGGCACCTGAGTCAGGATGTGTTGCATCTCTTTGCGCCGGTGGCGGCGCGGTTGGGTATTTATACGTTGAAGCATGAATTGGAAGATCGGGCCTTCCCGATTTTGTATCCCAGCGACGCGGAGCGAGTGGCTGAGCAAGTAGAAACAATGCATCTCAAACACGGCGATTTTCTCGATGATGCGCGCGCTCATACACAAGCATATCTGACGCAGCACGGTGTTCCGTGCGTGGTCGAGGCGCGCCAAAAGCATCATTACAGTATCTTTTCGAAAATGAGTCAAAAAAGCTTAACGCATGTGCAAGATATTTATGATTTTTACGCCCTGCGGGTTGTCGTTCATTCAATTCCAGAGTGTTATCAAGCGCTGGGATTGCTTCACACAATGGCGCGCGCGGTCCCGCACCGTTTCAAAGACTATATTTCGTTTCCGAAGCCCAACGGTTACCAAAGCCTGCACACCACGCTGCGCCAAGTGCCCGGCGCCCCTGAGGAGGTGCCGCTCGAGGTCCAGGTCCGCACCGAAGAAATGCAGCGCGAAGCATCGTTTGGTATCGCCGCTCACTGGAGCTACAAAACCCACGGTTCGACGCGCTTTGCCATGGAGCAGGCGCAGCTGCACCGCATGATCGCCTCGCAAGAAGCGCTGGAACACGGCGACAATGTCCGTCTGTCCGATCAAATTTACGTGCTGACGCCGCGGGGCGACGTGATTGAGTTGCCGGAAGGGGCGACGCCGCTGGATTTTGCCTTTCGGTTGCACACGGATCTTGGTTTGTCATTCCGCGGCGCTCGCGTCAACGGTTCGATGGTGCCGATTAATCATCAATTGGAGAACGGCGATGTGATCGAAATCCTGAAGCACAGCTCGCCGCGACCGTCACCGGAATGGTTGCAGCTGCTGCGCATGTCATCAGCTCGATCCAAACTGAAGCGATACATCTTCGCGCAAGAGCGACCGATGCTCGTCGCGCGTGGACGCGATCTCCTCAACGAACAATTACGGCGGTTTAGGTTGCCGCCGCTCGATCAAGATCTTTCGGTTCTCCGGCGTTGTGACGATCGAGTGCTGACCGTTCAGCAGCGCGAAGATATTCTCGCGAAGATCGGTCAAGGGGCCGAGCGCGCTATCACACTGCTGACGCGCGCCGATGCTTTGCGCAAAATATTACCACCGGCCTTCAGCCCGGAAGTCAGTTTGCCGCCGCGCTTATTCCCAACGGAGGAAGCACGCACTGTCATTCTCTCCGATGGCGTTCCAATGCCCACGCGCTATGCAAAATGCTGCAAACCAGAAGAGGAGGCTGCAGAAGAAATTACCGGTGTCATCAGTCGAACGGGCATGGTGGTCATCCACCGCCAAAGTTGCCGGATGCTACGGAACAGCAATCCAGCCCGGAGAGTTCAGGCGCGGTGGCGATAGCCTTTAGCCGTTAGCTTTCAGCTTATAGCTAAAGGCTGATGGCTGAAGGCTTATAAGTTTATTTGAGCATGGATCCAAGGACCCGCTCCACCCGCGTCTGCCATTTCAGTTGCTCGTATGCGCGCTCGACTGGTTCGTAACTGGGGCCGATTTGGGCGCGCTCTTCCTCGGAGAGCGGCGCCAAAAATTCATTCACGATTCCTTTCATTTCCTCCGCTGCAATTTCCTGGCCTTTTTCTTCGACCAATTGTTGTAAGCCCAGGCGGAGCGTTAATCGTTTCGAGGCTTTATCACGCAGTTCTTTTTCAATTTCTTCCGGCGTCTTTCCCGTTCGCTTGAGCCATTCGGGGACGGTCAATTGTCGCTGCCGTAGCTGCTCCTCGAGTTCTTCATAGAGTGAGCGAACTTCCGAACTTTCAAGTTCTGGTCCTACTTCAACCAGCGTTGCGTCGCGGATCGCGTCGAGCAACTTTTCCTCGCGCCGCTTCCGGTCAATGTCCTCTTCTTGCTTGCGCATGCTTTCCAGCACTTGCGCGCGGAACGCAGCGGCGCTCTCGGCGCCGAGCGTGGATTTGGCAAAGTCGTCGGTTAGCTGCGGAGTGTCTACTGATTCCACTTGCTTGATTTGAGCATGGAACGTGATGGCCTTGCCTTGCAGCTCCGCCACGCGGTAATCGGCGGGAAAGTTGAGCGTAAACGACTTTGACTCGCCTGCCTTCAGACCGACTAGTTGGTCCTCAAAACCGGGAATTAAGGTTTTACTGCCGAGAATCACGTGATGGCCATCAATGCGTGTTCCCTCAACAGCGTTTCCTTCGGCATCTGTCCCATGAAAATCCACGGTGACCCGGTCGCCAGTTTGCGCAGGCCTATCAACAATCACAGTTTTTTGGTGCTGTTTCAAAACATAGTCGATCATGCGTTGCACATCTTTGTCATCGGCCTTAGGTTCAGTTTTGGCAATCTTGATCTTACCCACTCCTTTGAGTGTGACAGCGGGCTTTTCGACGAAGATGATGCGTATAACCAGAGGCTCGCGACTGATCGCTTCGACATGCGGTGGGATAATCGGGCGGAGGTTATGTTCCTTCACTAATTGCTCAAATGCTTCCGGCAATAAGTGGCGAATGGTTTCTTCCAGTAACTGCTCGGCCGAGACTTTTTCTTTGATGATATCGACCGGCACTTTGCCCGGTCTGAATCCGGGCAGTTTCAGTTGCCGCGAAAACTCCTGCAGGGCACGTTCCTCAGCCGGCGCTACTTCCGCTGCTGAAAATGTGAGCGTGACTTCCGCACGGTGCGGGGGCTTTAAGCGCTTGATGGAAGTCGATTCAGTCATACGCTGAGCGTAACGGAAGAACTTGTAACCTGGAACCTGGAACTGGCAACGTTCCAAGTTGCAAGTTCCAGGTTATCGATCCGCTTTTCTCCAGTAGACGAGCAGCGGCGTTGCGATGAAAATAGAAGAATACGTGCCAAAGAAGATACCGATGATCAACGTCAGCACGAACCAGCGAATATTCGGCGCGCCCAAGAAGAGGAGCGAGAACAACATGATGAGCGTACCCACCGCCGTTTTCAGGGAACGTGATAACGTCTGTTGCAAGCTTTTTTCAGCTACGACGGGGAAGGGCTCGCGTCGATCCTGGTGTAGTAAGTTATCGCGAATACGGTCAAAGATAACGATCGTATCGTTCACGGAGTAGCCCAAGATCGTCAGGAGCGCGGTCACGAATAAGGTATCAACTTCGAATGTTGTGAATTGACTCAGAATAACGAAGATACCGACTGTGATCAGAATGTCGTGCAGAAGTGTGGCCACCGCGATCACACCGAAGCGCCATGGACTTAGATGCCTCGGAATCTGGCGGAAGGCAAAGGCGATGTAACCAACAATCGCCAGCGAAGCCAAGCCGAGCGCCCACAGGGAGCGCCGCTTCAAACTGGCGCCAACGGTCGGTCCGATGGTCGTGAACTGAAGCTCGGTCACTGGTCCACCCGTCTGTTCGATGTGATCGAGAAGGGCTGTGTGCTCTTCATTACTCAAATTACGTAATCGCAGCAGCACCGTCCGGGCGCGCGTTTCGGCAAGCGAGACGTTGCCGAGCCGCTCGCCAGCATACGAATCCAAGGCTGCCTCCAGATCGGTCTTCGCCTTGCCTTCGGGCAGGCGCAGTTCCATCATCGTTCCGCCCGTGAAATCGAGGCTCAGTTTGAGCCCGGGGTACACGAGCAGAACCAAACTGATCACCACTAAGACCGCGGAAAGAGGCACAAAGAAGCGAGCGAGTTTCAAAAAGGACATCGGGCGGAGTGTAACCACCGGTAACGTTTTTCACAACGCAATAACGAGGCAATTTAACGAGACAAGGCACGAAAAGCACTAAATTCTAAATTCTAAACCGCAATAGAGTTTAGGATTTAGTGCTTAGAATTTATGTTATCATTCAGGTTCTACCCGAAACGAGCGGTAGGCTCCTCGTTCCGTCAGTAACCAGCGCAGTGGCCTTTGCGCAAAGAAGAGCCCACCGCTTCCGTTCAGCGGCCAGAGCGGCAGGTCGCTCCCAATCCGACCCCCAAACGCAGCCCCGGCAGTGTGGATCGTATCGAGATCTGTCCCTAGCCGCGTCAGGAGTAGGGGATCATTACTCACAATAAAGCGGCCTGCACGCTGGGCAGTCACGAGACGCATCACATTATTGGTACCCATAGTTTGTAGGACCTCCCATTCACCAATGTGGATTGGCTCAAACTCTTCAGTTTCGGCCAACCGGAGATTTTCATATGTAAATTGCTCGTCAAACAGACGTCGTTCGACTTGCAACGGGGGAGCGCCGGCTCTGGCAAACGCATGGAAGCGATCCAAGCGATCGCTTATCTCCTGATTGTCACTCAGTGTTCCTTGCACAGCAAAGAGCAGGGCGCCGCTGGCGTCTTGCCGTAGTTCCAAGACGCCGTCACGGCGCAGCAGTGGCAGGAGATCAAACTGAAAACTGAGCGCGGGGCCAATCATTTCCGCTGTCGTCTGTTCTGTGCGAGCTTGGAACAATTGGTTGCGTGGCGAGGGGAGTTTAGTCAGGAGAGAGGCCCACGCCTTGTCGAATTGACGACCATAAAAGAGAAAACCTTCCGGCAAATATCGCGTGACCGTGGGCGGTCCGCCAAATGGCAAAGCAATCTTTGAAGGCACATCAAGATGCCAGCTCCTTTCTCCGCCGAGTGTTGCATACGGTGCATCTTGTAGCAGCACTGTGCGCACAAACATTTCCGTTTCATCCGTCGTTTCCGGCAGTTCGCCTACGCGGAAAAATGTGCAGGGTTCGTCGGCATCACATGAGCGAAATGGCGAGAGTGTGCGGAGACTCTTGGATACACGTTCATTTGATGGAATGACGACTCCGAGAGCGGCTTCGTCGGAAGCACTGACTGTAAAAGGCGGAAATTGGCGAGTCGCTCGGTCACTGACTGTCGCAGTGTCCCTATAAAAATGTAGCAATCGAACATTTCCATTTGGTAAGCGGACTAAAGCAATCGTGTTTGCCTTCGAATCAGCCTCGCGCAGCGAAGGGAACCAGGCAGTCAATCGTTCGAGATGAGCGACTGTGGGATTTTGTGTCAAAACGAGGGTGGCATCGGCCGGCAGAAAATCAGCAGCGGTTCGTGTTTCCACACTGACCTGTATTGCCAGTGAAATAAGCGCGACGACAACGGTCGCTGCGCTGAGCGTGGCCGCCGCGATGATGCCGTTTTTGCGCCACAAGGAAACCTGAGCCATCGGGTAACAGTGTACCGATAACTGCACGCTTGTCATGGTACCTTTAACCATTGCTGCATTGTTTCATTGCTCCATTGCTCGCAAGCGATCCCAAGAATACGAGACGCTTTGCGGACAATGTAACAATGGAGCAATGGGACAATATGGCGACGAAAATAAGGATTGATGAAGGGCTAATTTTCCGCTATACTTAGAGGATTTCTGTTCATTCAAACCTCTGCCTTGGTAGAGAGAGATCGGAGCCCTTCGACAGGCTCAGGGTCCCGACCCCTCTCTGCTCTGAGATGTCGTTTTGCGGATGAGAGGTCGCTCCGCGATAATGCACACCCTTCTCTCCAGTGAGCACTGCAAGGTTTATCCTCAGTCTAAATGCTCCGTCACGGAGACTTCGGCGGTTCCGAGGAAAAACAAGAAACCCAATCAAGGCAGAGAACGAAGGCGCCTCCCTTCAGTCAGCTTCTAATAAACGGCTCAAGGAACTATTACTGCTCCTGATAGCCGAGAAGCAGACGATACAAATACAAAAAGGACCAGAGGTTATTTCTGGCCCTTTTTGTTAGTCATCTAATAGACGAAATCGGTAGAGGCCGTTCCCGGTCATCAAATAGAAGCTACTGCCGAGAGCCGCGGCAGGGCCCACTGGAGTTTGCTCTGCGAAAACAGCGTCATTACTTTTTTCTGCTTGAATTATGCCGTATACGCCGCCGAAACCCATTCCAAGCGTAATCTCACCTAATTGAGGATGCTGCATGCTGCCAACAAATGATTCTATGCCAAAACTGAGTTGGTACGCCTGGCCGTCCTTAATTTTGTGAAAATAATCGTTTGAATTTGTGTATAAATATTCATCAAAAAGTACCGTTTCTCCTGATATTGGAATGCTAAAGTCAGAGTCGATCATGACTTGCTGGCCATCAGTCCAAAGTAGATCTGCACAGGGGTCCGATGGACAAGTGAAGCCAAGGTATAGTCCTTCACTCCCTGTCCAATACAAATATTGCCCATCATTGTATATACTATAAATTGCGCCGTCATAAATTCCAGTTAGATCTGATTCACCTACCGCAAGCGCTACTAACTGAGATCTAGGAAAATCCGGATTGTCCCAAGTATTGGCAAGAAAACAATATCCAGATTTACAGGGAAACATGTTCGCTATGACGCTATCACCAAGGCCGGGTGCATCTTTTCCTTGCATTAGGGATTCAATTTTATTTGGTGAAAGTCGACTTAAAACATTGGGGATTTTTCTATACTGGCCCGAGCGGTCTGTCCCCATACCGTCATTGGATAGATACAGATAATTACCCACAGCAAAATGAACGAAAAAAGGTGTTGCTTTCTCTGCTACTTGAACCACTTTTTCGCCATCTGTGCGCACCAACACAGGATTACTTGGAAAAACGAGATATGTTCCGAATAGTGGGCTCATTGGGTCAATAACTTCCTCTCGTGTCATATTTGTATAAACGCTGAAATATAAATTGTCATCGTAAACCAGAGCTGCGGGATATTTGGTAGCTTGTGCAACATAATCCCCGACACGATTGTCATGCGCTAAGTTTAAGTCGGTGACTTGACGGACAATGTTACCGTCCGTCTTATAAAGACGAAGCCGCGGATTATTGGTTGGATTTCCCGGGGCACTGCCAGGCGCTATAGCCATAAAATAAAGCTCATTTTTGAACATGCCGATGATTGTGACTGCATCATCGTTACTCCGCAGATCATTACCTTCGCCTTGTGGAACCAGCGGAATTGCCCCCAAGTCACCGTAGCTATTAAAATCAGTAATCTGCGTAATGATGTTCCCATCGGTTCGGAATAACTTTGCATAACCAGTAGGGGTATCGGCGACAAAGAATAATTGATCTCCCATGATTGTGAATTGTGGTGATGTGGTGATGCTGCCCGGCCTTACAGATAACTCGCTTGCAATATTTTCAATCATCCAGCGGTGAGCATTGAGTGCATTACTTGCGCCGAGTTCCGGAGTCGTAATTTGAAATTTCCCGCTGGTATGAATGTCCTGGGTGTTGATTGCAAATCCAGCGGGATCGCAATCAATAAAACTGAAGGGGGGTAATACTCCGCAACTTCGAATGCCATTCGTCGTAACAGAGATTAACCCTGGTTGCGGATCAACGGCCGTTTGCGGGTCACGATACGGCTTTGTTTTTCTGGGGAATGCGGCTTCTTCCACTGGTGGGAAATCCAAGTCATCTGTCTCAAGTGTCAGAGCATTCGAGTCATCGATCGGAAGGATCAGTTTCACTTGTTTGCCAGGCGGCAGGACATCAACCCAAGTTTTCGCCTTTGAAGTATCAAGCCAGATCGGGTTATCGCCAAGATTATCGACGAAGACCAACGGTATGTCGGATTCAATCTTTACCCGCGCATGCTCCGCGATGGTTGTGATGTCATTATCAAGTTCCAAATGCACCAAATAACCTGACACCGGGCTTTCTGACAATTCATCCTGTGGTAACTCATCTAAGAAGCCCTCTTCAACCAAGACATCTAAATCTACGCAACTGGTATTAGCCGTGCCGTAAGAGCAGATCTGCTTCTCCTCGACAGTGATTCCGTCGGGAAATTTGTGATGGATTGTATGGTATTGGACTAATGCGTTGCGCAGTTCACGCTTGTTTTCTATCCTAACGCGGTTATCGGCATTCAAGAGGCGCTCTCCGGGACGGAGATAAAGAAGAATCAGGCTCGAAAGAATCACGATGATGGTCATCGTGATGAGAACTTCGATGAGAGTGAAACCCTTCCAACGCATGAAGGCATGTCGCATGTCGGGACTCATGGTACCACGTTTAAAGGTAGCAATTGCCGTCTTTCGTCCTTCGACAAGCTCAGGATGACACTCAAGATGACAATTGCTGTGAAAGCTCAGCGTGACACTCAAGATGACAATTGCTTATTGTCCAGCCTTCGAGACGCTTTGCTCCTCAGGCTGACAAGGGACGCTTATTCTTAGGCTGACAAGTTACTCAATTTCCCGCTTCAACTCTTGCGCTTCTTCGTTCAGCGGATCGAGCTCCAGCGCGGTCTGCACGGCTGCCCGCGCTTCTGCTTCACGGTCGCTTTCGTACGCCGCGCGACCGAGGAGGACAAAGGCGCCCGCTTCGCGCGGGTAGCGCAGCGCGGCTTCTTGCGCTTTGAGGTAGGCGCTGGCGGCGTCATCGAGGAGCAAGCTTGTTTTCACAAACCCTTCGTAGGCACTGAGCGATGGTTCGGGAACAGCGAGGAGCGCCTCGTATTGCTCCAGTGCCAGGGTTTGATTATCGAGTTGGAGGGCCGTCCGCGCGATCTCCTGCCGAATTTCTCCTTCCGGTTCAAAGCCGTTGGCCAACGCGTACTCAAAGAAGGTGAGGGCGTTTATCGGGTCGGCCGCTGCTTGATACGCGCGGCCAAGGAAGTATTGCGTTTCGGGTTTTTGTGGATCGAGATTATAGGCGCGCTCGAGGGAGAGCAGCGCTTCGGCCGCCCGATCAGATGTCAGCTCGCAGTACCCTTTGACGATCCACGCGTCACGATAATCAGATTCTTGCACCGTCACGCTATGTAACAGTGGTAGCGCCAACTCACATTGTTGGACTTGGGCGAGGGCGCGGGCGAGAAGTATGACGAGATGTGTTTCGGGGCTTTTGGGAAATCGTGCGTACTCTGCGTACGCATCGAGCAACATGCGTGCGTGCGTACGTAAAACCGGTTCCCAGCCCTGGAGAACGTTGTTCAATTCCTGTTGCGCGATTTCATGATTCCCTTCAACGATAGCCAGGAGAGAGAGGCCATATGATTTGTGTGGCGAATCAGCTGCTGCTTCCAGTGCGGTCCGCGCCACGGCGCGGTCGCCGCTGCGCAGTTCGACGAGACTACGAAGAAGCAAAACATCTTCGGGCGCGGCCCCGGCGCTTTCCAGATCCTGAATCGTTTCGGCAACATGTTCATAATCGCGGCGTTGCAGTTGCGCCTGCGCTAACTTCCGTAGCGCCGGAATACCGCCGCCGTTTTTCACGGAAGCTTCATAGTGACTCTGCGCTTGCGCCCAGTCGCCGCGCAGAGCGGCAATGTCACCGTGACGCAGTTCCAGAAGCGCGCGGTCTCTGGGGTCAATCGCCGGCAGAAGCGGAGCCAAAAAGGAGCCGCTGCCGCCGGTCAGGCCATCCGTCGGGCTCGTGCGCTCAATCAGCCACTCCGTTGACCGGTAGAGTTCCCACCAAAGCACCGCGACGAGGAGCGCGGCGCAGGCGAGCGCGACAAGGATGGGCGCGAGAATGCGCGTGGGAATCTTCACAGCGATAGCGTAAGTTGAATTCAGCCATGGAGCAATGGAGCAATGGTTCCATTGTCCAATTGTTCCATTGTTACGCTGTTATTCTTCGATAGCGGGGCTCAACTCCCCATCATCCGCTGACTTGGCTTTGCGGACGGTTTCTTTGGCAGCAGCTTCAGCCATGTGTTTGGGGATGACCGCTTCCACAGCACCCCAGCTGGCATCGCCATCGGTTGGCAGCAGAATTGTCACTTGATCACCGACTTCCGCCCGGTAGAACGTTACCGATGCGAGCAACACCCGGTATGCCTTGCCTTCGGCCAATACCTTATATTGTCCGTCTTCCTGAATGAGCACGCCGACGATCGTGCGGCGTTGCAACGGCGCGATTTGTTTATAGATGAATTTACCTTCCTCGGTGATAGTTAATTTCATGCCATCACCCTCAACGAGTTTACTTTTGCTCGCGTAGTTGGCCGGCACCGGATATGTCTGGCCGTCTGCATCCACCATATTTTGACCGTCAAAGACACCTTCAATCACGCGGCCACTCACTGTATCGGTCCGCATTGTCCCAGCCATACCCATCAGACGCTGACGGCCTGTATCAGAAACACCGGTAATACTGCGCAGTAAATTACTCGCGGTTTTGAGCGATGATGTGGCGGAATCAATGAGTTCCTGTACTTGCACGAGGGTGTCGTCAGACATGTTAGGTGAGGGGAGTGACACTCACTTCCAGAGACACCGTTTGCAATTGATCTTTCATGTCGGTGTCTGTGAGGAGACCGGCTTGTGCTCCAACCGCGGAGACAACGCCAGCAGCACTGATACTACCCGCCTGCAGGCTTTGGCGCAAGTCGAGGCCCTGCAGAAGTCCCCACGTCATGCCCACGCCGAAGGCGTCGCCGGCGCCAGTGGTTTCCACGACATTGACTCCAGCGACAATCGGACAGGCAAATAGATGCTTACCATCGGTGGCGTACGAACCATGCTTGCCATCAGTTATGCAGACAACGTGAGCGCCAGTGGCTGAGAGCGTTCGCAATGCTTCTTGGATCGATGCAGTCCGGCTGAACTGGAACGCTTCCTCCTTATTAAGGAGCAGAAGATCGGTGTGCTTCAGTAGCTCCGCTTGATGTTTATCGCTCAAACCAGCTTCCAGCTGGGGACCACCGGGATTCCAAGTGAACCGCTGCTCCGGATGAGCAAGCAGGAAGGCGATGATGTCATCTTGGATCGCGCGGCTTTGTTCTTGAATATGATTGAGGTACACCCAATCAACATCCTCCATTTGTTCGCGCTGAAATGTCGCATCCTGCAGGTGCGTGTTAGTTCCGGGCGTGTAAAGAATGACTCGCTCGCCACTTCGTGCCGACAAAATAATCGAAAAACTGGTCATCTCACCCTCGACGATCGTCGCACCGCGTGTGTCGACACCTTCGTGTTCCATATTTTCGCGCAGGCGACGACCCCATTGATCATCGCCGATCACGCCGGCAAATGCGGCGTCACAGCCGAGACGAGACAATCCGACGGATGTATTACTCGCCCCGCCGCCGCAGGTTTCCTGCACACTACTCACGTGCACCTTTTCGCCGAGCGGCAACGCGATGACGTGGGAAGATTCAGAGGAACCAGAAGAAACAGAAGATTCAGAAGATATCTTTTGTTCTTCTAAATCCTCTGTCGCCTCTGAATCTTTTGCATCCTTTGTTAAAGAGGTAGCCGCCAAGTCGGTTCCCACGAAGAGATCGTACGTGGCGCCGCCGATTGAGAGCGTCCGCTTGCGTGCCATCGGTTACGAGCGGTGCTGATACTGCTCCGCCATCGCGGCGAAGAACGCCGCTTCTGAACTCTGCGAGCGCTTGCGTTGCAAGACCGTGTAACCCCCGAAGAGCAGCAGTGCTCCAGCTACCCACACGGGGAGCGCCGGCAGACCACTATCGACCGTTCCTTTGCCTTTCCCTGGAATCGTCACGGGCGGGATTGGTGCAGACGGATGATTCGGTGTGGTACCGGGAGTCGTGGGAGACACAATGCTTGGCGGCACGGGCTCAACAGTCGTGGGTGTGAAGCCAGGCTGGCCGGTCGGCGTGCCCTGTCCAGTCACGGCTAATGTTTGGAGCTTCTCGCCTGTCGTTGTCACGGGAATGAGCAAGAGGTAATACGTCACACCGTTGAGTAGATCACGCAGGGTGTACGTCGCCTGATTACCGTTGATCATCCGTTTCTCGGTCAGTTTTTCGGGCGCAACACCGTAGGACAGTTCGTATGTCGCAATAGACGTATCACCCAATGTTTGAATCCACGAGAGAACCAAGTGTCCATTACCGGGGCGGATATTCAACGTGATACCCTGCGCCGTGGATTTCACGGTGTTGCTCTTCGCCTCACTTTCGGCAGAGCCGGCCAACGCTGTCACGGCAAAGTAGTAGACTGCGCCGGCTTTGAGACCGCGCAGTGTGGCGGCGGGACTGGTTGAACCGGTATCGCGTGAGTAACTGAAATCACCGGCTTGTTCGCCAATGTAAATGCGGTATCCGTCCACATCTTCACGATCCACCGGTTCCCATTCCAGACGCACCGTGTCATTTTCGGAAACGGAACGAAGGTTGCGGACCGCCGGTAAGCTGGCCGGTCGTACTTCCAAGGTGTGCAGCATCTCTTTGGTATTGCCGGCCGCATCTGCAGCCTTCAAAACAACTTGGTATGTGCCAGCTTCCTCGAGCGAAATAACACTTTGGTATGAACCGCTCGCAGTACCAGTGGCGCGGAGCTCATACTCGCGACTTTGAATCGTCATTTTCAGAACAGCGGGCAGTTCCAAGTCATCTTGCAGATGCGCTTCGACCAAAATATCGTCACCTTCTTGAGGGCGATTGGGTGAGAATGTAAACGCACTGACCGTTGGCGGTGTGCGATCCAACTTCACATGGAGATTACCTGAGTCATGTCGCTTCGATTGATCACGAACGCGCAGCGTGTGATCTGTCAGCTCAGGATTGAGCGGGACATCGATCGAAAAATTACCGGAGGCATCGGTTGTACCACTGACATCGCGCAAGCCGCCGGTCACTTCTAAGTTCAAATATGCAGGACCAGAGCCCTTCAGCACTAAATCAGTGGTACTCACGTAGCTGCCTTGGGCAGGGTTGGCGATCACAATGGTTTGTGAACCCTGACTGCTGTCACCGGCACCAACGAGCACAGCAGCTTGCCCGTTGATATTTGGATTCAAGACATCTTCCACGTATAGAATCTGTTCGCCCGGGGTCCGGAACTGAACGCCGAGGGAAAAGCTCTTGACGCCAAGATCGCGCCCCAGAAACGTACTGTCATACGTAGGAACCGAGGCCTCGGGGTCGGGATCAGACGTCAGGATGCGCACTGTTCCGAGATAGTCATCTACGATGTTCCCGGACCGGTCTTCGGCAATCACCTTGAAGTTTTCGAAATGCCCGGCCTGAATCTGGGCTGGAATCTCGATGCGAAAATGATCAACCAAACTGCCGCTCACGAGTTGACCGTAGAGCGGTCGACCCGCGGCCATGCCTGCATACGCTTGGTTGCCGAGGAGCGAGGCTGACATCGGATTCATCGCGTATGGATTTGCGTAAGCATTGGCATATGGATTTACGTATGCACTTGCGTATGGATTTGCATACGGATTCCACCCCGCGGCCGGGGGACTCCAAGCAGCAGACGCGACGAGCGTTGACTGCGGCTGGTTCCAGGCCATCGCATCGCCGCCAATGGCCGGACCAGCGTTCAGGGTCAGATCGGCTGGCAACACCGTGCCACTGAGCAGATCAACGGCGCGGAGGCTGACTTGGCCAGGGCGCGAAGTACTGACGATAAACGTTTGTTCACCGCTTACGTCAGTCTGCTTTGTGATTTCTTCCACAATGTCTTCCGCCCGATTGGCCACTAACTTTACCGGTCGATCGGCGAGGGGATTACCGTATTGGTCGCGTAAGATCACACTGACTGTCACACTGTTCCAACCATCCGGCTGAAGATCTATTCGGTCAGCTTGCAATGCAGAGTTTCGACCATCAACACTGTCCGGTAACACTGCAAACTGACTCTCGCCAAGTACTGTGTCACCTTGCATCACGGAAACGTCATACGTGCCGGAGGCTTCCATGTCGGTTCCATTCAATGAAGCAATTGCCGTGTCACCGTTCGCAACAGCATCAAAAGAGAACTCAGGTCCAAACGGAGGGAACACGCTAATGCGAACGGCCCCTTCCACGCCATGGATCGCCACTTCGGTACCGAGGCCAGCCACAGTATCTTCGATATCAATTGTGACAGAGGAGGCAATCGCCGAAAGTGGCGTCGCCAGAGCCATTGCGCCTGCCAAGACCGATGCAATAATTTTGTGTGACATAAATCTTACTATTTTAGCAAGAAATAGCCATTTCCTCAATATCCTGAAGCATTACCATCACATGTTTTTAAATAATGTCTAACCTGAAACCTGGAACCTGTAACTCCAGGCGTTCCAAGTTACAGGTTCCATGTTCTGTGTTCTTCGCTATGATATGGTTCATGCGACGCCTTGCCCTTCCCTTGGGAATCAGTCTGCTGCTAGTTTCCTGCGGCGGCGGTTCGGCCGTCAGTTGCGATAAAAATTACGTAGATGAACAGGTAACCATCTGTCTGCCCGATGGCTGGATTGTGCTTGATCGCACGACGCTCGAAGAGCGTGGGGCGCCGGATGACACCATCATTGCCTTTCAAACAGAGGAGCCGGTTTCGGGACAATTTCCGACCGTCACTGTTACCTTTGAACCGTTGGCCGATCCGATAGAGCCGGCAGAATATAGCCAAGCCAGCATTCGTGCCGTGGCCGCACTGCCCGGCTATGAACTTGTTGATACCTCCACCGTCACCATCGACGACCACGATGTTGATTACCACACATTTAACGCGCAGCCGATTGCTGACGAACCGAAGCGTCGCTTCTATCAAGTAGCCACGACGTCCGATGACGGTGGGTATGCAGTCACGGCCAGTACGCCCATTGCCGTGACGGACGATCTGGAAGAACAAGTGAAAGCGATGCTCACGGGTGTGACGTTTGAAGCGCCACCAGAAGAATAAGCACTAAATCAGAAGCACTAGATTCTACTTTCGTCGTTTAGAATTTAGAATTTAGTGCTTAGCGCTTTCTTGATTGTGCCAAATAACCATCCTGCTTAAGCTGTACCCGTGGTGCCGTAGCCAAGTGGTAAGGCAAGGGTCTGCAAAACCCTCACTCGCGAGTTCGATTCTCGCCGGCACCTCCAACCTTCGCCGGCTAGCGACTCATCCTTGGATTAGTTTGCCTGAAAGGTGAGTGCATCCGGGAAGAAGATCAGCAGAATCCCGAGCGCGTACATGAGTACGCCGCCGAAGATGAGCGTAAAGCGGCGGTACTTGGTCGTGAGGCCGCTGGCATGGAGCGTGGTGACGGCAACGGCGAAGATAATAAAGTCATCGATCATGTACATCAGGATGAAGAGACCGATCAGGCCGTAGCGCGCCGCGTTCGTTACGTCATTAATCGCCAGAATCTGCGTGAAGACGGCGGGCAAGCCGGCCGTGCAGACCAGTTCGATCATGTTCACTGAAACCGCCAGAATCGCCACACCGCCAATCATCGCCGGCCACTGCGTGTAGTTCATCACTTCTTTCATCTTCGCGATCGTCTTCTGGCGCCGCGTCAGGTTCGTCACTTTGCATTCGTTGGGATTCTTCCCGATCGCTTCGTACAGGTAGAACGCGCCGCCGCCGATCGCGACGAGGCCGATGACAATCTGGACGATCGCATTCAGGCCGATTAGCAAGAAAACATTTAACCAAGCGGCAATAAACATGTAGTACACGGCGCCACTCACGAGCAGGAACGTGCCGCCAATCACCCATACTTTCTTCCAGTCGTGCGTGTTAATGAGCAGTGTAAGGAGCGTAATGAGCACCCACATGGCACATGGATTAAATCCATCGAGGAACCCGAGGAGCATGGCGAGTCCCGGGAGCGAGAAATCGAGCAAGTCGACTTCGCCGATGAACCAGAGGTTCATTTTGAAACGCTCGTCTTCCTCGCAATTTTCCGCGCACGTCCCGTCCTTTGCTAATTCCACTGCAACGCGAGCTTCATCAGTTGCCGCCATAAAATCTTCGAATGAGCGGCAGCCCTCGGCAGAATTTTTGCACGCGTCGTAGACGCGCTTGAGCGCGGCACCGGAGGTGTCGTCGGTGTCATACCCTTGGAACACGCGGCCATCAACCACGATCGTCGGTACGCCTTGGTTCAGCGCTAGCGAGCGGTCCTGCAGAGCGCGATACATCTGGGCCGCGCCAACATCGGTGGTGATTTCGTGGTAATCAACCGTCCAACCTGCGGCGGCCGCAAACGTGTGGAAATCTGCGCAATGCGGGCAGCCGTCGCGCACAAAGGCGACGATGTCGGCGCCGGGGTGCGGCAGGTACTTCGACTGAGCGCCGCTTTCACGATTCAGCAGTTTGTCCGGCATCCAAATGCCCAAGAAGACCACTGGAACAAGGGCCAAGAGGCCAAAGCGAATGAGACGAGAGTTCATGGTTGTTTCTTTTCTATTATATCACAGCCGTTTGGCTAATGGAAGCCGTTTAAAATAGGCCTGGGTCAGCGAGCAATTGCAGAAATCTTTTAAATTCTCGCGCCTAGAATACCCCTTGCATACAAAATTTGATCAGAGTATCATCAAATTTGATGGAAACGACTTCCATCCATGAATTCGGCTTCCCTGTAGTAGTACCGGTGAGACCTTGCCAGTCCGAAAAAAGTCTCACTGCTTGGATTACGGAGCTAGCGCATAAAGAAGCTGTGAAATGTCAAATGCCTGACCGAGGGGTTTCTTTCGTGACGGCCTATATAGACCTTTTAAAAGGAGAAAAGTTACCACAAGGCGATGACGAGCGGCAGGCCCGCATATTTATTGAGGAAAATCGAGCGAAAGTTCTTGCGGTTGTCCCCGGCAAGTCGTCATCCTCTGCGGCCAATGGTTGATTTCAATAACGAAGCTGGCCTGCGTGTCTGGAATGAGACTCAACTTCGAACAAGTCTCAACTGGGTCGACCTGCGCAAGGCGGAAGGACTCGATGACAATCGACTCATCATGGAATGGATTCGGCTTTTCGCCGAAGATGCGATCCGCATCTGTCAGCAATACGGCGTGCAAACGAAAACTTTTGAAAACGTGATGAGCGCTTTTGAAAACCGAATTGTGCCGGACATTGAGCGACAGAAGTATTATCGTAGTCAGCAGGAAAACCATGATGTGGGTCTGCGGGCGACTCTGAAAGCCCTGCCACTAACCACTGAATTGATCCATGACAGTGCTGGCCCAGTGGGTGTGATGATGACGCTTTATTTTCCGCCAATAGGGGAAGGCAACCTCGGGCACGCCGAAAAGGTCTACTTCCCCATCGAAAGGAATCCGGAGCTGCAAGATATCCAGGAGGAGAGCCGTCGAGATTTTGGGCGAGCGCTCAGCGCATAGGCCGCTAATCCGGTCGGCTGTCTTTTTGATTGCGTCGAATCGGCTTTTCGCCGTACAATCCCCGAAATTCCATGGCACCGAAATCTTCATCGCTGGCGGCTTCCAAGAAACCAACTGACTTCGTCATCGCGACGATTGGCAGCCATTCGGCCCTGCAGATTTTGAAAGGGGCGAAAGATGAAGGCTTTCGGACACTCGCGATTTGCAAGAAGGGGTCCGAGCGACCGTACCGAAGTTACGGCGTGGCGGATGATATCATAAGCGTTGATTCTTGGGATGAATGGGACGACCAAATCGAGCCGGAACTGCTTAAGCGAAACGCCATCATTATTCCCCATGGTTCATTCATCTCGTACATGGGGCATGACCGGGTAAAAAAAATGAAAGCAATGTACTACGGCACCAAAGAAATTTTGGAATGGGAATCGGATCGAACAAAGGAACGACAATGGTTACTCAAAGCCGGCTTGAAATTACCCGATGTGTATAAAACACCGGAGGAAATCGACCGGGCGGCAATCGTGAAGTTTCACGGCGCCGGCGGGGGATTCGGCTACTTCGTGGCCAAGAGCCCGGCTCAATTTCACGAGGTCAAGGACCGCAAATATCCGGAGCAGGATGACTTTGTCATTCAGCAATACATCGTCGGCGTGCCGCTCTATGCCCATTACTTCTATTCACCGATTACAAATGAGCTGGAAATCATGAGTTTTGACAAGCGGTATGAGAGTAACGCGGATTCCATCGGACGGATCCGAGCGGAAGATCAGCTGACGGCCAACATTCACACGTCGTACACGATTGTCGGCAACATTCCTGTTGTTGTTCGCGAGTCACTGCTGCCTGAATTCTTTGCAATGGGTGAGCGCGTGGTGGAAACAAGTCGGGAACTCTGCGGGAAAGGGCTGTTCGGTCCTTTTTGCTTGGAAACAATCGTGACTCGGAAGCTGGAAATCTTCACGTTCGAAATCAGCGCGCGCATTGTGGCGGGCACAAATCCGTTTGTAGAAGGTTCACCATACACAGCGCTTCGGTATAAGGAACCGATGAGTACCGGCCGTCGCATTGCTTTGGATATCAAGCAAGCAATCGAAAGCGGTAGGTTATCTGAGGTGCTCGGATAGGACCGATGCTATGGCCGGCAGGCCGACCGCCAGCTCACCCGCGATATCAAACAAGCCATTGAGCAGGGGCGATTATCAGAGGTGTTGGGATAATCTCTTCGAAAATAAAACCATTGTTCCATTGCTACATGGTTACATTGCTACGCAAAGCGTCTCGCACCTGACGGATCGCTTGCGAGCAATGAAGCAATGAAACAATGTAGCAATGTTTTCAGGATCGGATTCTGTATGGGTTACAGTCCCGTATTCACAAGCATCTGCGCCACCCAGCCGCGGAGGGCGGGTTCGTTTGGCCACATAGCAGGCAAGCTATCCATCAAGCCGCGGCGGGTCGCTTCTTCGAGGTATGGTTGATACCATTTCTCACCAGGCTGTCCTTGCCCGGCTGGTAACCAACCAGCGCCGACCACGATCATTTTTATAGCTTCAGCGACTGTCACATTGTTGGCTGGCCGGAATGTCCCGTCGTCATAACCCTGGACGAGTGCAGAGCGAGTCGCGGAGACCACAGCCGGCGCATACCAATCATATGATTCAACGTCGAAGTACGGCGCATCGCCTGTCTTTTCCGGCAGGCGGAAGAAGCGCAGGAGCAGCGTGACAGTTTCGGCGCGGTTGACGGGAGATCCCAAGTCCAAGTTCTCACGACTATCGCCCTGACCACGCAAGACATTACGATTTTCGAGCAGAGCGACTGCATCCTCTGAAACTGCAACCGCAGCCCCGTGGAGTTCGCCTTCAGCAATGACGACTTGACCTTCACTCGTGGTTTGCCACTGCGTAGCTGAAGATGAAGCCGCTTGAGAGCTCAACGCCGCTTGCCGTTCGGCTTCAATCCGTTGGCGAATGACTTCTTGTTGAGCGCGGTACGCCGCTTCAATATCAATAATGGGAACATTCGCAATGGCCACGGATGAGCGCGATCCAGCACTAAAAACTGTTGGCGAAAAGCTGCTAGGCTGAGAGCTGACAGTATTTCCAATGGGTTGTTCACTACTAGAACTGCTGCTGATCATTGGTGTACTACTGGAAGTTTCAGTACCAGCTGAGCTGCCTGTTCCTGAACTAATCGAGCTGCTTGCTTCCGAAGTAGTGGAACTGCTTTGGTCCACAGAGTCACTGCTTGAAGAAGAACTGCTTTCAAGACGGCAATTGCCGCTGCAGCCGTCGCCGGCAGTGGTGCCTCCGTCATCGCACTCCTCGCCTCCAGCAATAATCGCGTCACCGCAGACCGTAGCGCATATCAAGGTTGTTTGATTACATGCGTATCCTTCTTCAAGCATACAGTGGGCATTACAACCATCATCTGGTTGTAGATTGCCGTCATCACAAAGCTCGATGCCTCGGAGCAGAGTGTCTCCACAGATATTGCCACACACGCTTGGTTCCCCATCGCAGTCAAAACCTGTTTCTTCAATACAGCTGGCGGAGCAACCGTCGTTATTTATTTCATTGCCATCATCACAATGTTCCAGAACAGCTACGATGCCGTTGCCGCAGTCAGGCAACTGCACAGTGCAATCTGCGCTACAGAATCCTTCAGTGCCATTATCGGTACCGTCATCACATACTTCACTACCGGCGACTATGTTATCGCCGCAGACCGTCATGCACTGGCTTGGGGTGACTTGGCATTGCCAGCCGGATTCAAGTTGGCACAGCCCCGAACAACCATCGCCAGCGGTTTCATTGCCATCATCGCAGGTTTCAATTGATTCAAGCATTCCGTTGCCACAATCAATAACGATTGTTTGCGTGCAGACACTTGGTTCACTCTGACACGAGTAACCCGCTTCGACATTACATAATGAATTACAGCCATCGCTGTTCGTTTGATTCAAGTCGTCACAAGTTTCGCCATTTCGGATGAGTCCATCGCCACAGATAGAATGGCAATCACTGGGTTGAGCGGTGCAGGTAAATCCAGCTTCAGTGGCACATATTGCTGAGCACCCATCATGATCACCAGTGTTGCTATCGTCGCACTGCTCGTTTCCGGCAATGATGCCATCACCACAAACAGTAACGCATGTACTAGGTTGATCTGTGCAGCTGAATCCTGATTCAAGAACACAGAGTGAGCTGCAACCATCACTGGCAATAATCCCGCTGTCGTCACATTCTTCTACCCCGCGTATCAGTCCATCACCACAGACTGTGGTGCAAGCGCTCGGCTCGGCGAGACAGGTATAACCGGGCTCTGCCAAGCATAAGCTGTTACAACCGTCGCCATCTACCTCATCGCTATCGTCACAAGCTTCGTGGCCGCGGATCAAGCCATCGCCGCAAACGGTTGTACATGTGTTGGGCGTTTCAGTTGTGCACTCGTAGCCAAGGTCGAGTGAACAAACCGTGCAGCCGTCGTTTGGCGTTGCGTTGCCATCGTCGCATGTTTCCGTGCCCATTCTAATACCATCACCACACGCGACCGAACAAATGCTCGGTTCGCCGATGCACGCATACCCTAATTCAATCGTACAAGCATCGTTGCAGCCATCCCCAGCGACAGTGTCGCCATCATCGCAAACTTCGACCCCATGCTTCAGTCCGTCGCCACAGATGGGCGAGCAAAAACTGCGATCAGGATCCCAGCAGGTGACGGAACCAGAAATAGGGTCAACGATACATGTATCTTCAACGCCGAGCGTGCATTCCCAGCCTGTTTCCACTTGGCATGTGTCACTGCAGCCATTTCCATTGAAGATATCTCCATCGTCACAGCCTTCCGGCGCTGCCACGTTGCCATCGCCACAAATGGGCGCGGCCGGATGCTCTACTTGGCAAAAAGAAGAGCAGCCATCGCCATCGATTGTATTGCCGTCGTCACAGGTTTCGTCACCTTTGATCAGATTATCTCCGCAAACCACTGACACGTGCATTTCTTCAAAGCGTTCAGATGCCGCCTTTGGTCCAAAGACGGTGGTAAACGGTTTGAAACCAATTTGCTTCAATTCTGGCGATAACGGCAGACCGTCATTGTCCATCTGAAGCCGGAAGTCGCCGTTGAGTGGATCCACGAGGAGGGGATCGCCAATGAGAGATCCCGCGTCATGGCCGGCACTTTGCCATTGATCCCAGGTAACCTGGGAAGTTGTGTTGGAACCATTGATGCGGGGCCCAGCAATTTTGGTGGGAGGTGAATGCGTGACGTTTAGACGTGTAATAAATTTAGTTGTTTTCAGCACGGCATCTTGGGTCGAACCAGGTACTGAATACACTCGGTGTCGTGTACCGTCCGCTGAACTGCCCACCAAACGAACCAGAATATTCCGGACAAGCATGTTTCCCCAACTAATGTGCTGAGGTTCGTCAGTAAATGAAGCGAACATGTTGCTTGCCCCCATTCTCTGATCCATGGCAAAAATATTATTGAGATAAAAATTACTTTTGCCTTTTACGCGCATGTTGTTGCCGTCGCCCCAGTAGCCACTCATCAACAGATTGTTGCGGACAAGGAGATCGTCGCGGCCCCAGCCATCTAAGTAAATGCCCAGTGCCCGAGTGGGGAAGCCCGGAAGCTGCCGGTAATCATGTACATAATTGTGTTCGAGGACCGTGTTTCCCTGGAGGAGAACGCTATCTTTATTCATGTAGCCATATAGACCACCAGCATCGGTCGATCGGCTCAAGGGATGGCTCACGTCATTGTCGCTCACAAATTGACGGCGACCCATTGCGATTCCTAAGTATCCAGTGTATTCCAGGCGGTTCGAGCGCGTCGCGCCGTCGTAGCCATAATGCTCAATGCCCCGAGCGGAGAATTGCAGTTCACCGATGTGAGCCAAGTCGTTATGCGAGATCACATTAAAATTCCCACCCACTCCCATTCCGCTCGCCCCCATATTATGAATGGTGTTGCCTTTGACCAAGTTACCTGAACCTGTAACTACTACACCGCGTGTGCCGGAATGTATAAGAGTATTTTCCGTGATGGCTGAGTCATTCACGTTATTGAAACGAATAAGCGCGCCGTCTTGAGTTAGGCTATTGGCCGCAATTATTCCGAAAAATTGACCTACATAATCCGTACCAAATAATTTGAGACCATGGATTTCAATATTGCGAACAAGATTACTGGGTGTCCCCTCGAGTTTGAGCAAGCCGGGAGTTCGTGGAGCGTATATGACGGGTGCATCATCATCCTCTCGAGGCATGTAATACAGATAGTTTTCATCCGGATTGATGAAAAATTCACCAGGTTGATCGAGGAATGCCAGAGTATTAAGAAGACGGAAGCGGTTCGTCAGATGAAATCCCATGTTGTCCAAGGATTTTTGGCACGGCCTGTTCGTATCTGGCCCCCCGTAATCATCCCAGGGCATATAATAATTCCCGCTCCCAGTCAAAATAATCTGCCTCGTTTCAAAATTGATCGACTGAATGTTATGTAGTTCGAAAAAGTAATCCGCATGCCCAAGATACACTTTTGCAAACCTGTAGTCCGCATTGGGATCTATTAAATCCGGTGAATCCGCTGAAACCTCCCAGTCGGGAAAGCGGAACCTATTCTTACTCCGGCAGCCGTCCAGTGTATACATGCGGGCTCCGTCGGTGTGGAAATACGAGCCGGAGCCGGGGACAGTAATTGGATCCCACTTCGTTGCATCCCAATCCGGTTCTTGTGCCATATGGCCGCGTGCGAAATCACCATTCGCTTGTTCTTGCAGCAACGTAAAGAATTCCCGCCCTTCGGGGAGCGGCATTCGTAAGATTCCGTTTTGGTATGGTTCCCAATCATCTGGATCCAGTCGCTCAGCTGTCGTCAGTGTTGCTTGTTCATTCGGGTGGCTGCGCCAGATGACGCGGAAGCCGTTGTTTCCGGAATCTTGAGGCTCCAACAGAAATCTGTCAGTCAAGAAGTGTGTACCGCTTCGAATGTTCATTACGAGATCTGATGTAAGACCGCCGGCCAGAATGCCGCGCGCTACTTCCCGTGCCCTTTCAAGTGTTTGAAACGGCTCAGCAGCCGTACCAGGGTTTTGGTCGTCACCAGTTAGTGAAACAAAGAGAGAACTCTCTTTTTCAACGGTGTCGTTTTCATTGGTGCAGCCGGTATCATCCAAATCAGAGAGACCGTCGCCGTCATTATCCATGCCATCGTTGCAGGCGGAAGTCACAGGTTCGACCGACCACGAAAATCCGGTTTCCAGATTACACGTTCTATCACAACCATCACCTGGTGTGGCGTTGCCGTCGTCGCATATTTCGTTACCGGTAACAAGACCATCACCGCAATGCGTTCGACAGCTTTCTCCGTTGGGCATCGGTTGCAAAAAGCAATACCAGCCTTCTTCCATTTCGCAGCTGTTACTGCAACCGTCACCGCTTTGTGTGTCGCCGTCGTCACATTCTTCGGCGCCGCCCACCAAACCGTTACCGCAAACGATGTCTACTGTTCCGGTACAGCTCGCGTTGCAGTATCCTTCCACACCGTTATTCGCGCCGCTGTCGCAGGCTTCGGCCGCAAGGGTGTTTAGAAACTGGTCACCGCAACTCGGAGCGGTGCAGTCACTGTCGCAGGCAGCGGAGTTGCCGCCGGTATCACATATTTCACTGCCGGCGCGAATTTGGTCGCCGCAGGTTGTGATACAGGAACTTGGCGTACCGGTACAGGTATATCCACTTTCAACGACACAAATAGGGCTACAACCATCGCCTGGAATCGCGTTTCCGTCATCACAGGTTTCATCACCGGCCACGATGCCATCGCCACAGACGGTCGCGCAGCGCCGTTCTTCCGGACGGTCCGCCGGATCTTTGACGCCGAAATCTTGCGTGATCGGTTCAAAGCCGAGTGTTCTGGCCGGGGAATCAGCGGCCATCTCGAAGTTGCGGT